>TARA_B100001121_G_scaffold310507_1_pt1 | contig 10574 bp, 15 predicted proteins | sample TARA_B100001121 | Tara Oceans TARA_B100001121 (sample SAMEA2622817) | marine metagenome | biome: marine biome (ENVO:00000447); feature: surface water layer (ENVO:00002042); material: "saline water (ENVO:00002010), including plankton (ENVO:xxxxxxxx)" | depth 5 m
AACAATATGAAAAAGTTAATCACATTATTATTAGTATTAGTAACCCTAAATGGGTATTCACAGAAAACTTATCCAGATTCTATTATAGAACGTTTAAGGGTTAAAACTAATTACGAATATCCTGATTCAGTATTACACTATTATTATCAAATTACAAATTATAGGAGTTCTTTTAAATACCCAACCAAAAGAGTAAGACCCAAAAAATGGTTACACGATGTAGATATTTTTATTGTGGGAGATGTTTCTGATAGTATTATGAATGATATTAATCAATACGTAAAGACAATGAATGAATTATTAGATTCTATTGAGGTGAAATTAGTTTCCGAAAGAAAAGGTTGTGACATATTGGTTTATTTCGGTTCTGGTGAAGGTTATATGGAATATAGTGGTAATAGAACTATTAAAAATTATTATCATTTATGTAACGGTTTGAATTGGGTTCCTGGTTGGAGTGGTTATATTTATCAAGCCGAAGCGTTTATTAATTTAGAAAATACTGAATCACAAAAAAGAACTAAACATGTGATGTATGAGGAGATAACCCAATGTTTTGGTCTTATAGCTGATTCATACGATTATAAAAATAGTATATTTTATGAACACTATAACGATTTATCTGAATTAAGTGAATTAGATAAAGCAATAATCAAGATACACTATAATTATTGATCCCCCACTGGTTTATCATTGTTATTTGCCAAATCTTTACAAGCCTCAAATCCTGCAAGTGGTACTATCGCGTCAAAATTATTAGGTGTACTAAATTTTAATCCAGTTCCTGAAAGATCAGTTTGTCCTACTTCTACTGTTTCTACCCCGTCTGAAGTCGATAATTTAATGTCTCCCACCCATTCGTGACAATCACTGTTATTTGCCCATGAACCGTGACTTGTCCTCACACATTTAGCACTAACAACTAAACCACCATTATATTTATATAAATTTTCCTCATTAAAAAATTCTTTGTTTACACCATCCATAGTTAATTTAAATTCGTTATAAACATAAGCACCACCCTTATTGTTTCCATCATTTGATATTTTTTGTGGTTTAAAATTTGTCGATTGTCTATAATCATTATTTAAACTAGCATATGACACACCATCGGTTCTTTCTAATTTAACCCCATTGGCGTAAATATCATAAACTGCATGATTACAAACATGTGTCTGATCAGGACTATTACTATCATAATCTACCCTAATAGTTGCAGACTCAAAACACTTTAGAATATCTGGATCACCACCTTCACCACAAATTTTCATATAAATTTTAACAATCTGACCAGGATTTTTTGCAGTACTACTACTATCATTTTTACCTCCTGTGTTGATAACTTTAACGTCTATATTGTTTTTGGCATTTTCTAATACTTCCTCAGCTACTTTAACTCCCATTTCAGGTAATTTCTTAACCATTGCATTTACTAAATTCAACGCCCTACTTTTCGCATATCCACGATTGGCTTTATAACCTGAATCCTGTTTAATATTACCAGCGTATGGTGTTTTATAATCATTTTCTACATCTGCAGCAGTTGCTTTTTTATTATAATGATTACTAGCACCACCCATAACAGTTAATTCACTAATAAAAACTTTACCACCCTCATCAATCAACTTCTTTAATTTTGCATTACCATCAATTTGTGTCTTCATCTTAGTTATAAAATCTGTAAATGGTTTAGTTGCATCTGATTTTGTTGCACTAAATTCACCAATATGGTTAATTTCTTCGGATACATTGCAGTTTGGGGGACCTAATAAACCTAGTTCATTTTGTTCATCTTGTTCATAAATGTCTATAGTTTCAAGAATAGTAGAACCTTCTTCATAGTGAAAAAGGGATTTTATTCTTTTTATTTCTTCGTTTAATGTTTTTATTTTTTTCATTGTGGACGTATTTTTATATAAATATAACATAATACTAAAAAAAATACATTATAGTTTGGATATTAGGATTATTTTTCTTATATTTGTATAAATCAAACAATATGAAAAAGTTAATCACATTATTATTAGTATTAGTAGCCTTAAACAGTTATAGTCAACCAATAGACTATAATAACTTTGATAGTAAGAGAGCAGAAGAGGTATTATTTGAAACATTCCAACACTTTAGAGACACTATCCAATATTATGTTACTGGTGATTTAATATCTGAGGTATTAAAAGATATACCTAACTACAAAGAAAAAAGAAAATTATACTGGTCCGACAGAGTGTATGAATTGATATCTAAACCTAATACCGAAGAAAATGTTAGACAAAATAGACTACATCATGTGGATAGAGTAGACTGGTGGTATGATTTAAAAAATAAAAAACCTTTTAGTGAAGATGTATATATAAAATATGAAACCGGTTTTGATATACCTGATAATCTCCATTATATGGAGAATGGGTTAAAAACCAATAAGAAATTTGATACGTATCAAGAAATGGCATCACATATGATTAAAATATGGGAGAGTTCATCAATGCATAAAGGAACACAAAGATCTAATTTATTTGATACCTATGAGTATAGGACTTGGGGTGTTGATAAAGTGGAAATGAAAAGTCAAGTTGCCTGTTGTGTTAGATATGCACATGGCAAACATTGGGCATTTATCAATTTTATTTATTAATTACCCCCCACCAAATGGAAATTGACCATTATTACCATCGTCTTGTATTGAATAATTTTCTTGTTTCTTAATGGTATACCATCCCCTATTATTTATAATGATTTGGTTACTTCCAAAGGGTCTTGCAATCCATTTTTTTGGTGTAGAAACATTACCATATAATAAATTATCTGATTTATAAGGAAATGTATATGCCGTATTAGAGTTATCATAAACGGTTATTTCTTTTTTAGATATTTCCATTGGGTATTTCCCCGTCTCAAATACCCAGAATGGGAAAAAATATTTTTCCATCCAGCCTTTACCTAAGACATGATCTAATTGTGATTCTCTAAATAATAAATTTTTACTGTTTTGATCAACAGTACAACCAATAATTTTTTTACCTATTCCTAAAAAAGAACCTATATCAAATTTATTTTTGTAACATTCATCAGGAGACATAATTCGCAAATCCCCCTTCAATGGGTAGACCACTCTACCATCTTTTAATTTATGTGGGTGTTGTTTATTTTCTATTGTTTCATCAAATGTAATACACTTATTATCCATTAAAGAAATTGTGTTTATATTCTGAATGTTCTCATCCTTATATTGTCCCCTTTCATCTCTTTGGGAGTAGTCTGGATCACTATGTAACACTTTTAATGCTTCAGGATTATATAGAGTAATTCTAGGTTCTACCCATCCTGGATATGTATCATCAATGGGTTCTGGTGTGGGCGGTGCAGGTTCTTCGTATGTGAAAGTAGGTAAAACAACACTAAATTTTCTATCTTTTTTAGTATCTTTCGTAGTGAATGGTGAATTTTTGTCTGTTGTGGGATCTGCCACATTATTATTCCATTTTTTACCACTAAATTTATTAGTTTCACCCATTCCTTTTGCAATATAATTTAATTCACTTAATATACCATCACTAGCTTTTAATTTTTCTATAATTGCTTCTGCTCTAACTTTAGATAAACACTTATTATAGTCATGTCTAAGCCTTTCTTTACCACCACAAGATGTGTTGTCACTACCAGTTATTTTATAGTTTGATAATGCGTCTATAGATGCGTAACCAAAAACTGAAATAGGTTTAGATTTTAAAAATTCATAATATGCGTCTATAACTTTTGAGTCATATAATTTATTTTCTCTTAAATTGTTAACATCAGAAATAAATTTATTTAATTTATTTTCTGCTTCAGTATATAACACATCATCATCAAATTGAAATGGATCATCTACACTAAATGGTATATTAATACTAATTGGTTCTTCTTCTATTACGTCAATAGGCTCAGGTTTAGGTTTTGGGGGATCAATTATCATATTTTGTTGTGTAGGTCCTGCAGTATTATCCCTATGGCTAGTAATTTCAAATCTTTGACCTCTTCTAAAATCATCGAACATCTTTATATTTTTAAAGTATGCAACTTCCTGACTATAAGCAGTAAAATTCGCAATACCTGTTCTTGTATCACCTCTACCTTTTAATTTACCCTCTAAAAGTAAATCCATATTTTGTTCCGATAATATATCATGTGAATTATCCTTATAGGTAAATCCCATAAGTTCTCTCATACGTTTCTGTTCTTCAGTTAATGATTTCATATTAAAAGAATTACCTTCTACGAGCAACTCTTCTCTTAGACTCGTTTATTTTTCTTTTCTTTTCAGATTTAACTTGATTTACAATGTTTTCGATTAAAGTAACCATCTCAGATTCTGTTAATCTTACTGTTTTTTTATTTGACATGTCTTAATATTTTTACAATATATGTTATTATATACTATAAATATACTAATAAAATAAAAAAAATTAAATTTTACTTTGTTTTTATAACGTTATAGATTTTAATTAAATCTATTTCACTTAAATTTTTAATTGCTGCGAAATAAATAATGGCTAGTTCTAAACTATGTGACTGATGTGTGTGTATAACTTCTTCAGTTTCTTTATGTGTTAAAATATATTTTCCCATATCTATTTTTTATAAATATAAGAATAAATAATTACAAACTCAAATTAAGCAACTAAATATCCTATATTATTAGGATCCTCTAAAAACGTATTCCACTCTTTTTGGTTTTCAGGTGATAACTTATCCACATCAATAGATCCAACAAATCTCGCTAATCTTTCATTCACTAATTGATTTAGTGGTTCTATATTAACTTTAGTTATTGGGTTTTCCTGTAAATTAATTACGAACATATTTTTAAATTTTCCGTATCCATCTAAAGGTGCTTCAGATATTTGGTTATTTTTCATAGTTAATACTTCTATATTATCAGGTAAATGTTCTGTAGATGGTAATCTCTTTAATCCACAATTATTACAAGATATTCTTTCTGCTTTTGTAAATTCTGAAACATCTGGAAAAACTTTTAAGTCCATATCACTAAAGTCTAAAGTCGCCATATCTTTATTAAGATAATCAGTAATTTCTACACCTTCAGTGTTTTCCATTAACCACTTTAAATATTTGTTGTTTTGTAATGCACCTTTTTGTTCACTTGCCAATTTACGTATTGACTGGACACCTGCATCCCATATTTCGTCATCAATTACATCTTTAATGTTACCTCCAAACTTAGTTAAGTAAGTTAAGTATTTACTATTCATTAATCCTGAACCATTTTTAATATCACCTGTTGCTAATGCCCCTAATTCTTTTCTAAAAAATTCAGTTAACTTCGGAAATCTAGAAAGTATGTTTGGTAATTCGCCCCTTTCAATACTTCTATTACTCCTATCGTGTAATTGTCCAGACTCAAAATGAAACTGTAGTGGGTATATATCTTCGTTTTCACCATCAAATAACTTCTTAGGCATTACCACATAGTAATCTGACAAACTACCATCTGGTTTAGGGTTATTTCTTCTATATCTAGCAAAATAAGAACTATCATGATTACTATTTAATGCATTACGGTTAGCCGTACACCAAGATGCCATACCACCACCCAATGGTTCACAACTAGCTTCTAATGTTTGTGGCATGTATACTAATACATCATTATCTCTATATGCTAATTTAGCAGTACCTAAATCAATATGCTTCTTTAGTTTATTCCATAAGGAATTATCTTCGGAATCATCTCCCATAAATGGACTAACTACATCATATAATTGTGCTAAATCATTGTATTGGGTGATATCGGCTACATTTTCAGGTGCATTTGCCCTATTAGACGCGTCTCTTTTAAATGATTTTTTCTTTCTTACCCTATCAAAGACAGTTAAAAATTCATTTGCCTCAGGTAAATCTTCGGTTATAAATCTAATTGCTTGTTCAATATCTCCTTCTTTTAGATGTCTCATAAATACCGTAATCATCCACTGTACAAATTCTTTTTTCCTAGTTGGATCTGCATCTACTATATCAGTAAAGATTTCATCTGTTAAAACTACTTTACTTTTGCCTTTTTTATTTGTTACTATATATGCAATATCTAAACCATCATGACCCTGTATTGGTTCTACTTTTTCTTTAGATTTTTTCATCCCACCAGCAGGTCTATCACCATCTTCAAATTCTTCTTCATCGTTTTCACCATTTGTCGATCTATCCAATAATTTTGGATCTATTACGAACTGATTTTTTAAAAAATCTATTCTATCTTCCCTTAATAGAATAGTATATTGATTTTCACTAATTACGTATTTCATTTTATAATCTTTTTATATAAATATATCTTAAATTGATTTAATTAACAAATCTAACCTATTACTTTTTTTTTCTACTTTTGATAGGGCATCTTTAAAAACTTTTTTATCGTCTTCTTTGTCAGTAATTCTATATTTAATTTCATCAATTAAAGTTTTTTCATTTAACATATATAATTCGTCTAATATGTTATCATAATTTATCCATTTTCTTTTTATTTCTGTTCTCGCACCTTTAATTTGTTCAAACACAAATACTTTATAGATATGTTCTAATTCTTCACCCATTATCTTCCAGTAAAATTTTTGGACCATTTAGTTGTTGTATCCCTACCAAAGATATGATCTAAACCTTTAGGTGGGTGAGGTATCCAAGTTTTACTTTCTTGTCCCCATGGTGGTTCTATTTTATTTGGGTTATAATAATGTGTTGCACCTTTAGTATTATCAGAAATATTACCACCATTTAAAAGTAGTTTTGCGTATTTAACCGCTAATTCCCAAGATTTTCTATTTTGATACCTGTCATCCTTAGGTCTATTCAACATAATATTCCTCATAGTTTCTTTATTACGACTAACTGGTTGGTGTTTGTTCCATCCTGAGAATTGACTGGGTTCTAAAACCACATCTACTACACTACCTCTTCCTGCTTTACTCCTATTTAAAATCACATTAGCAATCCCTTTAATGTCTGACTCTTTATTTTCAGATTCTTCCATAACAAAATTAAGTACCAATATCAATTCCTCTAATGTTAAAGAGGGTGGTCTTTTAAAACCTAATTTTTCTAGTGTTTTTGGTCCGATAGAAACAGATTTTAAGTTCTTAAATTTTACACCAAATAATTTACCAATCATTTTAGATGTTTTATCCCCAAAATCTTTATCTGGACGAAAATTTATTTCTTCTGCGTATTCAGGGAATTTTTTAAATAATTTTTGTTGTACTAGGTGTAATGGTCCATCGTCACTACTCTGAAAATCCCCATGATACAGTTTATCGAAACCATACCAAATATCATTCAAAGAAATATAGTCTTTTTGTATATTACCTAAAGTTTCTTCGTTAATAACTAACTTTTTTAACTGTTTTTCTGTTAAATATACCTTCATTTTATGAATTTTTATTATTTATAATTATAAATATAATAATAATAGTATAAATTATGAAAAAACCACTTAAAAAAATTGTAAATAGTAAAAAAACAAGTGTAAAAAATAAAATTCTTAAAAATAAAGGTAAAATTTACTATAAAATACGTAAAATAACCAAAAAATACCCAAAAATTAAACAAAAAATCAAAAATATTAAGAATTTAGAGAAAAAATTGTATTATGCTATGGTGTGGGAGGTTACTGAAGAACAACCACTACAAATTTTAGAGAATTTTAATAAAAGAGGGTGGAAAAATCATCATTTAGACCATATTTATCCCATTTCTTTGGGTTTTCATAACAAAATACCACCTAAAAAGATGGGTAATATTAAAAATTTACGATTTATCCCATACAAAGAGAACCTAAGTAAGGGTTCTTCTATCACTAACGAGTCGAGAAACGCCTTACGAAGGTTAAAAAGGTTAAAATAACCTAAATTATGCTTTAGTTGGTTTGTATGTGTGGAATAGTTTTTGAGCTTCATCTACTAATATAGCCTTTTTTCTTTCCAATTCATCAATTCTCTTTAATTGATCTTTATTTAATGTCATTCCTGCTGCCTCTGACTTAATATCTGCAACTTGTCCATCTAATTTATCATGTTTTAATAATAAACTATGATAATACTCTGCTTTTTGATCGTTATTCATTTTTATTTTTTTACTTTTTTATTATTACTGATAACTATTATTTCATATCTACAACCGTTATCAGTGTTTTCATTTAATAAACCTACTAAATATTCTGCTTTACTTAATGTTGTTAATTCTAAAACTTGACTGTAACCATCAGTTATTAGTACATGTAAGTTTTTTCCTGTGTTATCTCTATAACACTTTTTTATCATATAAGAATCTTTATTCATATTATAAATATTTAAGTTGTTTCTCCAGTAAATGTATTAATATCGCCAACCTCCTCAATCTCCATCTGTCTATTTTTCATATCTTCCATATATTTCATAAATTGTTCTTGCATTTTCTTTTCCATAGATCTTTTTTGGGTTTTTAATCTTTCGGTTCTAGCTTTGGATTTTTGTTTTTGGTTTTTTCTATGTTTACTTTTTGGCATTACTTTAATTTTTTTATTTAAATATAATCTTCTTTTATTTAAATGTCAAATATTTATTAGTATGAAATTTATAGATATTTTAAATGAAATGGTTAAACACCCCTTTCCAAATAAAAAAAACGTTGTTATAAAAAATAGTGATGATAATGATGTTACTATTGAGTGTGAATATGCACAAACAAATAAACAAAAAATGACAGGCGCTTTAGGGATGAATTCTATGTGTGATTATTGTGGTATATTATTCGATGAGATATCACCCACATATTATCATATGCAGGGTGTAAAATTTCCCTTAGATATGATTTTTTGTGATAGTAATGGTACTATTTTAGACATTGTTACTGCGGAACCTGATGGTGATAACGTTTATCCACCGAACGGATCGTCATATAACATAGAAGTTAATGGTGGTTTTTGTGATAAAAATAATATAAATAAAGGAGACGTTATTTACGTTTCATAAATTTCAGGATTCTCTCTACCATATTTACGAACAAGTTCTCCGGCTTTTGCATTGGCTTCATCTTCCCATGGTGAACCATCTTCACCCTCTTCTTGTCTACCTGTTAATTCACCTCTCTCATTTTGTTTATGGTGAACTAATTCATGTGCAACAGAACGAATGATATCTGGTAAAGCTCTATCTTTACCTAATACTGTTACTTCATTATTGTTAATATCGTAACTTGCCAATGTTTCTACATCGTCAGAATCATTTGTAATATCTACGGTAAAGTTATCATCTAATTCTAAATCATCACTTACAAAATCAACAAAATCATCTATTTTATCTTCCATTAACTCTAATCGTTCAATAACACCTCTACTGCTTTCACCTCTTTTGATTATTTTAATTTTATCATGTGGTAATAAAACTTTTAAAGTTCTACCATTTTCCCAATTAATCCATAAATGTTCTTCAGGTATACCTGAAATAACTTGTGACTCTATTCTAGTTACTACACCCTTTGTTCCTGGTAGTATTGGGTTTGGATCTTCTCCATCCATTTCAATCATTTCAATGGTGTCCCCAACCAATGGATAATCATCGTTATACAAATATCTAACAAATTTATCTAAAATAGGTTTAATTAAATCCTCATTTTCAAAATACTCTAAACTATAAACATCCTCAATATGTGGTATGGCAGCATTATTAATAATATTCTTAATTGCCTTAATCATATTACTATATTCAGGACCCCAATCATAAATTAATACTTCTTCGTTAAATGTACTAACTAAATCATCAAATATTACATCACTTAGTGATCTTTGTTGCGTTTCTTCTTTAAGTATTTTTCTGATGAGAGATTTCATATAATATAAATATGAGTTAAGTGGATAAAATTTTGCGTACTTTTATTAATAAAGTGAATATTTTTGATTATATGATATAATCTTTTATTTTGAACTTGTTGCTAAAACTTTAGATTTTACAGTCTTTGTCTTAACATTTAAATCCTTAACCAACTTTACTAAGTCTTGTTCAGTTAGTCTAATAGAACCTCTTCTTGTTTTCATATTATAAAAAATTTAGATTATAAGTGTCTTATATATAAATAAATATGTGTAATTACATAAAAGATCTATACTCATCATGTAATCTACTATATAAGTACTCATTAAATTCTTGTTTATCTATTGTTCCTGCACCACCATATCTGAAATGTCTATACTCATCTATAGTTACTGGTTCACCGAATAAAACATCTCCTTCATCACCATTCCAAACATCTTCCCACTCCCTTTCAACTATGGCACTAACGACTTCATTCCAGTCATAGCCGTGTTGTAAACTTTCTGATAGTATCTCTAATGCGTCTTCATGATTCATTATCTCACAAACCGATATTCTACCTTTTAATGTGTGGGTATCCCAATCCCATTTACCCTCTATTTTATCGGTTACTTCATGTACCCCATCTAAAAAGTCTTCATGTAATGCATTTATATCGGCATTTTGTTGTGCGTCACTATATGCACAACCAATCGCACTTTCTAAATCACCATTTTTAATAAATTCTCTTAAGGTTTCATCTTC
>TARA_B100001121_G_scaffold65154_2_pt1 | contig 10566 bp, 7 predicted proteins | sample TARA_B100001121 | Tara Oceans TARA_B100001121 (sample SAMEA2622817) | marine metagenome | biome: marine biome (ENVO:00000447); feature: surface water layer (ENVO:00002042); material: "saline water (ENVO:00002010), including plankton (ENVO:xxxxxxxx)" | depth 5 m
AGATCTCGTTGAAAGATTTGAAGAGTCTACAGGATTAAGGTTGATTAAAACCATTAGTCTAATCCAAGGATCAGAATTTAAAGATCAAATATGTTCACATCCTTTTTTACCAAGAAAATCCCCTATTATTTTTGCTGATTTTGTTACTACTGACGCTGGAACAGGGGCTGTCCATATCGCACCAGGACATGGTGGAGATGATTACCTAGCAGGACAAGCTGCAGGACTATCGGTTCTATCACCAGTAGATGATTCGGGTAATTACACGGAAGAAGTTGGCATTAGCCATCTCGTGGGCAAACATGTCCTAAAATCCAATAATGACATCATTGAATTGTTAAAAGAAAATGGATGTCTAATAGGACAAGAAGAATACACACATTCCTACCCCCATTGCTGGCGTTCAAAAACACCTATCATCTTTAGGGCAGTTCCCCAATTTTTCATTTCCATTAACTCATTCCGGAATGAAGCACTAAAAGAAATAGACTCTGTACAATGGTTGCCTCAGAAAAATCGAAATCGTATTTATGGTACTGTTGAAGCTAGGCCGGATTGGTGTATTTCACGTCAACGAACATGGGGGGTTCCACTCCCAATATTTTATGATGCAGATGGTGAACCTATAATCGATGCAGAAAATGCAAGAAAAATTGCAGAAATTATAGAAGACAAGGGATCTAACGTTTGGTTTGAAAATGATGACTTGTGGTGGACGAATGAATTAGGAATAGATAAAAACTATTCAAGATGCGGCGACACGCTAGATGTATGGATCGATTCGGGAACCAGTCATATTGCCGTATGTGATAGACACCCTGAATTAAAAACCCCTGCAGACTTATATTTAGAGGCCACTGATCAACACCGCGGTTGGTTTCAGAGCTCTTTAATGATTAGCATGGTCACAAAAGGAATGGCCCCTTATAAATCAGTTCTCACTCATGGTTTTGTTGTTGATCAAGATACAGGCAAAAAAGTTTCTAAATCTGACCAATCAAATAACGATTCAAAGAAGAAAAAGAAGGTCAAACCAATGGAGGCCGATCATTTTGTTTCAAAGTTCGGCGCTGATATTCTAAGGCTATGGGTTGCTAGCGTTGACTGGGAAACTGAAGTTCCTTTTGGTGAAGGGCTTTTTAAACAAACTGCCGATACTTATAGAAGAATTCGTAATACTTTCAGGATTCTCCTAGGCAACCTAAATGATTTTGATCCAAATTCCGATACAGTCGACAACAACAATTTATCATTTATCGACAAATGGATTTTAGAAAGATTACACAAAACCACATGTGAATGTTTGGATGGATATAAAAACTATCAATTTAGAAAAGTTTTTAACTCAATAAATAATTTTTGTACTAATGATCTTAGCAGTATCTACATAGATATAACAAAAGATCGAATGTATTGTGATCTACCGAATTCTCTCAAAAGAAGATCGACGCAATCTTGCATGCATAAAGTCTTCAATGATCTCTGTAAACTGCTTGCTCCAATTCTTAGCTTTACTGCAGATGAAGCTTGGGAGCATGCAGGCAATCACCCTGGAGACATACATTGCGAGACATTTCCGGAACCTGATCCTAGTTTCAAGCCCGGTAATGTTTCTGAACATATGGAAATATTACTAAAATATAGAAATATTATTCAGCAATCGATTGAACCACTTCGACAAGAAAAGGTAGTGAGGTCAAATTATGAGGCATCAGTTGAACTTTCCCTATCCAATGAAGACCCTGATCCGATAGAATTTATCGGAAATCAGGAAGATCTTCATGAATTTTTCATGGTTAGCGAATTATCAACTGTTAAAGGCAATGATGAAGTGTCAGCAACAACTGTTAAATCAAACCATCCTAAATGCCCTAGATGTTGGAGACTGATGCCAAGTGACCATCCAGATAATCTATGCAAAAGGTGTGAAGATGCAGTAAATATGACTAAATCTACTACTCACTAGCCCACAATGATTCGGGCAAGGAAATTTTTGAAAGCGCTTCATTTATTATAACTTTCTCTTCACTACTAAAGTATAGATTCTCAACACATTTTGTATTTTCAATAACCTGCTTTGCAGAACTTGCACCAATCAGTGCAGATGTAATCTTATCATCTCTTAAAACCCACGACAATGCCATTTGAGCAAGAGTCTGACTCCTGTCTGAAGCTATTTTGTTGAGTTCTTTGATACATAAGATAACTGATTCTGACAAATCGCCATCACGAATTAAACCAATCGTTTTTGCTGCTCTTGATGATGAAGGTGTCCCATTAATGTATTTATCCGTAAGCAATCCTTGATATAAAGGACAAAAAGCTATAATTCCCATACCATAATGATCCGCTGTATCGATAAGACTTTTTTCAATCCATCTATTAAATAAGGAATAGTTTGGCTGATGTATAATAAGAGGAGCCCAACCATTCTTTTTACAGATCTCATTAGCGAGCCTTGTTTGCTCTGTATTGTAACTGCTTATACCTGCGTATAAAGCCTTTCCCTGAACAACAACAGAATTGAGAGCACTTAATGTCTCCTCCATAGGAGTATCGGGGTCAAATCGGTGGCTATAAAATAGATCGACATACTCCATGCCAAGTCGGGTTAAAGATTGGTCTAGACTATTTAAAAGGTATTTCCTTGATCCCCACTCGCCATAAGGGCCTGGCCACATATCATAACCGGCTTTTGATGAAACTAAAATTTCATGCCTTGGAAGATCTTTTAATATTTTTCCGGCATTTACTTCAGCGCTGCCATACGGTGGACCGTAATTATTAGCCAAGTCAAAGTGAGTAATTCCTCTGTCGAATGCTGTATAAACAATTTCTTTTTGAATTTGAGTGACTTCTGGACCACCAAAATTATGCCAAAATCCTAGTGTTATTGCTGGGAGTTTTATCCCCCATTTACCACATTTTCGATATGGCATACGCCCATCATATCGTTGTTCATCAGGAATATAATTAGCCATATTTCCTTATTCCATACATAAATAATAAAATCGAGCAATTTTGATAAATTGTAGTTTTGTTATCCAAAATTACTGACTTTCATGATCAAATCCGAATATATTTTATAGATACAATTATAGTTTATTAATGAAATATATGCTGCCAAAAACAATCAACTTACAGTTAATTCTGACTCTCTTCTCTTTATTTATCTGTAAGGAATTATGCGGTGATAATATCAAATTAATTGAAACTAGAAAAATTTGGAATAAAGCAAATCATAATGCTTTTACCGATTTAGAATACTTCAAAGGTCATTGGTACTGTGCATTTAGAGAGGGCAATAGCCACGCCGGATCTGGTGATTATGGAAAAGTCAGGGTAATCAAATCTGCTGATGGTATAGAATGGAAATCAGTTGCCCTTTTTTCAAAAGATAAAGTTGATCTTAGAGATGCGAAGCTTTCAATCACTCCAAATAATAAATTACTTCTAAATTCTTGTGAATATCGAGTTGATAATGATTCAAATCTTATAAGAAACAACACCTCTATAACCTTTTTATCTTCGGATGGTATTGAGTGGTCAGATTCAAATCAAATAGCCGACCCTACATTCTGGATTTGGCAAACTACGTGGAATAAAGAAACTGGCTACGCATTGGGTTATCGTTGGGGCGAAAAAGATATGACTCGCCTGTATAAAACAACAAACGGTATTGATTACATTGAACATTTGAATCACATTCGCCCACCAGGTGATAAGAGCAATGAACATGCAATGTTTTTTGGAAACGATGCCACCGCTCATATGCTTCTTAGAAGGGACAACCCATCCTCACCAACAAGAAGCCAAGCATTACTAGGAACAGCTCTTCCTCCATATCAAGATTGGGAATGGAGGAGATTAAACGTTAGAATTGGGGGACCCTCTATAATCCAAATAGCACCAAACAAGGTAATCGCATGCATAAGAAGATATGGGAATGGAAATTGGACTGAACTTGGTTGGATCGATATCAAGAAAGCCTCCTATGAACCTGCAATTAGACTTCCCAGTGGTGGAGACACAAGCTATGCAGGACTAGTATGGCGAGATATGAAATTATGGATTAGTTATTACAGCAGCCACGAGGGCAAGACCTCAATATATCTCTCAAAGGCAATAATTGAATAATCACCTATAAAAGTTTTAGTCCATTACCACTAATTATCACTTTAGAATACATGAAGGCCCTAACTCTAGAATCCTATAACAACTTTTCTTATAATGATGTTCCTGACCCTATTTATGGAGATGATGATGTTCTTATAAGGGTTAATTCTTGTGGAATTTGCGGAAGTGACATTCATGGTATGGATGGTAGCAGCGGCAGAAGAATACCACCCATCATCATGGGCCATGAAGCTTCCGGAACCATTGAATCTGTCGGCAAGAATGTCCATACTTGGAAATCAGGTGATAGGGTTACTTTTGATTCTACAATCTACTGCGGCAAGTGCGACTATTGTGATAATGGTCAAGTTAATCTATGTGAGAACCGTAGAGTAATTGGTGTTTCTCCTGGCTCATACAAGCAAAATGGAGCATTTGCTGAACTTGTTTCAATCCCTGCTAGAATACTTTATAAACTACCAGAAAGTTTATCATTTGAGGAAGCTGCATTTGTAGAGCCAGTTTCAATTGCATTACATGGCGTTAAGCGTATCCCTAATCTAAAATCAAAAACTGCAGTCGTAATTGGTGCAGGCATGATAGGACTGTTAGTAATCCAGGCATTAAAATTTCATGGAGCTTCTAGAGTTATTGCCGTTGACCTAGATGAAGCAAAGTTGCTGAAAGCTAAAGAACTAGGTGCAGACGAAGCTTTGTTAAGCAACGAAGAAACGGTAACAAAAATCCATCAACTGACCAATGGAGGTGCTGAGGTCACGATTGAAGTGGTCGGCATGTCCGCTACTCTAAATCTTGCTATTCAGTGCACATCAAAAGGTGGATCCATCAGCCTAATAGGAAATATTGAGCCTAAAACTGAATTTCCACTTCAATTAGTTGTTACACAAGAGCTTACCCTTTATGGATCGTGCAGCTCAAATGGTGAATATGAAGAGGCTTTAAATTTGATAGCCAATGGAAAAATAAGAGTAAGAGAATTAATAACCTGCATTGCCCCACTCTCTTCAGGGGCTGAACTGTTTACTAAGTTATATAATTCTGAAGAAGAAATGTTTAAAGTTATCTTGAGACCCGATAATGAATTATAACCAGTTATTCAAATAAAATAAAAATTAGCAAAATGTTTAATCTAGAAGGAAAAAATGCATTCATAAGTGGTGCTAGTAGAGGACTTGGCCGTCAATTTGCCAACGCATTGGCAAAAGCAGGTGCAAATGTCGTGATTACCAGTAGAACATTAGAGTCACTCGAAACGACAAAGCAAGAAATCGAAGCCATTGGAAGAAAGTGCATTAATATTGAGATGGAAGTCCTTGAAGAAGATAGCATTATAAATGCAGTAAAAAAGGCAGAGACAGAACTTGGACCTATTAACATTTTAATTAATAACGCCGGTTGCAACATAAGAAAGCCTGCCCTCGAAGTAACTTGGGAGGATTGGGAAACTGTTGTCGATACAAATCTTAAAGGTGCATTTTTTCTTGCAAAAGAAATTGCCAAGGGAATGACGGAACGCGGATACGGTAGAATTGTTAATATCGGCTCAGTCACTTCTGTTGCCGGATACGCAGGGTTAGGACCCTATGGGGCAAGCCGTGGTGGCATTAAACAATTAACAATGAGTCTAGCTCATGATTGGGGTGACAAAGGAGTAACAGTTAATTGCTTAGCCCCTGGATGGTTTAAAACTGAACAAAATGCTAATTTATTTGAAAATTCTGATTGGGTTTCCTATATCGAAGAAAAGATTCCATTGGGGAGAGTGGGCAGACCAAATGACCTTGATGGAACTTGTATTTTTCTCTCATCAGATGCAAGTGCCTATGTAACAGGACAAACTCTATTAGTAGATGGAGGAATTTCTGTTGGCGCAGTCAGAGCAATGCCTAATGATTAGATTATTCCAATGGTTTTCCTGAGGCCAATCTCTTTAGATCCTCAAGATTAGGTTTCATATGTTGAACATCAGAAAAAGAGGAAAAGCAATTTTCGGTCATTAAAGAAATCTTGGCAGTCCCTCTTTCAATTCCTAAGTCAGATTTAATTAACATCTTGTCGTTAACAAACATCAAAAAATATGTCCCAACCCATGCTAATTGGACATCAGCAAACTTCCCCTCTCTAACCCCACTTTTAACATATCCCAAATCAATTCCCGGGTTTATATTTGTATACCCATAGGCATTCCCTTCTAAACTTAAATACCCGAAAACCAAACTTTCTCTTGAATTAATAAAGCCAACACCTGCGTGTTTTCGCTCACTTTCATTTTCTTTATTTTCGTTATCATCAATTTTCACTTTAAGTTTAACAACTAAATTTCCTTCGGGTGCATCGTGGAGAACAACGGAATCCTCAAAAATTGACTTCATTACAAAAACACCATCCTTGAAATCCCAACCTCCATCAGGATCTTCTGTTAAGATCCATGATTTGGGTAGCTCTTCATCAGAAAATAAATTAACCCAGCCTTTCCCTTGACTGTCTAAAGAATCACCTTCAGTAACAGAATCACCTGATACTTCTTTGCCCTCTGATAGTGTCGAGGCCAATTCAAGAACAGTTCGGGCCATTTCATTGTTGCCTCTTTTGGTGAGCTCATTAGATTGCTTTTCAAGAGCTTTTATTGTATCAAGTCTCTTTTTTTCAATGAGTTGCGTTGCTTTATCACGTATATTTTTTTGATATTCATTATAATCCTTAAGTAACTTCTGAGTAGAAAATGGCAACTGATCCTCAGCTTTAATTAGGCTGATTGATGAAATAATTGACAATAAAACTACTACTTTGATGCAAATGGACATATTTAATTCAAACCTAAGTAATTCTAATAAGGATAGAGACAATTGATCAAATGCTTTCTGTAGAAAAAGTATCCATACAATTTTTAGGAAGAGCTCTATACAAAGACCTCTCCTTTACGGTTAGCTCAAAAGACAGAGTATGTTTTGCTGGCCCTAATGGTGCTGGAAAATCAACACTGATGAAGATTATAGCGGGCATAATGAATCCTGATTCAGGATTAATAAACAAGGCAAAATACACTGAAGTAGGATATCTTCCACAGGACGGAATCAAGCATACTGATAAAACATTATTCAAAGAAGCAGAAACAGCATTTGAAAATGAAATCATCCTAAAAGAAAAGGTCGAAAAATGCGGTGAACTACTTGGTCAATTAGATCCAAATAGCGAGGAGTATGCTCAAGCACTTGATACATTTGGTGAACTTCAATTAAAACTTGATAACTTTGATGTCACCAAAATGAAACCAAACATCGAAAAGATTTTAATTGGATTGGGTTTCAAAAATACAGATTTTTGTCGAGACACATCTGAATTTTCAGGTGGTTGGCAGATGAGACTTGCACTTGCCAAACTATTATTAAAAAACCCTTCAATTCTTTTGTTAGATGAGCCAACAAACCATCTTGATATAGATTCGCAGTTATGGCTTGAAAATTATATTCAGGGTTATCAAGGGGCTGTAATCATTATTTCGCATGACAGCGCATTTTTAGATCTTCTTGTAAAAAAAACATTAGCATTCGAATCAGGTAGAGTTACTGAATTCTCCGGAAATTATAGCTATTATCTCGAGCAGAGTGAAATTCAAAGACAACAATTGCAACGAGCTTTTAACAATCAACAAAAAGACATAGCAAAAGCAGAACAATTTATTAACCGTTTTAGATCAAAAGCCAGAAGAGCATCACAAGCACAAAGTAGGCTAAAACAACTTGAAAAAATCGAAAGAATTGAAGTTCCACAAAATTTGGAAAAAACTATAAAATTAGAATTTCCACAGCCTGAAAGATCTGGACAAATTGTATTAGAGTTAATCGATATAGGGAAATCGTATGGGTCGAATATCGTATTCGATAAATTAAATTTTAGAATTGATAGAGGTGAGAAAATTGCAGTGGTAGGGGCTAACGGGGCGGGAAAATCAACCTTTTCGAGAATTCTCTCAGAGGCTGAAACCATAGACTACGGGTTACGAAAAACTGGACACAAGGTTACCATTTCACATTTTGCACAAGATCATGCCGAAAAATTAAATCCTAACATGACCGTCCTAGAGACAATTGAAGAAGTCGCAGGATCAGAAGTATTAGGCAATCTAAGATCTTTACTTGGCTGCTTTCTTTTTAGAGGCGATGATGTTTTCAAAAAAGTTGACGTCTTATCTGGAGGAGAAAGAAGTCGATTATCCTTAGCCAAGATATTACTAAAACCGGCTAATTTTTTAATTCTAGACGAGCCCACCAATCATCTAGATATGCAATCACAGAAAGTATTACAAGATGCCTTAATAGCCTATAAGGGGACGATAGTGATTGTCTCACACAATAGAGACTTCCTTGATCCAATAACCAATAAAGTTATTGAATTTTATTCGGACCAACGGCCGATGAAAACATTTTTTGGAAACCTGTCCTCATTTATTGAATCACGATCAATTGATTTTTTAGAAATAAACTCTTCAAAACCTACAAATCAAAAACCACAAAAAATCAGCTCAAGCAGAAAAGAAATCAGAAAAGCACAAGGACAAGCTAGGCAAAGAAAATCAGAAGCATTAAAACCTCTGCAACTCAAATTGGATGGAATTGAGTCTAATATAGACAAAGCAGAAACAAGGAAAACAGAGATTGAGACGCAGATGACTTCAGAGGATTTCTTTAAAACCAGTGATCATTTAAAATTAACAGAAGAACACAAGATCTTAGCAAATAGTTTAGAAAAACATTACTCAGAATGGTCTGAAATATCAGATGAAATTGATAAAATCACAAAAGAATATGATGATATCATCAACAATATTTAGTCACTGTTTCTAATAGAAACAGATTTCCCATGTGCATCTAAACCCTCAATTTCTGCAAAAATCCTGACTGCATTAGCGGATTTCTTTAGAGCGTTTCTACCAACATCAACAATGCTTGTTCTTCTTTGGAACATGTCAGCTGTTAATCCTGAAAAGGATTTTCCTGCACCACCAGTTGGTAAGGTGTGACTCGGACCGGCTAAAAAGTCCCCGATAGCTACTGCTGAATAAGGTCCAATAAAAATTGCTCCACTTGTTGTTAGTTTAGGTATGATTTTCTTTGGATTTTTCACAACAAGAGATAAATGCTCCGGAGCAAATTCATTAGCGAGTCGAACTCCCTCATTAATTGATTTCACCAGTACTAAGGTTGTGCCATTTTTCAGCACCTCCTTCACTTGCTTTTGTCTAGATAAAACTTTGGACTGAATCTTTAATTCTAACTTAACGGCCTCAAGTACCTTTGATGATGTTGTAACAAAGGCAACATTACTGTCACCCCCGTGCTCAGCCTGGGCCAATAGATCTGAAGCTATCCACTTTGCATTTCCAGAGGAATCTGAAAGAACAAAAACTTCACTTGGGCCCGGAAGAAGGTCCACGCTAACATCTCCAAACAATTGCCTTTTTGCTTCTACAACAAAAGAATTACCAGGTCCAAAAATTTTATCTACCTTTTTGATTGTTTTGGTCCCTATTGACATGGCAGCAATCGCTTGCGCCCCCCCAATACGATAAATTGATGTTGCCCCGCATCGATTTAATGCATAGATAAGCTCTGGACACACCAAACCGCTTCTATCAGGTGGAGTACAAACTGTAATATTAGGAACGTTTACAGCTTTAGCTATAGCAACTGTCATTAGAGATGTAGAAACAAGTGGAGCAGTTCCACCTGGAACATAAATTCCAACACTATTAAATGGCTGAAAAGATTCACCGATTATTGCACCTTGGGCATTTCGCATTTCCCAATCTTTTCTCATGCTACCTAATGCAAATTGATTAACATTATCATAAGATAAATTAATAGCATTTTTAACCTCATTACTTACACTCTTTGAGGAATTAGAAATTTCTTTTTTGCTAAGTTTAAAGTCTTTAGAATTAAGGTCCACACCATCAAACTTTTTTGTCAGCAAGCGAATGGATTCATCTCCTTCACCCCTCACAGCATCAATAATTTTTTCAACTGCTGTTTTTAATTTATTGTTTGGCGAATAGTTCCTTGAAAAAGTTTTTGCCAACTTTTTATCATAATTTGAATCATCAAAACGTATTAATTGCATCTATTCAATGGATAAACCCTGAGTACAGTTATTGCAAAGATCTCTAAATGATTATTTAAAATTATCAAGAAATCTGTAACCATATACTTTTTAGGTAATTTTCACCACTAAAATCAAACGGCATTGGCATTGAATACATGTCTAATATTTTCCTTTTTGCACTATTTACGCCTAACGAGATGGAATTAATAAAATCCTCACTCTTTAATTTTCTATGGTTAGTACAAGCCAAAACCCATCCAGAAGGATTGACAAGTTTGACCGCCAATTCAATTAACTGTGTGTAATCATTAACCACACTAAATGAAC
>TARA_B100001121_G_scaffold227713_1_pt1 | contig 10536 bp, 6 predicted proteins | sample TARA_B100001121 | Tara Oceans TARA_B100001121 (sample SAMEA2622817) | marine metagenome | biome: marine biome (ENVO:00000447); feature: surface water layer (ENVO:00002042); material: "saline water (ENVO:00002010), including plankton (ENVO:xxxxxxxx)" | depth 5 m
AAAATACGATGAGCATATATTATTGGAGAAGAACCACCTTTTGAATAACTATAACGACTTATCCTTTCAATCTCAGAAACCAATCTATCTCTTATCTGGCGGTGTCTTGCAGCAATAGTATATCCACTACGCCCAGGAACTAATCCTCGAGGAACACTGGTATATATAAGTTGATAAGCCATCTAAAGAGGACTCTTTGTCAGGTTAAATTATTTAAAAAATGGGACTAGCCCAGGGCGCACTCGCGACAGAGCCCATAGAGTTGGTATTTCAACATACATTGGATTTATCTTCTGTGGATCAGGACCTATACGAGACACTCCTTTATCATCCTCGAATTTCACTGGCGTATGTCCAAACGCACTCGCAGCAAAATAACATACATCTGAGGATATTCTTTCCGCATTGGCAATTACGTATGGACAATATTCCTCCATTAAATTTCTAACAAGCTGTGAATTGGCTTCTACGGCACCAACATCAAGGGTCCCGTCGACGATAGGATTTTTTAGATTTTCGGAACCAATTTTATCAATCCATGAATCACACTTTCCAATGATGATGGCTAAAGGTGTTTGAACTTTTTCTCGTCTATCCAATCCGAGAAGTTTTTTGATTCGAACTTCAGTTTCTGCAAGAATTATATCTTGTTGATCAGAGACCTGAGACTTAAATTGTGGGTCCTCGGAATCACTAATGCTTCTTCTAAAGTCAGGGTTAATTGTAGGATCAAAAAGAAAAAATATGGCATCAGATGAGGCAATGTGCTGTGCCCCAGGAGAACTCGTAGAGTCTTGACCGGGTTGGAAATGTTCTCCAGCGTTATCATAAAAAACGATAGAGCAGTTTTCGTCATCTGATTCAGCACCTGATAAGGAATATATAAATGGTTTTGGCAAAGTCACCATTCTGTCATATCGAGGTAATCTTTCATACATTGATCCCTCCAATTGAGTTTTTGTAAGAAATGCTTGAGCTGGATTCTGTGCACTAAATAAATGCGCCTTCATTTCATTGATCGGAGCATTACCCGATGGATCAGCGTCCCTAAAAACAACTCCAAAATCTCTAAATAAAGTGGTCTGCAGTAATTTAATAAGGACGGTCAAATAGTATGACTTCCCAGATTGTGGTGCCCCTACAATTGAAAATATTTTGTGAGGTTCATCAAAAAATCCAGGAGCTAAAGTGCGTCTGCAATGAGGACATGCTATTTCCGTGCAAGGTATTCCACACTCATCGAGTGCCTGCCCCCTATCGTTAAATCTCGTTGCATGAAATCTTTTCATTTGTTCTTCCCCAAGCAAGGGATCTCCAAATAAAGAATCATGGACCGCAACATGCATGACGTCACCCCGGTCAAATTTCAACCAGCAAATAGGACAGGTGAACTCACCATTATCAGAGTCAATATACCTCGTCATAGATGGATTTTCGATTTCCTCATCCACGACTCGATCAGCGACAGGCTCATTATCAGATTCAATTTCATCGTCAATGCTAGGTGCTTCGCGCTCAGGTTCTAGAACCATTAGTTGCCTAAGGTAAAACCCAACTTCACTACTCCCTTTAAACACTGGAGTGGAATCTGGATCCAGCCCCATGCTATCACGAGCATCAAAAACCTCATTAATTTGTAAAGGACGAGTGGCTGCCGCCTTATTGGATTTATTAATAATCCAACCACCATTCTTAATATTCGCTCCCCACATCTGAATGTTTTCTTTTTTGGGAGACATTGTTGTTACAATAATCAAAAAACTCTTTCCAACTTGTATTGAATGTTCGGTTCTTGCCTTCAGCTGGACCAAAGTCGTAGGATTACCATCTAAAACAACACCTCCATCAGGATGTTCTGGTTGTATTGATCTTAGCTGTATTCCTTTTTTGGTTTTCTCAATAACACAATGCTGATCAAGAACAGAATCGTCATTTAAAACCATGTCAGATTCTGCTCCTGATCCAATCACAAAAGGAGAGCTTTGTCCCTGCTTGTATTCACCAGATATACAATTAACAACTCCTAAACTTAATTTATGTGCAAATGCCATATGAAATAGAATAAATATATACTCAGAAAAAGCTTAAATGCTAGCTCTGAAAATTGAAATCCCTATTAATAAGCCACTGATTATCAGGGGTATTTGCTTGCTTAGAGTACTCTTTTTGTTGTAAAAAAATCAAATGACCTATAAGGAGCCAACATCAAAGACATTTATCCATAAATTAATTTTCTGTATATTCCTGGGAACAGTACTATTACTGCCCATTTCTTCTGACGCTCAAATACGAAAATATGAAGTCGTATTCAATGCTTCAGCTCCAATATTGGACGGAATTCGTAGTCCTGGCGAATGGGATAAGGCCAGTGAAGCGGCAACTGATTTTAAACTACTTAGAACTGGTGGCACTGAATCCAGTGAGAATATTAAATTTCAATTGTTATGGAATGACGACGGACTTTATATGATCGCTGAAACTGACAACACTTCATGGGGTGATTGGAACGGAAACGTTAACTTTGGTTTTGATGATTATAATATATTTATTGATCCCAATGCTGATGATGAACCAAATGAAGGCCCTTTTGATGGTTATCAAATTGCTATCTGGCAAACGAATGGATTGATTTCAAGATTTTCTGATGAATTAGATGAAGACGAGAGGACCACTTTTCTAGAAGCACGATATAATGGTAATTTTGGAAATAATGCAGGTTGGGCAGAACCAAGGGAATTAAATTGGGTTTCCAATCATGGAGACTTTGGTGGGGTCTTGGAACTATTCATTCCTTGGACAGACTTTAACGCCGACGAGTTCGGTGAAAATGGTCTTTATCATCCACAAGCACCAGAATTTGATGATGTGTGGTATTTTAATATTGCGAAAATTGCCACTTCAGGAGCTCTCCCAACATGGAACTGGACACCAGGTCGATTCTTTGCCCAACGTCCTCATGGAGAAATCACTTTTACCGGAGCTCGTGTTCCTTTTATCATTACCAAGTTTGCTACCAATGAAGATGACCCAAACTCCACTGACATTACTTGGAACTCCTTATCTGGAAAGATCTACGGTGTGGATTATTCAACGGATATGGTTGAGTGGGAAGAACTTGATGACGGTATAGAAGGTGAGCAAGAACAAACCACTTTCACACATGAAGATGCTCCACAAGGCAAGAGGGCTTTCTATAGAGTAAGGCTATTGGAATAAGACATATATTTAAGCTTAGAAGTTTGTAATAATTTCTAATAAAATTAATGGATGGTGCGTTTTAAAATGAAACACATTGGTTAAAAACATGCCCCTAATTCACCACTCATTCAATGTCCTATCGTTACTAACGTTAATTAATGTAACGCTGATTACTTGCTGTTTTTCAGAGGAAAAAACAGCAGAAAAGAATAAAATCGATTTTGAAATTCACTCCGGTTACTTTGTTTCCAATAAATTTGAACCTAAAAAACCTCAGTCTTTCATTATCACTAGTGACCAGAAAATTTTTGATTCGGCTTTCGGAATTGCCTTTGTCCAGGGAGATGATTCGAACCGTTTAAAAGAAGGCTCATTGAAATCAAAAATTGTTATTTCGACGATTAAACGAGGTTCATTTTTTTGTAATTATGACGTCGTATCATTAACTAATAATAAAGGAGAACTTGAATTAAGGTATAATTTAAAGAAAAGAGAATCCTCGACGGCAGAATATTCATGCCCTTTAATAATTTCTATTCCGAAAATAGATTACAAATCAGTTAAGTTCATCGAGAATGGTAAACTGATAAAGAATTTGAAATAATTATTATTTTTAGGCGCCACTCTAACACCACAAAATATGAAACAACTCACTTCAAATCGTAGGAAATTTCTAAAGGCTGGACTTGCCAGTGCCATCTTTACTCCATCAATTTCCTCTAGTAAAAATATTAACAGTAATATTCAACACGCTTGTATTGGGGTTGGAGGGATGATGGGTTACAACGACTATAAGAATATTAGTTCACATTCAAAGACTAAAGTTGTTGCCATTTGTGACGTTGATAAGAACTACTTGGATAAAGTTTCCAAAGAAATTCCTGAGGCAAGAACATACACAGACTGGAGAGAACTAATGGAAAAAGAGGGTGACAGAATTGATTCCGTTAACGTCACAGTTCCTGATCACATGCACTTCCCTATTGCTTATAGTGCTGTAAAAGCAAAGAAACATGTCTACTGCCAAAAACCTTTATGCCATGATGTCGCTGAGGTCAGGGCGTTAGCGGAAGCAACTCGAGAGGCCGGAGTAAAAACACAATTAGGAACCCAAGCCGCTTCGGGTTTCGGTGACAGGATGGGCATTCATTATGTTAAAAAAGGGCTCATTGGAAAAGTGAAGCATGTCTACCTTTGTTCAAATAGACCAGGGGCTATTCAGAGCTACCGACTCGTTGGCCCAAGGCCTGATAAAAAGCATACTAAGCCTGATCAATTAAATTGGGACCTATGGCTAGGGACGGCCCCCACCAGACCATACGCTCCTGAAATTTACCACCCTAGTAAATGGCGAGCTTGGCTGGACTTTGGAACAGGCTGGTCAGGTGACATTGGTTGCCACGTCTTTGATGCCACGTGGAAGGCTCTTGATTTAACAGCACCCAAAGCTATTCATGCAAGAGTTCAGGAATCATGGAAAAATTCAAAGCCTAGGAGGGGTGATACATGGCCCCAGAGTGATCATATCACTTGGACATTCCCGGGCAACTCCCTCACTGAGAAGGACGAGATAACCATCGAATGGTTTGATGGATTGTTCTACCCGCCAGAAGAGGCACAAAAGTGGTACCACGGGGATAAATACCCACCTGAGTCAGCACTTATTGTTGGCACTGAAGGAGCCGTTTTAATTCCTAACGGAGGAGGAGCAATGTTACTCCCCAGAGATAAATACAAGGGCACGATTAAGCCAGACCTTGATCCAAGAAATCACTATCATCACTTCCTAGATGCTATTCTTGGAAAGACCAAGAACGAGTCGTACTTCGAACAAACTGGTCCAATGACTGAAGCCATTCTACTTGGAACAGTCGCCATCAGAAACCCTGATCAAAAATTGCAGTGGGATGCTAAAAATCTTGCGATTAAAAATAATCCAACAGCTAATAAATTAATTAAGAGAACTTATAGAGAAGGTTGGGAAGTCGAGGGCTTCAGCGCGTAACGCGTTTTTATTGAAGATCTCTTAAAAGCTCAATCTTATCGTAGCTTCCTTTACCTCCCATCGTGGTAAACGCCATTCCAGTGATGGTGAAGTCTCCATTGTCCTTCCAAAGGTCAATGGTATAACTTTTCCACTTGGTTGGAATGTCTGTAGAAAGCTGGTTAGATTTCCATCCAGTAGAATTATCACCTACGTAGTAAGTCCTGACGGCTTTGTTTTCAGGTGGAAACTTTCCTTTGTCTGCAAACTCAACCATCATACCCTTCGCATCAGCCGCCTTCATGGCTATTCTTATGTATCGAAATTCATCTTTTAGTTTTGGGTTTTTTCGAACATTAAATTTCCAACCTGGCAACTGACTAGAATATCTTTGAAATCCTGAGACGGTTAGACAAGCTTTACCAGAAATACAATCATCTTCATCTATTGAGGCCTTACCTTTCCCTGCATTCAGCGACTCCGCAAAGCGAGGCTCGTCATCAAAGAGAACAAGCGAATTATTAGATTTTTTATTTTTGATAAACCATATAATATTAGATAAATCAGTAGGCTTTAGAACTTTATCAAAGGTTGAGGGCATCAGTGAAAGATTAACCGGTGACAATGAATCAAGATCAGATCGTAAAATTTGCGTCTCTGAGCCAGCCGCCTTGATTAGTGAAATACTCGTAGCCGATTCAGAAGATAAGACACCGGTATGCTCAATTCCACCTTTTAACTTAGCGATGTAGGTCCCATATCCTGCAGTAATTTCACCTGATGGATGTAAAACGTCAGCTAGGAGAGACTCAGCTGGACGCCCGGCTTCTCCGTCTAGTGGAGGACCGACACTAATTCCCTCACCTTTAAATTGATGACAAGTGCCGCAATGGGCATTGAAAAGAATATTCCCCCTTTGAATATTAGGCTTATCATTTAAAGCTGAATAAAAACCTTTATACTTTTCCTTACCCTCAAGATCAACATTACGGTTACTTGATAATGAATTGGCTAGTCCTCTTATTTCATTATCCTCATGATTAACCAACCGATACATCTGCAATTCGGAAAGGCTTATATTAGGGTGATTTTTTAATAACTTTTTAGTTGTTTCATTATATGCCAAAAGCTCCTCAATCATAACTGACGCAAGATGAGGAGTTGTTCTTGGTAAATGATCCATTAAAACCTTTGCCCCTATTTTACTCTCCTTCTTAAGGACCGCGTTGATGACTTTAACTCTAAAGTCTGAACTTGTAGAGGGCTTCATCAATCTTTTCACTGCCGACTCAATTACTGAGGGACTAGCATGGTGAATTAACTCGAGAGCTGCTAACTGTTCTTTTTCGCTAGCACCATTATTTGAAAGGGCTTTATTTGCCGCATCACGCAATGACTCGGAAACATCTACCCCATGCTTATCAGCAAGTCCTAAGACTCGAAGTCTAAAAGCAGAATCCGGGTGATTAACCGCAGCTAGTAATGAGCTAGCCTGACCTGACCTTGCAGCGGTTTCTGCTACTCTCTCAAGCAATGCAGCATCGATTTTGGATTCTGATTGAATAGCAATCTCAAAAAATTTACCAGCCTTGTGCCTCAATGAGCTTAACACAGCATTATTCATCCAACGAACTTTAGAATGATGACTTACTAAATGGTAAAGACCCTCAGTGGCTTCGAGCGAATCACTTTCACCCAAACTCAGCGCAAGTTGCAATAGAACACTCGGATCAGATTCATTTTTGATCAATTCTAATGATTTTTTTAATAGAGCATTATTTTCATTAAAAGATTTATCACTGGCTCTCAAAGCATGAACCCTTATCGCATAATGACTATTACTTAAAGCACTCAATAAATCTGCCCCAGGTTCATATAATTTTTTAATCCGCTCGGATATAGGTTTGGCATATCTTTGAATATTATCCTTTAGCGGTTTAGGCTCACTGCTTATTGGGGCAACCCTCCAAATACGTCCCTTATCATTCCCATTAAGCAGACCATATTGTTGCTGCATATAACGGGGAATCGCTGAATAATCCTCAATGATTTCACGATACATATCGATAACATACAAGGCTCCATCAGGACCAACTCTTAAATTATTTGGACGAAACCACCCATCTGTAGAAGTCAAAAATTCTGATTCGACATGCTCTGGATGGCGGCGAACTCGAACACCTGGTCCATCACGTTCAACGACTGCCCTATGAATCATACTTTGTTGCGGTTCACAACAGAAATAATTACCTAGATATGAATCAGGAAAAAGTGTGGATCGGTAAATTTGCTGACCACACGCTGAAGTGAAGTTTCCATTAGGTTGAGTCTCACCTTGACCATAAAATTTCACCCATCTTGGATCAGCTCCTCTCTTACTCCTCCATGGATGAGGCGTGCTTGTTGGAAAGGTGTTATGATAATTGCTAGCAGTAGCTGTTAAACCAGGTGTAGGAACATGCGGGTTCCTTTTTAAATAATGATAAGGTAATGGAACGGCGTACAGGGATGGTACACTTGTTGTGATCAAAAAGCGATTACCAACATCGTCAAAAGCCATGCCAAAAGTATGATTTGAACCACTTACCGGTTCGATTGCAGAACCATCTGCCTTAAAACGAAAATCTGTACGCCCCATTTTAACGGATCCTTTCAGATTAGGACCGGTAATATTCCCCCCTCCCCATCCCTGACCAGCATAAATCCAACCATCTGGACCCATGACAGGATTATTGATTGCCCTTTCCATTTCTCCAATAGTGAAACCAGTGAAAAGGGTTTTTCTGATGTCAGGTTTATTATCTCCATCGGTATCTGCAAAAAAGATAATGTGTGGAGCAGCCGTAATAATAACACCATTCTTTACCACTATAACTCCATAGGCTGCAGGAATATCATTCGCCCAAACAATGGACTCATCCATTCTTCCATCTTTATCATTATCGATTAAGAGTTTTAGACTTCCTGTCTGACCTTCTTGAGCCTTAGCCTTAAGTTCAGGACCAACCCGGATCCGACGGATCGATTTATCCAATTTACCTGTCTTATTTAGCTCGGTCACATCCAAATGACCTTCCAAATTATAACCATGAATTTCGGTCACAAATAATTGCCCCCTTGAATCCCAGGCTATACAACTTGGGTCTTTGATCAAAGGCTCTGAAGCAATTAGATCAATACGAAACCCTTCAGTTAGTTTGAAATGTTTTTTACTCTCCTCCGGTGAGAGAGGTAAAGGAGCATCATCAGGTTTCGGAATCTGAGCCTGAACGAAATTAAATAAACAAAGATTCAGAAATAATATAGCGGTTTTCAATCTCATTATAATTAGTATTATATTTTGCGGCTACTCGTGTCCATTTAAAATCCACTTTGAAATAGAACTACTTATTTTTGACTGGCTCAATAACTGCGGCATGCCTATTTGCTTTAGGATCACCAGCTGCATAAAATTGGTTCATCTGTTTATCATAATAAACCATGACTGGATAAGCGATAGGACCACCAGTTGTTGAGACTCTATGTCCTCTTTCTGACAGGTCTTTTAATACATCTTTATTAATACTTTCATTGAGAGTAAGTCCTCCCAAAACGCCCACAGTCCGTAGGGCCGCTGGGTCAAAAGAGTTCTCATGATGTCGGGTTGAAAATCGAGAAGCTGTAACCGCTTTTTCAGGCTTCATCCCAAACTCAATAAAGTTCAACAAACAATTTAGAGTCGTTTGATCCTGCAAATCACCACCAGCCACGCTGATTCCCATAATTGGAATTCCATCCTTCATTACCAATGTAGGAGTCAGAGTAATTCTAGGTCTTTTCCCTGGCTCAATTCGGTTTGGGTGACCCTTAGCCGTATTTAAACTACGAAGCCTATTGCCATGAGCAATACCTAAAGGCTCACAAATATTGTAGGGCGGGTTTCCGCTAGGAGTAGCAGCCACAAAATTTCCCCATTTATCGGCAACAACACATGTTGTTGTTCCTCCAGGACCAGGGCGATACTTTGATGGATTGTTAGTTAATGCCTTCATATTAAGTGGATCACCTGGTCTAACTTCAAGTGAAGCTGACTTCATATTAACAAGCTTCCTCCTAAGCTCAGTATACTGATCAGACAAAAGCTCATTCATAGGAACCTTCACAAATCTTGGATCCCCATAATAATGATCTCTATCAGCTAAACCTAGTTTCAAAGATTCTGCTAAAACATGAATATAATCACCTGAAAGATGACCCATAGATTTCAAATCAAATCCTTCAAGGATCTTTAAGGTTTGAGATAAGTAAGGGCCCTGAGTCCAAGTACCACACTTTAAAATAGTATAATCCTTATACTTAATACTTACTGGATCTTCTATTAAAGTTCGATGCTCTCTCAAGTCACGTAACTTTAAAAAACTCCCCCCCTTTTCATAATAATTGACAAGCTCCTTTGCAATATCACCTCGATAGAATCGATCTCGAGATGCCTTTAACTTGTCTTTTCTTGAACCCTTGTAATTAGATTCCCTTTCTATCAACTTTCTTATAGTTATTGCTAATTCGTCATACCAATCTTCACCGCCTTGATCTAAAATTTTCAAAGTAGGTGCTGCAACTTCAGAAAAAGACATTGTCCCATATTCAATCAAAGCTGTAAAAAACAAGTGAACTGCCCCAGGAACTGGAACAGCACGCATTCCTCCATCAGCCGGAATACCTTCTTCATAGTAAATTTTCATTGAAGACTCATCAAGGGGAGCACTTCCAAGACCAGATAGTGTTTTTACTCTTCCAGATTTTTTATCATAAATCATAAAAGGAATCTCAGAACCTATAGAAAACATTCCATAATCAACAACACTCGCTGCTAACATCACTGCGACGGCTGCATCGGTTGCATTACCATCATTCTTTAGCATCGCTATTCCAGCCTCTACGGCTCTAGAATCTTCTGCCGCCACAGCTCCGCCATAACCTTGGGCGTGGTAGGTTATTGAATTCTCGGCATAAGAAAATACCAACGAAAAAATCAAAACTAGATAAACGATAAATGTCTTTAAGAATAACATTCTGCGATTATTTAGGATATAGATCACAAAAACAATCTGATACTAGTCAACATTAATGAGAGTGGTAAAAAATAAGGGTTTTAGCGGATAAATATTTATTTATCAGAGACTTAAATCTCTAATTAAAAATTTTTATATTATACTTCCATACTGAAAAATTTTTTTTCTTTTTTACGGAGGGGCCAAACATAACCACTTAATCTTTCCTAGGCACTGATAATGAGGGAGTAATAAATCTTCGCTATCGAAACATATTCTTTTCCAATCTTGATCATTCAATCTACTCCTTTTTGGGTGTTAACC
>TARA_B100001121_G_scaffold11763_1_pt1 | contig 10522 bp, 6 predicted proteins | sample TARA_B100001121 | Tara Oceans TARA_B100001121 (sample SAMEA2622817) | marine metagenome | biome: marine biome (ENVO:00000447); feature: surface water layer (ENVO:00002042); material: "saline water (ENVO:00002010), including plankton (ENVO:xxxxxxxx)" | depth 5 m
AAAAAGCAATATGATCAAGTGTATGTCCAGGTATTTCAAGGACTTCAAAGTTAATTCCAATTAAATCAAATTGATCAGAATCTCCAACTATCTTATTAATTTCGCTTATATTATTTTTTGGACCAAATACTTTTAGGCTCTTTTTTTCTATTAATTCTGCCAGCCCATTTGTATGATCATAATGATGATGAGTAATTAGAACACCTTCTAAATTAATTGCTTGATTATCAATTAGTTTGACAATCTCACTTGCATCTCCAGGGTCGACCACGACAGACTTATTATTTTTAGTCATCAACCAGATATAATTATCATCAAAAGCTTTTATAGGCTCTATAATTAACATATGGTGATTCTAATTTAATTTTATGAAAACAGTAAATATTTATACTGATGGAGCATGCAGAGGTAATCCAGGTATTGGTGGCTGGGGAGTGCTCATTGAGTTTGGAGATATTTCTAAAGAGCATTTCGGAGGAGAAAATAATACAACTAATAATAAAATGGAATTAAAAGCAGCCATTGAAGGACTCAAACTTTTAAAGGAACCATGCAATGTAAATCTTACCACTGACTCTAAATATGTAATGCAGGGCATAACTAGTTGGATAGATAATTGGAAAAAAAATAATTGGAAAAATGCTTCTAAAAAAGATGTAAAAAATAAAGATTTATGGATAGAGCTTGATAAATATGTAGCTAAACATAATGTAAAATGGCACTGGGTAAAAGGACATGCTGGTCATGAAAAAAACGAAATAGCAGATGCTCTTGCAAATAAAGGAATAGATAACTTATAACATGCCAAAAAAATACATTGTCTTAGATACTGAAACAACTGGTTTAGAGGTTAAGCAGGGGCACCGTATAATTGAAATAGGAGCTGTTCTTGTAAATAATAGAGTTAAATCGGATCAACATTTCCATAGCTATTTAAATCCTCAAAGATCAATTGATGAAAAAGCTTATGAAGTTCACGGCATTTCTCTTGAATCTCTTGAAGATAAGCCACTATTTGAAGAGATAGCTGAAGACTTTATTCAATTTGTTGAGGGATCAACACTAGTTATTCATAATGCTCCATTTGATTTAGGGTTTCTTAATAATGAACTTAAATTAGCCTCATCAAAATATCCAAAATTAGAAGATATTTGTGAGGTAGAGGATTCACTTGAAATTGCTCGTGAAAAACATCCTGGACAAAGAATTTCTTTAGATGCTTTGGCATCAAAATATAACGTAAGTGGTTATGACAGAACATTTCATGGTGCTTTGCTAGATGCAAATATTCTTGCGGATGTATATATGCAACTAACAGGTGGTCAGAGTAAATTTGAGTTTGCTTCAAATTCAGTAAATAACACTTCAACAGAAAATGGAATTCACGATATCCAGATAGATGATGGCTTTATTCCAGTTAGTATTGAATCTTCCAAAGATGAAATTCTAGAACATGAAAAAAGATTATCTGAAATTGAGACTAAACATGATCTCCAAACAATATGGAGAAAATTTCAGTGAGTAAGGTAGTAACAAGATTTGCTCCAAGCCCAACAGGAACCCTTCACATTGGAGGAGTAAGGACAGCATTATTTAATTATATATATGCAAAACAAAACAATGGAGAGTTCCTTGTAAGAATAGAGGATACTGATAGAGAAAGATCAACCAAAGCTTATGAAAGAAATATTTTAGATACACTTTCCTCTATAGGACTTTCACCGGACAAAAAACCAATTAATCAATCTGAAAGAAATAATATTTATATCAATGCAGCTGAGCAAATAATCGCATCAGGTCATGCATACTGGTGTGACTGTTCTGAGGAAGATCTTGAAAAGATGCGAAATCAACAAATGGCTGACGGAAAAAAGCCTATGTATGACGGCAGAAGTAGACATCTTGGGTTAGAACGTTCCTCGAACACAGTACTAAGACTCGCTACACCAGAAGATGGCGAAATTGTTATGCATGACATGATTAGAGGTGAGATTAGATTTAATAATGCTGAATTAGATGATTTGATTTTACTGAGAAGCGATGGAACACCAACATATCATTTGTGTAATGTCGTAGATGATTTTGAACAGGGTGTAACAACCGTTATAAGAGGAGAAGATCATATTTCAAACACGCCAAGACAAATACATATACAAAATGCTCTAGGATATCCATCCCTAGAATATGCTCATCTTCCATTGGTTTTAGGATCGGATAAAAAAAGATTATCAAAAAGACATGCTGCAACTAGTCTAGAAGAATATAAAGACATGGGTTATTTAGATTCAGCAATTCTTAATTCATTAGCAAGACTTGGATGGTCAGGTGGAGATAAAGAGGTCTTTTATATGGATGATTTGATAGAAGATTTTAATATCAAAGATGTCCAAAAAGCTGGTGCCATTTTTGATATTACTAAACTGGATTGGTTAAATGCACAACATTTAGCAAATTTATCACCTGAAGGATTCAAGGAACACATCGAACCATTTGCACATAAAATAAACATTAATATAAACGATCACCCAAATACAGATTTACTCATTGCTTCAATGAGAACTTTTGAGAATACTTTATCTGATATAGCTAATGCACTAAGACCTTATTTTATGGATGTTGATGAATATGATAAAAACGCTTTAGGTAAATTTCTTTCAAATGGAACTAAAATTCTTGAGGATATTCATAAATTATTAAAAACTATTACTGATTGGAATGAAGAAGAAATTGATGCAATGCTAAAAGAGTACCAAGTGAGTAACAATTTGAAAGTACCAGAAGTTAACCAACCAATTAGAATTGCTTTGACTGGCTCTACAAAGTCACCTTCCTTAGGCTTAACTTTATCTTTATTTGATAAAAAAGAATCGCTCAAGAGAATTGAGAAACTTATAAGTTTTTTAAACTAAAAAAATACATTTACAAAATTGGACATTAGATAGATTTAGTGCCTATAATTAGCAAAATCTATACACTTTATAGAGGGGATAATATGAAAAAATATAATTATTTACTTTCATTGGTTTTATTACTTCCATTAGCAATTGTTGCTCAAGAGGAAGCTGATAATTCTGAAGAAAACATTGAGGATGTTGTTGTAGTTGGTTCTCAAATCAAGGGCGCTTCTATTACCGGAGCTCTTCCTGTAACGGTTATTTCATCTGAGGATATTGATATTCTTGGTGTTGAAGACGGAACAGAACTTTTAGAGAACATGACTGAGCAAGGTCTAAACTACTTTACTGAAGCCGAATCTGATTCAGGGGGTGTTAACTCTGCAAGGGGTGACGTTGGCGCTTATAACATCAGAAATATGGGTGTAGGTAATACATTAATATTATTAAACGGCAGAAGATTGGTTAACAATGCTGGTTATCAAACAGAATTACTTGGTGGTGACTATGTACCAACAATGAGTGTTAACTCTAATCTTATACCAACAACTGGCCTTGAGAGGGTTGAAGTATTAAAAGATGGTGCTTCAGCTATTTATGGTGCAGATGCTGTTGCCGGTGTTGTCAACAATGTTCTTCAATCTGATTTTGATGGATTTGAAGTTGCTCTTAGAAATCAAGGTTATGACAATTTTAGTGCAGTTGATGACAGACTTACTCTTAAATGGGGTAAAGATATGAATGGCGGCAAAACTAATGTGTCTCTAATGTATGATTTTTATGATAGAGATGGTATTGCTGCAGCTGAAGATCCAAGGTGGGGAGATTCAGATCATAGAAAATGGATTCCAGCAGATTCTTTATGGGCTGGAGATACTTCTTTTAGAAACCTTTACTCAGGTAAATGGGCACAATTAGATATGCGGGGAAGAACTTCTTATTCAGATAGTTCAGGCGAAATTCAAATTATCCCTATAAATGATCCAAGATGTGCATTGTCATCATCAAAAGATACTGGTTATGGGACTTGTCTAGCAGTAGATACAACATCATTGGCAAATGGCGAATACTATATCAATCCAGGTCAATTCAGAGATTTTAGAGGTGAACTTGAAAGAAGTAACCTTTTTGTTTTTGTAAATCATGAACTTGATAGTGGTGTAGAGTTTTTTGCTGAAATTGGTCAGTACCAATCTGACTATATGAGACATAAAGAGCCTGCAGGTGATTTCAGCACTGCTTTATTAAGTGTTGGTCCTAATAACTATTGGATGAATGCTATTGGAATGACAGCTGATAACTCATCTTCGAACAAACAAGTAAGAATTGATAACTGGAGACCTGATATTGGTCCAAGAATCATCAATGTAGAGAAAGAAACATATAGATATTTGTTTGGATTTAGAGGAACAACTGATTCTGGTTGGGATTGGGAAACTGCTGTTCTAACATCTAAAGCAACTTCAGAAGATTTAACTGAAAACAGATTATCTAATTCTCTTTTACAAGCTGGATTAAATGATGCAACTCCAAATGCGATAAATATTTTTTCTGCTGATGTTAAATCTGCTTTATCTCAAGCAATTATTGATGTTTCAAGAAATGATACTAGTGAATTAAATTCATTTGATTTCAAAATGACAAATCCTGAGGTATTTAATTTACCAGCTGGTCCAGTAGGAATGTTAGTTGGTTTTGAATACCGTCAAGAATCATACACAGATGATAGAGACCCTAGACTTGACGGACAGATTCAGTTTACTTCTACTGAGACAGGTTTAGGTTTCCCATTTGTTGGAGATGTTCTTGGTTCAAGTCCAACTGTTGATACTTCAGCAAAACGATCAACAAATTCAGTTTTTGCTGAAATGATATTACCAGTTTCAAGCAAAATGGAAGCACAGGTTGCTATGAGACATGAAGATCCAGACGATACTAAATCATCTACTGTTTGGAAGGCTGCTCTTGGCTGGCAGATTTCTGATAACGTTCTATTAAGAGGATCAAAGTCTACATCATTCAGAGTTCCAAACTTGATACAAGCTAATCAGCTTTACGTTACAAGAAGTGGTAATGTTGATGATGCTGTTGGTGAGTATGTTGGTGCGAACGATCCGCTTGATGATAGATATCAAATACAAAGTTTTAGAAGAGGTAATCCAAACTTACTTCCAGAAGAATCTGACAATACTTCATGGGGTATTGTGTGGACACCAGGAAATATAGAAGGATTAACAATCACTTGGGATGATTGGAGAATCGAAAAAGATAACACAATTGTCTTATTTGGTAGAACTAATTCAATGGTTGCTGACTTAGTAGCAAGAATTAATTATGGACCTGAAAACTGTAGTGGATTTAATAATCCATTTATAGTTAGAGACCCTAATCCTGGATATTCAGCTGCAGAAATTGCTAAGTTTACAGCTGCAGGCATTTGTCCAGCAGGTGAAGCTCTTACTATCTTTGATGACTACACCAATGCTGCAACTAGAAGTATTGCTGGTCAAGATATTGGTATTTACTATGATATCGTGACTGAAGTTGGTGACTTCAGTATCTCACTTAATCATTCTGAGACTACTGAATTTACACAACAACCTACTAATGCATATCAGGCTCTTGTAGATGCTCAAGCATCTGGAGTGATACCTTTTGATATCACTTTTGCAGGATTTGGTAATTTAGCAGGTCTAGATGGTAATTATGTTGAAAAATCTAGTTTAAAAGTTAACTACAGACTAGGCGACCTTGGTGTTCAGTTATCTGGACTTAGAAAAGGTGATTTCTATCAAAGTAGTGAAACTAGATCTGATGGAACAAGATACGTAATACCTAGCATGACAACTTACAATGCTTCAGTATATTACTGGTTTAATATCGGTGATCAAAAAGCTAGAGTTAAGTTAGCAGTTCAAAACTTAGAAGATGAAAGAGCTCCTTTGGCTGACAGATTCTATGGTTTCTTTGCTGATGCTCATCAAGATTATGGTAGAAGATTCTATCTTGACGTAAAAGTTAAGTTCTAAAGAATTTAAAAATTAAAAAGGGAGTTTTAACTCCCTTTTTTTATGAAAAAATATTAGTATAAGTTATGCCCGCATATAAAAAGAAAGGCTTTTTAATTGGACTAGCATTATTTTTTTTAATGATGCTATTTCCTCCTCCGGCTGAATTATCTTCTGCGGGCTGGACAGTAGCTGCAATTGCAGTATTGATGGCTATTTGGTGGGCAACAGAAGCAATACCTGTAGCGGTTACAGCTTTACTACCGCTAGCATTATTTCCATTGCTAGATATTACATCCTTTGAAACTGCTGCTTTACCTTATGCAAATAAAAATATTTATTTGTTTTTGGGTGGTTTTATTCTAGCTTTAGGTATAGAAAGTTCAGGCCTACATAAAAGAATTGCTCTAAAGATGATATTAGCTGTTGGATCTAGTGGAGCTAGGTTAATTGGCGGTTTTATGCTTGTTTCAGCATTGATAAGTATGTGGGTTATGAATACATCAACGACCCTAATGTTGTTACCAATAGGCCTTGCAGTTTGTGGAGTAATTTCTCAGACAGTTCCTGGATTGACTGACACAGATAAAGCTAATTTTGATACTGCACTTTTGTTAGGTATTGCTTATGCTGCAACAATTGGTGGGATGTCTACATTAATTGGAACAGCACCAAATATAGTTTTCAGTGCTTTTATGCAAGATACTTATCAAGTAGAAATCTCAATGTTTGATTGGATGAAACTGGGAGTGCCTTTAGCTGCAGTGATGTTGTTTGGTTCTTGGTATTCATTAACACAATATGTTTTTCCAATTAAGTTTTCAGCTTCTCAAGAAGCAAAAGATGAATTAAAAAGGATGTTAAGTGAGATGGGAGCATTAACAAAAGATGAAATTCGTATATCTATTATTTTTGGCCTGGCTGTTTTTGCTTGGGTCTTCAGAACACTATTAAATAATATTGAATTTTTATCAGGCCTTACCGATGCAGGTATTGCAATAATCGCAGCTATATTACTTTTTATGACTCCGTCAGCATCAAAAAAAGGCGATTTATTAAAATGGGAAAAATCTAAGGAACTACCATGGGGTTTATTATTGCTATTCGGTGGAGGTTTATCACTTGCAGCACAAATAAGTTCTACTGGATTAGGTATGTGGATTGGTCAAAGTCTTATGGTCTTAAGTACAGTACCGCCTATTGTACTGATCTTAGCAGTAGCAACATTAATTATTTTCTTAACTGAGATCACAAGCAATGTCACAACAACAACTACTTTTTTACCAGTATTTGGTGCCTTAGCTGTCGCAATTGGAATCCTTCCAGTTTCACTTACCGTTCCTGTCTGTCTTGCTGCTAGTTGTGCTTTTATGTTGCCAGTGGCAACACCGCCAAATGCAATAGTTTATGGATCTAATAAATTTACAATTGCAACAATGATGAGAGCAGGCATTGCTCTAAATATTATTGGTATCATAGTTGTAACAATGTTTGCCTACTTTTTAGCACCGGTTATTTTCTAATGAAAAATTTATTTTTAATTTTATCTTTTTCTTTAAGTCTAAATTCAATTTCACAACAAAGTTATATTGACTATGTTTCTCCGTATCATCCTGTGGTTGGTAATTCTGGGATGGTGGTTTCACAAAATTATCTATCTTCTGATATTGGAATCGAAATTTTGAATAAAGGTGGAAATGCTGTGGATGCTGCAGTTGCAGTAGGATTTTCTTTGGCAATAACTCTTCCAAGAGCAGGTAATTTAGGTGGAGGGGGTTTTATGCTTGTTTACATAAAAGAAAAAGAAGAAGTTTATTTTATCGATTACAGAAGCAGATCACCTTTAAATGCAAATCTACAAAATATATTTGGTTTAAGTAAGAATAAAAAAATTAATCCTGAAGATTTCAGGAATGAGATGTTTGATGTCACCCGCTATGGTTATAAAGCCTCTGCTACTCCAGGCACAGTTTCTGGACTTCTAGAAGCTCATGCTGCATTTGGCAAGTTACCACTAAAAGATGTTTTACAGCCTGTAATAAATCAAGCTAATGAGGGTATATTGGTTTCTTATGATTTACATAAGGCTATTGAAAGTACGCCTCAACTAAAAAACGATCCAGAATCAAAAAGAATATATTTTTTAAACGATGAGCCTTTGCCTGAAAATTATTTAATGAAAAGACCAGATCTTGCTAAAACAATCTCAAAAATTTCTGTAGGAGGAAAAAAGGCTTTTTATCAAGGTGATATTGCAGACAAAATAGTAGATGCCTCTCTCAATAACAATGGATTATTTTCTCTAGAAGATTTTACAAGTTATAACTCAAAATTTGATGCGCCAATAGCCACAAGTTATAGAGAAAATTTAGTCTTTACAGCAGGTCCTCCGTCTGGAGGTGGTATTACTTTACTAACAGCATTAAACGTTTTGAGCTATTTTAATCTGGAAAGATATAAAAGTGATTCCATCACGACTTATCATCTTTTATCTGAAGCTATCAGAAGAGGGCATAACAATAGATCTCATTATGTAGGTGATCCAAATTATTTTGACGTTCCAACTCAACAATTACTTTCAAAAGAAAGAGCAAAAGAATTGGCTGGCTCTATTGATAAGAAAAAAGCTAGTAAATCCACTGATATTAATCCTTTTGAACCGATTAAAGAAGGACGAGATACTACCCATTATTCAATAATTGATAACGAGGGTAATGCTGTATCTAATACTTATACGCTGGGATACTCCTTTGGTTCTGGAGTTACAATTCCTGGCACTGGAATTCTAATGAACAATCAGATGAATAATTTTGCTTATCGTTATGGTGACAAATCAATAAGAGGTAGATCTGCAAGTCCAGGTAATAAGTTTGAACCAGGAAAAAAACCTATGAGCACTATGGCTCCTGTTATAGTCTTTGATGAAAATAAAGATCTTATGTTGATTACTGGTTCGCCTGGAGGATCATTAATTCCAGCTGCCATTTTAAGAGTCATCACTGGTGTTATTGATTTTGATCTAAATATTGGTGAAGCGACTATGCTTACAAGAGTTCATAAAGACTGGCCAACAACAGGTATATTGCATGAAAAAACTCTAAGTTCAGATTTGGCAAAAGGATTAAATATTATTGGTCACAAGGTTACTGAAGAACACACTATGGGCAGTACTCAAAGCATTCATATTGTTGATGGAATAAATTATGGATATGCTGATTTAAGAAGACCTAATGCATCAGTATCAATTCAGCCTAATTAACTTTTCTATAATCAAGAGGTGGATTTCTATCACCTAGTAAAGGTTGATAAATAAAATCTTTACCAACTCTTCTGTCAAGCTCCTCTTGTGCTTCTTTTATTACCGAAGGATTTGACAATATTTCTATAATACTTTTCGCAAGAGTTTTGGCGGCAAGTTCAGCACCTTTAACTCCAATAGTTGTTCCACCTGAAGCAACTGCTTGCCATGAATGTGATGCGGTTCCAGGAACCCATGTTGCTGTTCTTAAGCCAGCAGTTGGGACATTCCAACTCACATCGCCTACATCTGTAGAGCCATAGCCATGAGATGTCTTGAAGGGTCTTATTGTCTCTTGTGAACCAATTAAGTTATCAGGTTCAATAAATGTTTGATAAATTTCATTTGCGAATTTAAGCTCACTTTGGTTATAAGAAACACCTCCTAAAGATTCTAGATTTTTATGTACAATTTTTTGCACGGTATCATTTGGTAATAAAGAAAAATTTCCATGCATGACCTCAAAAGTCATTGTTGTATCAGTTCCTATTGCTGCTCCAGAAGCAGTATTTACAACTCTTTTAAATAAATCTTCAACAACAGTCATTTTAGGATGCCTTACATAATAATAAACTTCAGCAACATCTGGGACGACATTTGGAGCAAGACCGCCTTTAGTTATAACATAATGAATTCTTGATTCTTGAGGTATATGTTCACGCATCATATTGACCATATGATTCATAGCCTCAACACCATCAAGGGCAGATCTACCTTGTTCTGGTGATCCTGCCGCGTGTGCAGATATACCATTGAATGTAAATTTTGCAGATTTATTAGCATTTGAAGTTCTTGAATTTGCACTATTAGAATCATCTGGATGCCAGTGAAGAACTATGTCCACATCTTTGAATAAACCTTCTCGAACCATGTAAACTTTTCCAGAACCACCTTCCTCAGCAGGAGTTCCATAAAATCTTATCGTTCCTTTTATATTATTTTTTACTATCCATTCTTTCACAGCTACGGCAGCCCAGGCTGAAGCAGCTCCAAATAAATGATGACCACATGCATGACCTGCACCAGTTTCATTATTTAACTTTTCTTTAAAAGGTGCTGATGATTGTGCTAGACCAGGAAGTGCATCAAACTCTCCAAGTATGCCTATAGTAGGACCACCATTGTTAAACTCTGCAATAAACGCTGTGGGTATTCCCGCAAGACCTTTTGATATCTTAAAACCTTCTTGTTCAAGCGATTCAGCTAAAAGATTCGCACTCTTATTTTCTTGATAACCTAACTCTGCATAGTCCCAAATCTCTAACGCAACTTTAGAAAATTTTTCTTTATGTGAATTAATACTATTTAAAACATCGTCACCA
>TARA_B100001121_G_scaffold307276_1_pt1 | contig 10521 bp, 18 predicted proteins | sample TARA_B100001121 | Tara Oceans TARA_B100001121 (sample SAMEA2622817) | marine metagenome | biome: marine biome (ENVO:00000447); feature: surface water layer (ENVO:00002042); material: "saline water (ENVO:00002010), including plankton (ENVO:xxxxxxxx)" | depth 5 m
CCGCTTTTCTTGCCTTTGGCTCCTTTTCGCCCAAACCAATCACGCAATGAGGTTTCGGACGATGGCTTAGCCGTCAGTTTTCTTTTTTTTTTACGTTTTTTCTTTTCATCCAAGCTGTTCATTAAAATAACATCACCATCTTCGTGGATTTTAATATTGCTAGCGGAATCAATTACCTTTTTAATGTCTTTTTTAGATGCTTTAGTGTGTTTTTTAAGTGCGTCCATGCCTGCTGCGCCGCCTTCTTTACGCAAAGCGTCGATAACTTTTGATTTTAAATTCGATATCTCTTTTTTTTCTTCTAAAACTTCAAAAAGAGTGTAATAAATAAGATCATCAATAGAATTAATCGGTTCTGCTTGTCTTTCTTGCAAAACTTGTGTTAATTCATCTTCAATAATAGCTTGAAGATGTTCTTTCTTAGAGTTACCCCAGTTTTTAGCGCCAACATTACGACACTTAACAAGAGCACCAGAAGCATATGCACTTGGCCAGACCTTGTAACGTGATTTTACCTTATGATAACATGCGTCTTTTTTACCTTTCTTAGCTTTCTTTTTAGCGCGCTTCTTTTTTCGTTTACGCTTAGCAGACTTAGATGATTTTTCATCTAAGTCTTCCATTTCTTCTGCTAATTCGCCATATAAATCATTCATTACTATCAAATCCTGCTATTTTTAGAGCTTTCTCCAATAAATAGATCGGTATTTCACTATTGGCAATGTCTTTTATTTGTTCAACAGTTGCCCACCTCCAATCATCATGCTCTACTTGCCCAGTATGTGGATTTGGTTTTTTCACATCAACGTTTCCGGACCACTTTTGAGTCAAAAAATAATACTTTTTTGGCTTTGGCATACCAAGATACACCAAATTATCTGTCTGGCAAAGTAAATTAGTCTCTTCATCGAGTTCGCGAACTGCCCCTGATTCTATAGATCGGTCTTCAGTATCAATATGACCACCAGGCAGAGTCCACTGTCCTTCTCTCTCATCAATATTTGAGCGTCTAATAATTAAAAATTGTTGTTTATTATTGAGACAAGCAACAACACCTACAATCTTTAGCTCATTCTCTGTTAAATAATTTTCCCACAATAGACTCATTTATTTACATGCTCTAGGTTTCTCTGGCATGCTGTCACAAACTGTCTTAAGAGCAAGTTCCATATTTAAATTCTGTATTGGTGCCACCCAAATCATATTTTCTTGTGGTAATCCGTTTTGTATATCAATACCCCACAATATTCCAATTGCTTTACCATCTTGATCGTATACTAGAGAACCACTACACCCAAACCAACCGTATGTGTTTAGCAGCATTTGAACACCAGCAGCCGGGTCTGTTTCATAACCTGCCACATAACCCCTATAAGTCATTAAATTGTGCCATGATGGATAACCTGAATAGGTAATTTCTGTTCCAACCTGTGTTAGCTTTTCGGACGGCTCCCATTTAATTCCTTTTTGGTGATCAAAACTTTTTGGCAAGTAAATTACAGCAATATCGTGCAAAGGATCAGAATAAACAAGAACTCCAAGTCTTTGTTCACTCAAAGTCCTAATCAAATACGTAGTTCCTAAATTTGAATCAGCAACATGTTGCGCTGTTAAAACTAACTGTATGTCCTTATATTTAACTAAGCCGCCTGAGCCATGTCCAGTGTGCGACATTACCTTAACAGCGGATTCCCTTGCTCTTTTTTCGATTGAAGTCATCGTGGAGCTAACTTCAATTGGCTCTGTTTTATAATCTTGTGTAGTAACCGTTGTAGCTGGTGTTGCTGCAATTAAAAGCAAGCAAATAGCAGATAATAATATTCTCATTTTCTATGATCCTCCTGACTTAAGTAGTTAAGCATCAGTTGTCATGTGGATCAGGCACCAAAAAAATAGTAGATAACAATAGACAGTTTAAAATATGCAATGGTATTATATCATACCTTGAAAACAATAGACCATAAACTATTACTCCAATATTAATCCCTATTGCCGCTACGCATATTTTTGTCCATAGTTGTTTTATTTTTTTCATCAGCCGGCCTAGAAATAACTTCTATAACACTTGGAGTTTGTTTAGAAATTGTTTGTGTCTCAAAAGTATATACATCTATACATGGAAACATTTCTAATTGATTGATTTCTTTTTTACCAACCACTATGCCGTGATGATAATATGTGCTACCATCAAAATTATGTTTTTTTACTTTTACTAAATATCCTGGTTCAATATCCCAGACTATGTTTCCAAGGAGATCATCGATTCGATCCATAATTCAGCTTCCTTAGTTGTGTTAAATTTTGGAGATAATCCCTCGATGTATTTGCTGGTGCCGGCTTGGATAGCGGCCCATTGCCATTTCCAATCAGTTTCTCTATAATAAATTAATGCAGTGCATACTGATTTATTATCAATACCTTTTTTGGATGCAATACGCCCTAGAACACGGTTTCTGTCCCTTAAGAATTTTTCATTTGTTTCATTAATTTGCTCAGATTGTCTTTCTTGTGACATATCTGCCCTTACGAGACTAAATTTAAGATTTTTTAGTTTTTCACTTAGATTATTTTTTATATTATTTTCAAAAAATGAAATATGTTCATCTTCTGTTGCTTCAAATTGTGCTATTGGTGCTTTAGCACGCTTGCCGTTTTTAAAAATTTTGTAAACATTCCAATTATAATTCAAAAGTTCCTCCTGTTACTGAATGCCATTCGTATGTTCCAACCACTATAGAAAGTTTCAATCCTTCTTCTTCTAATATTGTATGCATAGGTGACTCTTCGTAGAATTCTTTTACAACATTATTGATCCATTTGACTTCCCAAACGTATATGTCATCTTCTACTATATCAATATGTCGGTTTCTTTTGATAAGAATACCAATATGACCGCCAACATTGTCTACTACTATATCACCTACACTTAGTATAACATGTTTAATTTTATTATGCAAGTCTTTGTATGTGCTCATACTCTAATTATTTTGATAAAGTTCGAATAAGCCTTCGCGTATCATATTTATTAGCCCAGATTCGGTATACACATACATACGGACTGTAGAATTGCTAACTTCTGAGCCCGACCACAAAATTTCCCAAGCATTTATACCTGGTAGTTTTTCTTCTATTTGATTATTAAAATTTTCAAGAAGATCAATTTTGCGCACCAATATTCCTGATTCTTTAGATTCTGGGTCAAAAATTATATCACCAATATTTAGATTTATAGAAAAGCTGTAAGGATCCACCACATATGTATATAGGTGGTGAAAATCATATAGCTTTAAGCCAAGTTTTGTTAATTTTTACACATTCTCTTATGGATTTTTCTAAATTATTGTTTTTGTCAATATTACATTCAGCATGCGGAACAAGTATAAAGTTATTTTGAATTGCGCTATGCTCTATTTCTATTGGTTGCTCATTCTTAAAAATCATAGGAATTGTTAATTTTCCTTCGGTTTGTTGAGTGTTTACCATCACCGAACTAGCACCTAAAACAGCGATTGAAGTGATAATAATTTTCATTGCAAATCTCCCATGTCCCCATAAATAGTATATAATTTTTGTATTGTCATTTAGTTGTTTATTGTAATGTATTGACCACGATTTTCACGCACAAGCCAAATATCTTTTGCTATTTTAGGATAGCGCACAAGCATCATATCTGTCTCTTGATCGACACTCAGCACGTAACCTAGAGAGCGATCATTGCGAAATTCATCTCTAATCCAAGAGCCGATGCTAGCGTTTTTATAAAACGATTTTTTAATCATTAAATTTTAATCCGATCAATAATATACGGGTGATGGAAAGATAAGTCTTTGTAAAGTTTCTTAATAATCTGCTTTGAAATATCTGCCATCTCTTTTTGAGTAGCTTTGTCATTCATAGCAGCTTTTACCTCTTCCTTTACTGTTTTTTCGACTGTTTTTTGAACTGCATCTTCCAAATCTTTTTTGAGAACATTTTTAATTAATCTCTCAATATCAGATTTATCAGTTTTACTTAATTCTTCAGAAATAATTTGTTTAATTTGATACAAGTCAATGGTCATGTCTTTTACCTCGTTAATAAATAGTGTTGTTATTCTTTTATCTCATAAGCTAGTTGCAGATGTTTTGCCGATACACTAACTTTTGTTTTATTGTGCAGCCATAATACACGATACATTCTGCTGCGTGTGCTTTCTATACCAACTTCAATAACTATTCCTATTTTATGTGCCTCTGGTGGATTTTCTATCTCATAGCCTGTAAAGACCACCAAATCACCTACCATAAATTCACCCACTTGACTATTGTAACTCATAACTCTAATATGTGCAAACGTTTTTCTTTAATTTTATCATATTCGCTTTGGTAATTTTCAACTTTTACCAAATGATCACCATTCCACATTCCTGCATAAAATGAATTAATAGGGGAATTTGTCCAACGCACGATATATTCATTTTCTTCGTATACTTTAATGATGATGCCGATGTATTTTTCAAAATCAAAATCTAAAATATTGTTTCTAAAATCTGGAGCAATTGTAACCAAATCGCCTACAACAAATGTGCGCCTATAAACCCTGCCCATATAATAACTATGGATAATAAAAGATTTCTACTTTCCCATCTGGTCTTCTTCTGGCATTTCCTTTCCATGTGCAAAAATCAATGTGCATTTCTTCGCCCTTTTTCCACATGCGAGTAGCCTGGTCAGATTTAGAACAATGTGCCCACCCCGTGGCACCAGGACAAGACCAATAAATTGCCGACCCGCACAAAGGGCAATTGTAAGAACCATTGACAACGTTAAATAAAGATTTCTTTTCGCCTTCCACAGTATTAGGTAGTGTTTGGATTCAAAACCTTATACTTCTTTAAGCGAGATATTGAATGCATCCAAACCCTGTTTCCATATCCAGCCGGTAAAGTAATCCACCATATTTTTGCCATATTCATTCTAGGGTATCCAGTGATTCCATTGTCATATAATTCCAATATTATAGCCACACCGCCGTGGCAAGAGCAGGTAACAAGCATACCCTTTTTTAAATTGTGTTTTGGAGGAATTTCAAAAAACTCTTTCACTCGTCGCTTCGCCCGCCTAAAAATACCCACATTAATAGGTAGTCAGCGAAGTTGTGCTTTTTTCGAACTTTTTAAACCGTAAATTTTTTTCCTAAATTTTTTTCTTTGTAAAAGGGTTAATGCCTCTTGACACAGGATTGTCTTTTGTCATATTTTCATATTGGCTTAAAGGTTGCATGTTGTCTAAACTCCAACACGAGATAAACGCAGGATCATCCAAGTCAGTGTATACAAAGCTTGATCGCGGCACAATGTGGTCGATTTGCCAATAATATTGATCAGAGCCCCGACCGTGATTGAGCCAATTCATTTTCTCGTTAAATTGATTTTGAATATGCTCAATAAAATCGTCTAAATTATATCCGCAGTTTTCTTGAAGTTTTGACCAAATAAGTGTATTGCTAATATCTTCCGCCCAATAACCGCGGTGCCTTGCAAGATCTTGTTTGATTGTTGTAGCAATCAAGGTCCTAAACTTAAGACGATAGTTTTTCTTAGTTTTTTCTTTGATTGATTCTTTATTTAGTGCCCATCGCTTTTTAGATTTATTGCTTAGGCACTGCCGGCAAGAAGTTGTGGCACGTCCTTTTTTGATAGGCGCAAAGTAAAAGTTATAATAAGGCTGCGTAACCGAACATGTTGAACAGGTAAACTCTGTAACAAACCCAGAATTGTTACGGCGTGCATAACGCTTGTTAGCTTCAATGGATTTCTCTAAAGTCGCTAGCGAATATTTACAGCCTTCATGCCAATTGGAGAGCCTTGATTCAAAAGAATTAAACAGCTTACGTTCGCGATACTCCACAGATTGCCAATCATAATCCGCATTTGGCACACGATCACGCTGCCTTTGTAAGCGGCGCTCATAATTCGCAGCCTTGTCAGCTGCGCGCTGCAGTTGTCTATCGATGCGCTCCTTTTCCCTACGCGTCCGGGCCTCACGGCGCGCTGCTTCCGCTGCAGCCACACGCTTAATTCTTTCCTCCTCTCGCGCTTTTATCTCTAACCTACGGGCTTCTACGGCGTCATTTCTATCTTTAATAAACTTTTCTACGTTCTTTTTAAGATATAGATGTTGTGTAGTGCACGTGCTATGAGTCTGCTGCCACAACATATCTGGTTTAATTATCTTACTGTAGTTTGTATCAAACGTGTTGCTAGTTATACCAATTATCTCGGCTGCTTCTTTCCTCGTTATATAACCTTCTGGAATCGGAGTCTCTGCATAGACTAGCTTTTCAATTGACTCTGGCGGCCAAAACCTTGCATTTCCTCCACCTGGCGCTGATATCAATTTTCCTTCAACTGTTGATAACTTTTTGGCGCGGTGGTGCACTGCTGTTTTAGTAATACCTAATTTATCCGCCAACTGATCAGCTGTCAACCAGTTTTCTTTATACCAATTGTAACGTTCTATACGCTTTTTCTTAGCTGCTTTCTCTAAATCACCTTTTCGAATCCATCCTTCTGGCTTTCTTCGATTACGATTGTGCCATTTTTTGCTGCATATCTGTGAGCAATATTTTCTGGGTCTATTGCTGTTACTCGGTGGGTTTATAGCTCCGCAATATAAACAGTTTGCCATGGTCTCTCCTGGTATATTATATTATATCATGGTCGTGCGATATGTGCAAGCTAAAATCTGGAATTTTACTTTGGTGAAATTTTTGGCCGCAGATCGAAAACAGGCTTAGCACCGCTGTCAAGGTCCTGTCAAGTCATCGAGAGGTATATTCGGGTAGGTGGGGGGTAGGGGGGAGGTCCCACCACATACTGACAGCATTTTGACAGCATGTTAAATGTATGTCAAAAACAATATGTCAATCATTTGTCAGTATTGCATGCACTCTTATAATACCCATAGCTTAATATTAGTATCTGACTGTATACCATCATGATAATAGGCGTCCAACCTACCATATCAATGCTTTTATCTATTATTTTATGTGTTCTCGGACACTTTTCGCGCAGTCGTCGCTTTATATGTGACAATCTTTGTCGCATAATCCTCTCCCATTAAGGCGAACATAAACTAAGTAGCTGATATTGTTGGCCTTTTATTTAATGTATTCTCGCATAAATGTGACAGCATGCGACAGCATATGGCCCGTTAAAAGCCGGATACCATCAAGTCCGCGTGTGATGCGACGGCATACAGCCACAAGAACGCAGCGCCGAGCGCAAGGCCAGCACATGCGTCTGCTACTTGGTCTTTGAAAGTATACATTAAACCTCCATTATCATAACACATTACGTGCTACATGTCAACAATAAAAACGAAATGTCAAAAGAATGTCAAGAAATATGTGCTTGACAGCGAGAGAGTGTATAGGTATAAAGTCTGTATAAAAATATCACACACAACCATCACACTCAAACAAACATAAAGTCTAACTAACGCATATCCACCCCACAATATCCCACCTTAAACCACCATAACCCACAATACACAACTTTAATCATTGAGATATGAGATACAAACAAACACAGTAAACATCAGATAAACAAATACACTTAACATAAACTAACTCCTATTACGAATAAGATAATCAATAACCACTACTGATACGGTTGTACCTGTAATATAACCAATAATAAACATTTGCATAAGTATATTCTTTTGTTGTAGTCTCGGCCTATTTCTTCTTGGGGCGAGCCTTCATGATGAAACGCTCCTCAACCATCAGAGTGGTCGCCTTGCCTACAGGCAGCAGCTTGTAAACCTTGGCACCGCGAGCGGCAGATGTGACAGGCTTGGCATCAGTCTCGATAACCATAAGTGTTACATTGCGCTTAAGGTAAGCCCCGTCAAGATACCGAACACCGGAAGGAGCGTTTGCGCGAAAAGTGACGAGCGAGCCCGCTGGATACTTGGCAGGCGCGTGGTGTGAAGCGAGCACCTTTTGTGCATACTTGTTTTTAACCATCTTATTATATTGTGAATAAGTTGGAATAAAAGTATCGTTGCCAATAATCTCACGGGCTGTATCTTTGAAGTAACCCGTGGTCATATAATAGTTGGCAACCACGATAGCATCAGCACGGAGATCAGGATTATTTGTATAACTCTCGACCCACTTCTGACGCTCGGCCAGTGCAGCATCATCATGCTCTGCTTCGATCTTGCGTAGAATCTCAAGCTGACGATCTGACAGGCGGCGATCACCTTTGACTTGACTGGTCAGGCTCTCAACAAAGCCAGCAGCCCAGCTTGAAGGCTCGCAGCGCATGCTGAGAAGATCCAAGCGCATCAAGAACGTCTTGTGCTTCTCGGTAGCAGCCAACAACTTCTCAGGGGAATAGCGATCCTCCAGTGTAGCAACCCACTTGACACGACCAGCGGACAAGCGACCTTTGCGCTCATAGTAGGACAGAAGCGATTGAGCAAAGTCCTTATCACGCGCTGAGATAGCGGGATTGTTGATCAGAACTTCAAGGCGGGTGCGGTAGGTTGGACGAGCCACGTGTAATACTCCTTGCTGATTACTCTATAAATATAGCATAGGGGAGTGAAAAGGTCAAGGTTTAAGTTGTCAAGGGAATGTTAAGAGTTGTTTTCTTTCTCTCTACTCTCCGCATCCAACTCTGCAAGGTCTTTAGCAACGTCAGCAAGGGTCATTTTACGGGTTTTACGCAATTTGTTCTGGGCTCGTTGCAGCTTGCCCCAGCGCCGTGAGTTAGCAGGGTGCTTACAGATGTGCAGGTTCTCAATGCCGATGGCTGTAAGGCGTCTGAGGCTGTTCTGAGTGGCTTTAAGGGTGTCGGGCTTAGTCAACACGCGCTCGCTGCCTGAGAGCCTTCCAGCCTCGTTAATCTCAACGTCTGTTTTACTGATATAATACTTCATGATCTCGGCTCCTTAGCAGTCGATTGCGATAACACGTTCATTGGTTTGGAAGTAGGGGCGAGCAGCGTGGACCTTGGTAGTCATCCACATACGTTGGCACTTGGATGCGATAGGCTTCGGAGCGCAAAGGTCAGTCAAGACAATGTGACCGTCAAAGTCGCCATCATTGACGAACTTGGTCGGCGCGTTGAAGCAAGTGCCGCCAGTCAACACGCGCTCGGTTTTCTTGGTTTGACCTTTCTTCCAAGTATATACCTTGTCAACGGCTACCTCGGTGTCGAATGGTACAACCGTGAACTCGGCAATCTCGGCCAGCTTGTTCAACTCGGAGAAGAACGCGGCGAGCATGCCATCATCAACCGATCCAGACTGGTCGATGGAGATAGCGATCTTGGCTTGACGACGCACGCGCTTGCCAGGGTGGATCTTTGGGAACCGCTTGTTCAGGCGTCGAGGGGTCGAACGCTTGTCAGCACGTTGTGAGGTCTTGACGAAGTAACGAAGAACTTTGCGCCAATCAACCTTGGTCGCAACGCGGTCCATAATATCTTGACGCATACCAGACGAGACTGAGCCCCAGTTACGTGCCTTCTCAGCTTCCTCGGCAGCTTGCTTTACAGCTTCCTTCAATCGCTCTTTAGCAATCTCTTGAGTGGTGCTATCGCCATCACCGAACTGATCGTGACTGTCAAGTGAATCCATGCCACCGAAGGGATCACCATCGCCTTCACCGGGCTCGCCTTGACCATCGCCGTTGCTGTCTTGGTTCTCGGCCATATCTTTCAAGGCTTCGAGATACCATTCGTAGGTCTTGTTAGCAGGCAAGTGAGCAAACGGGCCTTCGCCGGGAAATACACCCTTCATGCCTTGACCATCGGCCATGATTGGGCCGGGGTCAGCTTCACACGGCAGCTTACCAGCCATTTCAGGCAGGCCGTTGATGGCAAGGTCCATCGCAATGTTGTCGATACGCTTGAGGCCATCGGCAGGCTTGCGGCCAGTCACGTGCTCGAAGATGATGTGATAGAACTCATGCATGAGGACACCAAGCTGATGCTCAGGCTTGAGAGCACCCATGAACTCAGGGTTATAAAGCAACTCGAACTGAGCGGTGTCGGGGTTGACACGGACGCCAGCGGTCGGAAGGCTGGTAGTCGCGGTCTTGTCAATGCGACGAGACAGAGCGGCAAAGAACGGCTCGCGCATAAGCAGGCGAGCAGTGTGCATGTTGAGATTGAAGGGCTTGATGGTCTTGTCGTCGGACATGAATCTCTCCTGATTACCTATATAATATAGCACGGGATGAGTGAAAAAGCAAGGGTTAAGTTGTCAAGGAAATGTCAGGAGATGGGAACACTAAAGGCAGCGTTGATCACTGTGTCGGCATACCATTGGGCACCGTCAGAACTGCCGTCAAATAGCCTGTAATGGCGTCTGTTGGCGTCAAGCTGTCCCCACTCCTTCTTGTAACTCTCACGCACTTCAACGACCAGACAGGGGCACTTATCGTGCTCCCTGATTAATAGGTCGCCTACCTTGAACTTCAAGAGTTACCGCCAAGGATCTCAACAAGGTGGTCAGAGACACGGCG
>TARA_B100001121_G_scaffold70484_1_pt1 | contig 10490 bp, 9 predicted proteins | sample TARA_B100001121 | Tara Oceans TARA_B100001121 (sample SAMEA2622817) | marine metagenome | biome: marine biome (ENVO:00000447); feature: surface water layer (ENVO:00002042); material: "saline water (ENVO:00002010), including plankton (ENVO:xxxxxxxx)" | depth 5 m
ATAACTAAAATACTCATTGAATCACCTTTGCTTCATTTTTTAATTTATCTACTAGCTGATCTACAGTTTCAACCATTATGCCTGCCTCTCTCGTTGGTGGTAACTCTACAGATAGTAGTTCTGTTCTGGAGCTCACATCAACTCCCATATCAACAACAGAAATGACATTTAACTCTTTCTTTTTTGCTTTCATGATATTTGGTAATGATGCATATCTTGGTTCATTCAATCTAAGATCTGTTGTAATTATTGCTGGTATAGTAAGCTCAAGAGTCTGCAAGCCACCATCAATTTCTCTAGTGACGTTTACCGATGAATCGTTAAGCACAACCTCAGAAGCATTAGTTGCTTGAGGATAATCAAGTAATGCTGCTAACATTTGACCGGTTTGATTATTATCACCATCAATAGCTTGTTTACCTAAAATAACAAGGTCAGGTTTTTCTTCTTCTATAACCTTTTGTAGTACTTTAGCTATAGCCAAAGGTTCTAATAAAGCATCTGTTTCAACAAGTGTTGCTCTATCTGCACCGAGGGCTAAAGCTGTTCTTAATTGTTCTTGTGACTCTGATTGACCTACTGAAACGGCAACAACTTCTGAAGCTTTTCCAGCCTCTTTGATTCTTACAGCTTCTTCTAGAGCTATCTCACAAAATGGATTTACAGCCATTTTAACATTGTTCAAGTCTACATTTGTGTTATCTGAAAGAGGTCTTACTTTTACGTTGTAGTCGACAACTCTTTTTATAGGAACTAAAATTTTCATAATATATATATATTGGTTTTTGTATAATAAATTGTACTTATTAATAACATTTTTTAATATAAGTTTATGTTATTTATATCTTAATTTAATATAAATAAAACTTATAATATAGTATAATTATAATGTATTTTTAATTACGATTACAATACAAATATCTTATGCACAGAGAAGTAATGGAATATGACGTCGTAGTTGTTGGTGGTGGTCCATCTGGGTTAGCTACGGCCATTAAATTTGCGCAACTCAATAAAGAAAACAATACGAACTTCTCTATTTGCCTTTTAGAAAAAGGTTCTGAAATCGGAGCTCATATACTATCTGGCAATGTCTTTCAGCCAAACGCATTAGATGAATTAATCCCAAACTGGAAAGAACTTGGCGCACCTTTAAATACTCCAGTGAAAAAAGATAAGTTACTTTTTTTACTTGAAAATATTGGCCTTCCAGTTCCTTCCTTTGTAATGCCGCCAATGAATAATCATGGTAATTATGTAATAAGTTTAGGTAATCTCTGTAGATGGCTTGGTGAGTACGCAGAAAATATCGGGGTAGAAATATTTCCTGGTTTTCCCGCAAGTAAAATTTTAATTGAAGATGAAAAAGTTGTTGGTGTTCAAACTGGAGATATGGGTATTTCTGAGTCAGGCGAATTAAAACCAGGACATGAACCTGGTATTGAGATAAGAGCAAAATATACAATTTTAGGTGAAGGTTGTAGAGGACATTTAGGTAAACAGGTAATTCAAAAATTTAATCTTGCTGAGGACAAAGATCCACAGCATTACGGCATTGGATTTAAAGAGGTTTGGAAAATAAAACCAGAACTTCATGAAGAGGGACTTGTCATACACACCAATGGTTGGCCAACAGCATTTGATACTCCATCAGGATCTTATCTTTATCATGGTGAAAATAATGAAGTATATCTTGGTTATGTAATTCCACTTGATTATAAAAATCCTCATTTAAGTCCTTTTGATGAATTTCAAAAATGGAAAACACATAAATCAATCAAAAAATATCTAAAAGGTGGCGAAAGATTGACCTATGGTGCTCGTGCTCTTATTAAAGGGGGTTTACAGTCGCTTCCAAAAATGGAATTTCCAGGTGGTCTATTGATCGGTTGTAATGCAGGTACTCTTGTTTTTTCAAAAATCAAGGGTTCACATACTGCTATGAAATCAGGTGAGCTTGCTGGAATGCACATATATGAATCACTTCAAAATATTTCAAATAAATCTTATGACTCAAGAATAAAAGACTCTTGGATTTATGATGAACTTTATAAATCTAGAAATTTTGGTCCTTTTTTTCATAAATTTGGTGCTTTAATTGGTGCTGCTTTTAATGCTATAGATCAATTCATATTTAGAGGTAAGTTACCATTTACACTTAATCACCCTACTCCTGACTATGCTTGTTTAAAAAAAGCTCATGATATGCCAAAGATTAATTATCCTAAACCTGATGGTATCTATTCTTTTGATAAACTTTCATCTGTATATTTATCCAATACAAACCATGAAGAGGATCAACCTTGTCATTTACAATTAAAGGATCAAACAATACCAATAGCTATCAATTTACCAATGTATGATGAACCGGCTCAAAGATATTGCCCTGCAGGTGTCTATGAAGTTGTTGAAAAAAATAATGAACAAAAATTTGTAATTAACGGTCAAAATTGTGTTCACTGCAAGACATGTGATATCAAAGATCCCTCTCAAAATATTAATTGGGTAAGTCCTGAAGGTCCTGGAGGCCCAAACTATCCTAATATGTAATGAATAAATATTCTTATCTTATAATCTTTTCTACAATTTTTATGTATTCATGTACTACTGTAGAGATTACAAATAATGCAATTGAAAAAGAATTGATTTTAGAGATTGATGAAAATCAAAAATTTATAGAATATTTAGATTCAGATTGGGAAAAAACATTAGTTAACAATCCGCTTTTTGCTACTTATACTGGCGACAAAAGATTTAATAACAAAATTAATCCGAACACCATCGAACAGTTTAATAAAGATAGGATTGCAAATTTAGAATCTTTAAGAAAACTTAACTCCATTAATTTTGATAAATTAAATGAAGATAATAAGCTTAATTACAGTCTCAAAAAATTTGATATAGAAAGTGATTTAAATCTAAGTCAATTCCCAACATATTATCTTAGGCTTAATCAACGAGGCGGAATTCAAAGTTTTTATGAAACTGGTAACAGACTAGTATATCAATCTAAACAAGACTATTACGATTGGCTAAGCAGATTAAATCAGTTCTCTAAAAATATATTAACTTTTCTAGAAATTAATAAACTTGGATTACAGAATGGATATACTCAACCAAAATTAGTGACTCAAGGAGTTATTTCTCAAATTGATGCAATAATTAATTCTAATATTGATTCTAATCCTTACTTGAAAGTTTTCATTGAGGCTGATGAAAATCTTCTATCGCAGAATGAAAAAAATGATCTTATAAACAGCGCAAAAGAAGTTATTATTAATAAAATTAATCCAGCTTATACAGAACTTAACGAGTTTTTAAAAAATGATTATTTAGTTAATTCTAGAAACACTATTGGAATTAAAGACATTCCTGATGGAAAAAAATACTACGAACATTTAGCTAAACATTACACTACTACGAATCTCACACCTGATGAAATTCATAACATTGGTCTAAAAGAAATAAAAAGAATTCGTGCTGAAATGGAACAAATTATCAAATCAGTAAATTGGGATGGTGATTTTGATTCATTCTTAAATTATTTAAGAACTAGTCCTCGATTTTATTATGATAATCCAGATGATCTTTTTGATGCATACTTAATCATGTCAAAAACAATTGATCCTCTTTTGCCTAAATTATTTAATGTTTTTCCAAGAGCTCCATATGGAGTAATACCAATTCCATCGGAATCTGCACCTTTTACAACCACAGCTTATTACAATAGTCCAAGCCCTGGCCGACCAGGATATTTTTATGCAAATTTATATAAGCCTGATTCAAGGCCTAAGTATGAAATTCCAGTTTTAACTGTTCATGAGGCAGTTCCAGGTCATCACTTTCAAATATCATTAGCTCAAGAACTAGAAAATGTACCAACCTTTAGAAAATATCAAGGAATAACAGCATTTGTTGAGGGTTGGGGATTATACAGCGAGGAGTTAGGTGAATATATAAACTTATATGACGACCCATATGATAAATTTGGCCAGCTTACATATGACATGTGGAGGGCTATAAGACTAGTTGTGGATACAGGCATGCATTATAAAAATTGGACAAGAGATGATGCTATAAACCTATTTATAGAAAATTCTGCAAAATCAATTTTAGATATTGAAAATGAAGTTGATAGATATATAGCTTGGCCAGGACAAGCTCTTGCATATAAAATTGGTCAGCTAAAAATCTTAGAACTTAGAAATAAAGCTGAAACAGAACTCGGTGATAAATATGATATAAAAGAATTTCATGATGAAGTTCTTAAAAGAGGATCCCTACCATTAGATTTACTAGAATTTTACATTGATGAATGGATTAATCAGACTTTAAACTCTTAGTACGTCTACATTTTTCGCTGCAATAAATTACATTATCCCAATCTTTTTTCCATTTTTTTCTCCATAAAAATGGTTTGTTACAAACAGGACATGTTTTTTCTGGTAAATTAATCTTTTTATGCAATTTTTCCTATTATATGTTTTGTATTGAGGCTTGGTAAATATAATGAATCTTGATCAATAAATTTTTTTTCTAAGGCAAAATTAATTAAATTGTAATATATGTTCCTATCAAAAAATCCATCAATATTATTTCTAACGTGAACTATTGGTATTAAAGCATCTTTATCTTTTATTAATTTAGTTGTATTAGTTTTATTCAGTATAAAATCGTAATCAAAATTAGTTGATAAACGTATTTCATTATCATAGCAAAAATAATCAATAATCTTATACGGAGCTAACTTAACTCTCACTGGAACTTTTTCCACCGGGGTGACTAAAAAATAGTCATCATTATCCTTTCTAAGAACAGTAGAGAATAATTTTATTAGTTTATAGTTTTTAATTGGTGAATCGTTATAAAACCAATTTCCTCCTCTATCAATATAAAATTCTTGTCCTTCACATAATTCAGGATTCCACAGATGAACCGGTGGAAAATCTACATTTTGATCTTTGAGATCTTTTGTAATCTTAGAAATACTCATAGAAAGATCTTAATATAATAAATATAGCAATAAAACATAATATCGATGACATTATTGATGACAAATACTTATTAGAATAAGCGTTAAATGTTTTGTTTTGTGATGCTGTAAGAATGTAACTCAAAAAAATAAACCATAAGCTAGAAGTAATAGCAAAATAAATTGGAAATAGATAAAAATAAATATCATTTAAATTTTCAATTAATATTGTAAACAGGGATACAAAAAATAAAAAAGCTTTTACGTTAAATACATTAGTTATTAAACCTACTATCACACTATTTTTTGGTACGATTTTAATTTTTTCATCCTGTTTATTTTGAGGTTTAGAAATCAACATATTTACTCCTAAATATAAGATATAAATACCTCCAACAATACTAATAATAAATTTATAAAAATCATTTGAAACAATTATTAATGAAATCCCATTTATGGCTAATAAACTATGCAAATAAATGCCTATGCCAATTCCGACAGACGTCTTGAAGCCCTCTGTGCGTCCGTATAATGATACTTGCCTTATAACAATTGCAGTATCAGGTCCTGGGCTAGTTAATGCTATCAAATGTGCAACTGCAGACCATAAAAACATAATTAATTTATTACAGTTGGTTCTATATCTAATTTGATATTAAAAGTTTGATTAACAACTTCTTTAATATTATTAGCAAAATTCAAAATCTCTAATTGTGAGGCTTTGCCATTTGAAATTAATACTAATGCATGATTAGAATAAGTAGATACATTTTCATAGTCCTTTAAATCATTTTTAACAAGTTGTATTAGTCTTGCAGCGCCTACTTTAACCATATCAGAATCAAGAGGCCAAATAATTAACTCTTCCAAATTAAACTGAGAAGTATTTATATCTTGTTCCTTAAGTGTTGGATTTTTAAAAAAACTACCGGCATTAGGAACTTGATTTGGATCGGGCAAAATAGAATTTCTTATATTAACTATAATTTCAGAAGCTTGCTTCAAAGATATCGATGAAGAGTCAATATTATTATCACGTACATAATTTTGAATTGACTTATATTCGAGATTTAATGATTTAGGTCCATCTGTAATAAAGTCAATATTATAAATAATATAGGGTTTATTTTTAAGAGATGAATTTCTATATGAAAAATCACAATCAGAATTAGATAATGTTAAAAATTTATTTTTTTTATAGTCAAAACATTCTACCTTGGAAATTAGGCTGGAGACCTCTTGTCCATAAGCTCCAATATTTTGAATTGGGCAAGCTCCAACACTTCCAGGTATCAAAGATAAATTCTCAAAGCCATATATGTTTCTAATTAACATCTCTTTAACTAAAAAATGCCAATTCACTGATGATCCAACTGAAACTATAGATTTATTCTTGTCGTAATTAATATTATCAAATTTAGGCTTTACAACAATGCCATCAAAATAATCCTTAGATACGATATTTGTACCTTCTCCCAAAATTAATACAGGTAAATTTTGATCTTTGATAAATGTATAAAGATCTACAAATTCTGAAATATCATTTATTTCAATAAAAAATCTACACTTTGAATTAATTTTTAAACTATTTTGAATATTATGATCCGATAAAATTTTCATCAATCAATTAAATAATCATTAGCAGCTATTAAATCATCTTCGGTGTCGATCCCATGAGGTATATTTCCATCATAGTGAGAAACATATATAGAAAAATTATTTTCTAAAAATCTTAATTGTTCTAACTTAAATTTTAACTCATTTTCTGTTGGTTCAAGTTTGACTAACTTTGATAGAACTTTAAAACTATAACCATAAATACCGATATGCCTTTTTGGATTCTTAATATTTCCAGTTCTCATAAAAGATATTGCATAATTTTTATCAGTTTCAACAAGCACACAATTTGGATTACTAATATCTAGATCGGAATAAATGTTATTTGAGACTGTAATAACATCACATGAATTATTTAAATAATCTTCAATAGTCTTTTTTATTAATTCTTCAGGTATGAAAGGTTCATCCCCTTGTAAATTAAGTATAAAAGTATTTTCATTTAAATTTAGTTTTTTTGCAGCTTCATATACTCTATCCGTCCCTGAAATATGTTCAGATGAGGTGATAACAACATTATTAGTTAACTCTTTTAGACTTTCTTCTATTAAAACTGAATCTGTAGCTACGTAAACATTTTCTGTTATTTTTAATGCATTAGCCACGACTCTTTGAATAAGGGTTTTTCCTTTTAAATCAACAAGTGGTTTGTTCTTAAGTCTAGTTGATCCAATACGTGATGGTATTATGATAAATAAATCACCTTTATTCATTTTGAGAAATCGTTTTAAGCTTTTTATCTAAGTTTTCAATAAATTTATTACTTACATCAGCGTCAATGGTTAGATACCAAATTTTATTATTGTCAAAATTTTTACATTTTGCAGCGTCTTTTTCTGTCATCACAATAGGCAAGTGATCAAGATAGTAAATATCACTTGAGGAAAAGTTATAGTGATCAGGAAATGGATGTCTAATTATGTCAAAGCCTAGTTTATCTAATAAATCAAAAAATCTACCCGGATTACCCAAGCCTGCTACTGCATGAACTTGTTTATGCATGGGCCAGTCTTTAATTGAGTAAGATTTACCTGATTTTAGATGAACAAACTTTGATGGACTAACATTCATTAAAAATTCACCTTCTTCAGTTGGCCCACTATTATTTACAATAAAATCTACGCTATCTAATCTTTTTTTAGACTCTCTAAGCGGTCCTGCAGGAAATGTTAAACTATTACCAAATCTTCTTTTTCCATCAATTACCGCAATTTCAATATCTCTTCCCATTTGATAATGCTGAAGTCCATCATCAGAAATTATTACATCACAGTCATGATGTTTGGTTAAATTTTTTATAGCTCTTACTCTATTTTTATCAATATAAAAAGGTAATCCTAATTTTGCTAGAATCTGAGCTTCATCACCAGTTTCTTTAACTAATGTATCTTTGGTAACTTGTAATGTACCTTTAAATTTGCCTCCATATCCTCTACTTACAATACCTGGCTTATAACCTTTCTTTAATAATTCTGAAGCAATATATTTTACCAATGGGGTCTTACCTGTTCCTCCGATGGTTAAGTTACCAACAACTATTATTGGAACTTTAGACTTATAAGATTCAACTTTGTTTTCAAGATATTTTTTTCTTCTTCTCGAAGTAAAAAAAGAAAATAATAATGAAAACGGATATAGCAGATATAACCATAAGCTTTTTTTATACCAGCTATCAACCACAAAGCTGGTTGATTCATTGTCATCATATTCAGGCATATATAACTGCAATTCTTGTGACTGTTTCGCCTTGTCTTTGGGCGAGTCTTCGAATTTATTTTTATAAAGCGAGTGGTAAACTGATTTATTTGCAATTAAGTCGTCATGAGTTCCTGATTCAACTATATGACCCTTATCTAAAACTAATATCTTATCTGCATTTTCAATAGTTGAAAGTCTGTGAGCTATAACAATAGTTGTTCTATTTGAAGTTAGTTTTTCAAGCGCCTCTTGAACAATGAGTTCAGATTCAGTGTCTAAAGCAGATGTTGCTTCATCAAGAATAATTATTGGAGAGTCCTTATAAAATGCTCTAGCAATAGCAAGTCTTTGTCTTTGACCGCCAGATAAAAGAACTCCATCATCACCTATTTCAGATTCAAATCCTTCTGGAAGATTTTCTATAAATTCTGAGCATCCAGAAAGATCTGCTGACTCTTTAAGTTTCTCAACATTAATTGTGTCATCACCATAAGCTATATTTTTTGCAATTGTGTCATTAAAAAGTGAAGGAGACTGATTGACGATTGATATGGAAGATCTTAAATGAGTTAAGCTAAAGTCTGATACAGGAATACTATCAATTAATATTTCACCTGAGGTATGGTTATAAAATCTTGGTATTAAATTAGCAAGAGTTGATTTACCAGAACCTGATTTACCAACAATTGCTACAGTCTCATTTTGATTGATTGTAAAGTTAATATTATTAAGAACTAGCCCTCCTATATCATATGAGAAATCTACATTTCTAAACTCAATATAACCATTAATCTCAGCTTCATTCTTACCTTCGTCAGTCTCGATATCGTGATCTAATTGTTCAAAAATTTCGTTCGCAGCAGCTAATCCTTTTTGAATTATCATATTGATATTTGAAAGTTGTCTTATAGGTTTAGCCATTAATCCAGCAGCAGTAAAAAATGCAACAAAAGTTTCTGCATCTAAGGTTATCCCTAGTTGTTTTCCTAGAGCAAAGTAAGCAACTATAGATAAAGATATAGATACTAGGACTTGAATTATGGGAGTAGCTAGATTCCCAGTTGCTTCAAGTTTTAAATTTTGATTTTTATTAGATTCATTCGCTTCATAAAATCTAGAATTCTCATACTCTTGAGCATTAAAACTTTTGATTTCTAAATGACCATCAACTGCCTCAGAAGCAATATGAGTAACATCACCCATTGCTGTTTGAATTTTTTTTGCTAACTTTTTAAGTCTTTTACCTGCAACATAAACAATAAAAGCTATTAAAGGTGCTGTTCCAATTAATAGTAAAGTTAATTTAAAATTCAAAATTAAAAGATAAATAAATAAACCTATCAACAAAAAGCCTTCTCTTATTAGAGTCTTAACTGCGTTAGATGCTGCACCGGAGACCTGAGTTGTAGTATAAGTAATCCTATTTATTAATTGACCAGATTGATTAGCATCAAAATATGACTTTGGTAATTCATGAAGTTTTTTAAATAATTCGGATCTTAGATCTCTAACGATACCGAACCCTACTCGAGACATAAAATAATTTCCAATAAAGAATCCAATGCCGCGACCTAAAGCAATAAAGATCAATGATAAAGCTAAAATTGTTCCAAATTCTTGTTCTTGTGAATTTATTAAACCAATTATTCTTCTAATCCATTCAACAGCAGCAATGTCTGCAAATGCAAAACTTATGAAACCAATAACGCTTATGAAAAAAGACCATTTATATCTAAAGGTATAACTTAATAGTCTTCTTAAATTTCCAGTTTTCATTTTTCAACTGTTCTTATTTGTATCTCTTTAAAACCATATTTATTTAATATATCCATCACCGTAATAACCCAAACGTGTAAAGAGTCTGATTCAGCACTTAATATTATAGATTTTCCATTATTATCTAGTTCAAAAATTTCTTGTTCTAACTCCTCTAAGTTATTAATATTTATCAGTTTATTGTTTATATATATGCTGCCTTCATTAGAAATTACAATCTCATTGGAAGTTTGGACAGTTTTATAGCTAAATGATTCAGTTTTTGGGAGGTCTAATGATAAAAATTGAGATTCTCCAACCTTGGATGTCACAACAAAAAAAATAACTAACAAGAAAACAATATCTATTAGCGGTGTAATTTCTATTGAAAAATTTGATTTACTATTTTTTGATACAAAATTCATTTATTAATAATGTCTATAAATTC
>TARA_B100001121_G_scaffold45163_1_pt1 | contig 10445 bp, 8 predicted proteins | sample TARA_B100001121 | Tara Oceans TARA_B100001121 (sample SAMEA2622817) | marine metagenome | biome: marine biome (ENVO:00000447); feature: surface water layer (ENVO:00002042); material: "saline water (ENVO:00002010), including plankton (ENVO:xxxxxxxx)" | depth 5 m
TAATGATTGAAATAGGTCAACTTTGTTTGATCTTGCTTTACCATCGATAAAGCAGCATTTGATTGCTGCTTTAGCAATATCCGTTGGTTTATTTGAGGCAATTGATTCAAGATGATATTCAAGATCATTGTCGCCAAGAGTTATCCAAGGTTGAATGCAGGCGTAACCACCATTAATTTTTATCAATGCACCCTCAACTTCACCATTAGTGGTTTGTGAATTCGGAGCCTTTTCAAAATTAATAGAATATTTATGAAACTTTATACTCTGTTTCATTTATAATATAAGCTAATTATAAACAATATTGCGAAATTGCTATATGCGACAACTGATAGTCCAAGATATTTATTGTATGATTTACTTGGTCTGGTTTTCATGACTAATAAAGCTATAATCAGCGAAAAAGGGAGTCCTATTATCGGAATTATAGCCGTTTTAATAAATCCCAAGTTCATCCAAAATAGTCCTATCAGGTAGGGTAAAATAGACAGGGTAAGTATTTCAAATTTAGCAAAAATAATCCCATATCTTGCAGCGAGTGTTAGTTTGCCGGTTTCTTTATCTTCTTCAATGTCTCTCGCATTATTGATCGCAATTATAACAGAGCATAATAATCCAGATTGAATGCCTAGTAGAACAGCGTGGGGATTAAGTTCTCCCGAAAAAACATAAAATGTTCCTGTAACAGATACGATACCGAAAAATAATATTACAAATAATTCTCCTAGCCCTTTATAGGCTAACGGCCATGGCCCCCCTGTATAACAATAACTTAAAATAAGTCCCACTAATCCAATAATTATAATGGGTGCTCCTCGGGCAACAACGATTGGAAGAGAAAATGTTATAGCCATAAAACAAAATGTTATTCCTGCTATAATTAAGCTTTGAGAGGTCAGTTCTCCAGATGCACTAATACGTTTGGGACCAATTCTATTATGGGTGTCAGCACCTTTGATGTTATCTAAAGCATCATTAAAAAAATTGGTAGCTATTTGAATACATATTGCAGAAAGAAGAATTGAAATAAGAAGTATCAAATCCGATTCATATGATAAGGAATTAGCTAAAAAACTACCTAAGAGTATTGGAATTATTGCAGCAGGTAAAGTCTTCGGTCTAGCGGCAAAAAAGATAGAGGAATAAAAATTAGACTGCGTGTGAGTCATGTTTAAGGCAATCTTGGAAACTTGCTGAAGTCAGGTTTTCTTTTTTCAAGAAAAGCATTCTTTCCCTCCTTAGCTTCCTCTGACATGTAATAAAGGAGTGTCGCGTTTCCTGCAAGATCAAGTAACCCAACTTGTCCATCACAATCAGCATTAAGAGCAGATTTTAAGCACCTAAGTGCAATAGGTGAATGATTAAGAATTTCTCTACACCATTTGAGAGTTTCTTGCTCAAGTGAATCAAGTTTAACAACTGTATTAACAAGGCCCATTTCTAATGCTTGACTGGCATTGTATTGACGACACATGAACCAAATTTCGCGTGCCTTTTTTTGGCCTACAATACGAGCCAGATAACTTGAGCCTAGACCCCCATCAAAAGATCCTACTTTAGGGCCAGTCTGCCCAAATATTGCGTTATCAGCAGCAATTGTTAAATCACATACAACATGAAGAACATGCCCTCCTCCGATTGCGTAACCTGCTACCATTGCAATTACGGGGATGGGTAATGATCTAATACGCTTTTGGACTTCAAGAATGTTAAGTCTTGGAACTCCATCATCACCAACATAACCAGCGTCACCTCTTACTTTTTGATCACCACCAGAACAAAATGCCTTTTCTCCAGCCCCTGTTAAAATGAGTATCCCTATATCTGAATTGTTATGAACGATATCCAATGCCTCGAGCATTTCATTAACAGTTTTTGGACGAAATGCATTTCTTACCTCAGGCCGATTGATAGTAAGTTTGGCGATACCATCATCTGTACTCTCAAGAAGGATGTCCTCAAATTGGTTAAGTTGTGTCCACATAAGTAATTCTAAAAATATTTTTATTTAATGAAACTGTTAATTGCTTTAGTTGTAAGGGCCGGATTGTCCCATGGAACTCTGTGACCTGTAGATTTAAATTTAATTAAATCGCAATTAGGTAATATTTTACACGCGCGACCTGCAATTTCTAGAAATTTCAGATCTAATTCACCAACAATCCATAATATTGGTATACGAATTTTATCTAGATAAGGTTCCAGAAATTTTTGATGTCCAAGGGACCAGTTTTGAAAAGATAATGCTATGTTAGCCCTTTGGTGATAAAGAGAATAATTCCGTTCAATAAGATGAGAGTTTTTGAAAATGGATTGCTTTTCCCATTTGCTAATAAACGTGTCCCATTTGTTTATCGCATTTGATGCCCAATCATTATCTTTTTTAATTCTGATTTGTTGTTCTTTCTCGCTAACTAAACCAGTGTGAGCAGATATAATTACAGCTCTTTTCCAATTGGAATTATCTTCCAATAAACAATGAAGTGCTATTCTGCCACCCATTGAATAACCAATTAATGTTTGAGCGTCAGGATTTTGAGAATTGATTATGCGAGCCGATCTTTTAAGGTCGTAATTAACATATTTATATAAATTTGGAGCAAATCCGTTTTTGTCTGGAATTGAGTTTATGAAATTAGCCCAATCCTTATGATGTCCTACTGCTCCATGTAAAAAACAATTCATTTATTCTTGAATTCGTTCCAAAATTTATGGGTTTCATTATCATTAGGGATAATTTCGATAACAGATCGATTCGAATTTAAATGATTTAAGTCAGAAATTTTATGAAATAATGAGTAATCTAACTTCCACATATTTGCCCAACTTGAAAAGTCTAATGTATGTGAGTTTTTGATTGTATTCATTATGACTTCGGGTGTGTCTTTTAAAGATTGGACATGATCGAAAATCTTTCCACCTCCATTATTTATGACAAAAATATGAACATTAGTCTTATTAATCTGCTCTAAAAACCATAATGAATTTAAGTCATAGAGTGTCGTTAAATCACCAAATATCCCGCATGATGACTTGTAGTCTTTTGAAATTCCAAGAAATGTTGAAATATTTCCATCAATTCCATTGACGCCTCGGTTTGCGTAAAAATCATTATCTTTATCGGATCGAGTCGCTGCAATCTGCCATTCCCTTATCGGAAGGCTATTCCCCAAAAACACCATTGAGTTATTTGGTATTATTTCAGAAATTTTTCTTATAAAAGATGGCTCACTGTTTGGATATTTTTTTAGCAAATTATCAATTCTCTCTGACTCACCTGAGGGAGTGCTAATGCTAGTGCGTTTATTTACCTTTACTTCATTCCAATTAACAGAAGTGATTACATTAGATGATCTAGATAATCCTGGTAGATTATTAGGTGTAACTGATAAAACTTGAATCTCTTCATTGTCTTCTAAGTCTCTCCAATAGCGGCAACTCGGAATGCCTCCAATTCTTAATATTCGCTCTGCCTTTATCTCTGAAGAGTGAATAGATGAAATTTTTTCTCTTAAACCTGATACCGATTCTGCATAGGTTGCGCAATTTGAACGCTCTATAAAACTTAATACTTGATCTCTTAGTTCAATATTAAGTGTACCAACAATGATATTTATTGTTTCATCGGTATCAAAAAAATCTTCTAATACCTTGGTGTTAGAAGATGTTTCATCATTTATTTGAGGTGAAGGTTTCGAATCCTTAAGAGTATCCAGATTTAGTGATTTGAGATTAGGTTCTTCTAAATGAACATTGATATGTAGAGGATGATTGTATTTCCATTTATGGAAATCAGTCTCAGCATATTGTCCAAATATATCTATTTGATTGATTGATTGTGGTGCTCCTGAATTTTGATATCTGATTGGTCTGTCAGCAGTTAATAATATTAATGGCGCTGATTGATAGTAGGCTTCGATACACGCTGGTAAAAGCTCCGCAACAGCTGTTCCTGAGGTGGTTAGCATTACAACAGGCTTGCGTGTAGATAGTGCTCTGCCTAATGCAAAAAAGGAGGCAGATCTCTCATCCGGATGAGAATAATAATCTATATTGTTAATATTGAGGATAGAATAAATGAGCTCAGCATTTCTCGCTCCAGTAGATATTACAAATTCTGATGCACCAAGTGTTAGACACTGTGAGATTGCATCTAACGAATTAGTATATTGTATATTTTTATTCACACTCAAAGATCAAATTCATTTTTGACCCAGTGACGTTTTAATGCAAGTTCATCCCACTCATTCTCAAGAATACTATTTTCAGTAATTCCACATCCAGTAGGTAATGAAATGGTTGAATCATCGAAGAATAAGCCTCTAATCATTATAAAGGAAAAAAATGACTGATTAAGTTTTACTCCAAACGGGGCGGCAAACATTTCAGGTGTTGATGAGCTTTCACGCAAAGATTTTAATTGTGAAAAATTGCTTTTATTTCTTGGGACCGTCCCTACTGCAGGTGTCGGATGAATTTGTTTTAAGACCTCTGATATTGATAACTGCTGTTTTAATTTAATTTTAATGTCAGTTAAAAAATGAACAATTCCTCCGAGGTTGTGTGTTCTTCTCTCCGATTCAGAAATTGTCCCATATTTTCCTAGTCTTCTTCGAAGAGAATCAACAACAATTTGATGTTCGATTTCCTCTTTTTGATCTAAGTTAAAATTCTCTAGATTTGATTCGGACGATGTTCCGGCTAGAGCCATGGTCCGAATGGTTTTGTCGTCTATTTCAAATAGCAGTTCTGGAGATAGACCAACAAAACCGCAGCTGCCATTTTGAAAAGCATATAGAAATGATGGCCCTTCATTTTGTGCACCTTTAATTATTAAAGATCGTATTAATGATTCTTGATCATATGTCCGTGCAGTACTAGAAACAACAGGAACCGTTTTTTTTAAAACTCCTCCTCTGATTGATTTTTTTATATCATTGAACTGAACTTCGAAAGATTCTATTGACGGATCTTTCCATGTTAATTTATCAATGGAATTGTGCTGAAAACTTTTTAACTCGTTCCTATCGAGTAAACTCCAAGAATTAGGAATCAACCAAGGCTTTTGATTAGTTAAATCATAATTGTTTAGGTAAAATGAAACTCCTGATTGAGCGGGTTTGTCAGATGAAGTAAATGGACCTTCACCATAGACGAAGTTGCCTTCAGCGTTCTTAACTAATGCATATTGTTGTGTATTAAACACATGAAAAATACGAAATAAGGTATTAGATGGATCTTAATTAGAGTAATTCTAGTATTCCCATCGGGCACGGATTCCAATCATTTGTGGAAGGCCAACAGTACCGGCATTCAGATCTGGAGTTATATTTACGTAATAAGTTTCATCAGACAAATTGCCTCCAAATATGCTCAGTTCGTAGCCAGATTCAGAGCGATATCCAAGTGTTGCATTCAATACGGTGTATCCGTTCTCCATAAAGGAGCTATCATTTTGGTCGTTAAAATATACTTCACCTTGATGAATTAGCTCAACTCTTGCAAAGACTCCAGAATCGTGACTGTAATTTACGGCTAATGATGCATCTAATTCTGGAACAAATGGAGCTTTATTTCCAGACAGATTACTTCCACTAATTGGATCTGTATAATTGGTTAATTCGGTTGTGGTTTTACCTAATGAACCTTCCAAAGTAACCCCAGAGAAAATTTCTGCACTTAATTCAATTTCAGCTCCATATGATCTCGCTTCATCTGCATTTAAAATCGCATAGTCTGTAGCAACTAGTGATCGTTCAACTTGGTAGTCGTCAATGTTGTTGTGAAAGATAGAAAAATTCGTTCTGACCTTATCATCAAGCCACCTCTTCTTTAATCCAATTTCTTTTGTCCATGACTGTTCTTCATTAAATTGAGCTAATTGTGGATTGTCAATGAATGCACTGTATCCACCTGGCTTGTATGCAATGCCTGAGTTGACGTATATCAACGAACTGTCACTAAGTTCAAAGTCAATACCAGCTCGAGGGCTAATAAATGAATAATCAGCGCTCTCATTAATATTTGGAACCGGTCCTGATAGACCAAAAGCACTACGAATTAATGACTTATCGTACTGATCTCCTCTCAGCCCAAAATGTATCCCGATACTGTCAATTCCATTATATGTAAGCTGACCAAATAATGAGTAGCTTTCTTCATTTAGAGAATAATCAGTTGTTGTTGTAACTGGTGCAAAACCTCCTCCAAATTGTGGGGGAAGAGGAATAAAAAAGCTTCTAGTCGTGTTGCCCTGAACTTCACTATCTCCGTATGCTGCACCTGCTGCCCAGTCCCAAACTCCGCCTTCAACAGAAGAAAAGCGAAATTCTTGCCCCCTAGATTCTTGAGTTTGGAAAATTTTTGATTCACTCCCTGGGTTAGGACTAAAATCTAAATCAAAATGATATGGATTGAGCTCCCAATTTCTTCCGTATGTAACAGATAGAAAATCAAAAGCATCCCCTGAATTTTTGATTCTCAGTGAAAGAGATTCCGCTTCTTGGATTGCGGATCCAACTATATCAGAATTAAGAGTAAAGGGATCTTGCCCTAGAGGAGTTAGTCTATGGGAACCATCATTAAAATCATCAAATGAGGCGGATAGCGAAATTTCTAGGCTGTCATTTGGATTCCAATATAGTGAGCCACTGTATGAGAGATGATCTTGAAAATCTGGTGATGTATTAAGAAAAGGGTTATTTAAAAAGCCATCTCTTTCATAATGGCTAAGTCCTATTCTATATGAAAAAGTATTTTCGTCGTTCAAAGGTCCCATTAAGCTGCCGCTTACTGAGAATGCATCGTAATCTGCAACACTTGTTGTAATAGAGGCCTCTAATTTGTCACTTGGTCGTTTAGATTCAATGTTGATTACACCTCCATATGAATTAACGCCGAACAAAGTGCTTTGTGCTCCCCTCAAAATCTCAACTTTTTCTGTACCGTAAAATGATGCAGTATGAGAATAAACGTTTCCAGATGGCACATCGTCAACGTATTGAATTACAGAAGGAGAACTGAAAAATGGAGTATTTGTTAGGCCTCTGATGGAAATTACATCACCGAATGAACCAATACCTGTATCTGTTTTGGAAAAATTGGGAGTCAAATCAGCTAATTGACGGTCATCAAACCTATTTAACATCCTAAGGTCATCGCCACTAAAAGCCGTGGCACTCATCGGCCAAGACAAGTACTTACTTAAATCTCCATAGATTTCGGTGTTTTCTAAATCCTGAGTGTTCTGAGATTTTAAAATTAAACTAGTTAGTAGTAAATATATAGATATTAGAGAGAGCTTCATAAATTAAATGGTACAGTATTCCGTAATGGTAAGATTGAGAGATGATTTAAACATGGTTTATATCACATCTATTTTAACTGAGTCTAGTTATATTAGTAAAAAAGTAATTATTTTTCCTTTTTATATTTTAATGAAATGTCATCAAATAATATAACTTTACCAGAATATGCGGTACCCCAGATTGAGGCCTTGCCTTGACCTGGTGTTCCATCGTGGGAAAATGTTATAACTGGTTCTACAGTAGGTGTTGAGCCATCATCCCATACCCAACCTTTAATTAGAGATTTATCATTAGAAAATTCAATTTGGAGTCTCAAATTAGACCATTTTTCTGGATTCCACTTGAACGGAACTGATTTTACAGGTTCTTCATTTTTTACTAACTCAACCTTATTCTTAGAGGGTACTACTCTAAGCCTGAATCCGGAAATGCCGTGAAGTCCTATACCAAATCTAGGAAAACTTCTTCTTTTTTTAAATCCTCTGACCTTAACTTCTAGAGTGGCTGAATTTTTGATTGATGGACCAAAGATGACTGCATTTTCTGTAAGGGGTTCAGATGCCATCTCAAGATGTTTCTTGCCCTGGTCATTTTTATTAACTTTGAATAGTCCGTCAATTTCCATCATGTCATCAGGAAATTTGTTTAGTTCATATGATTCAAAGTTATTTTTATAAATACTATCAGCATTTGATAGTTCGATTAGTGATAGAAATATTAATGATATTCTAATTAATTTCATTCTGCTCTGATTCCTTCTAGAAGTTTTCCTTTAATTGTTATTTGTGTTGCTAGGTAACAAAATACAAAGCTGCCAATTACAATGATTAAGGTCATTGTTAGTAAGAGTGTTATAGGTACTTGTTGTGTTGTGGATAATGATGACGGAGAAATGGTAATGATAGATGAAATTACTCCAATTATAAGGCCAATAGAAACCAAAAAAAGATGCTCATATAAGATAACCCTTTTTATCTTTGATTTGTTGAAACCAATAGCCCTCATTACTGAAAGTTCGCTTCGTCTTTCCAAAACACTTCTAGCTATAATTATACCTACACCAAGTGTCCCAACGAGAACTCCGAGCCCCCCTAAAACACTAAAAATTGAAATATATGTATTTTGAACATTTGAATATTCTTTAAGTCTAAGATTTGAATTAATTAGATCGAAGCCCCTTAACTCTAAACCTCTAGTCAGATCTTCAGAAACGGACTTCCCCTCTTTAGAATTTGAGTCAATAAGAAATGTATTATATCCGCCAACGGTGGGGAACAATTCTACAAAATGATCTTCAGAAATTGCCAAACTTCCTTGAAGAATTGAATTCTCGAGTAACCCGACAATTATAAGTAATTTTGGAGATCCATTACCATCAATGATTTCGATTGTGTCCCCAATTTTCTTTTTCATTGCCCACATAACTGATGCTTTATCACCAATGGCTGGAATTAATTGATCTGAAGTCTTATTATATAGAAGCTCCCAATTTGAGTCCGTTGAATTCGATGTGGTAAATCTAAATGAATTTCTCTTGGATAGATCTTCGGGGCTCAGTCCTAATATTCTTGGGTTATTTGCAAAACTTAGATTCTGACAGCTTGCTTCCTCAGAATTCATCAATGTCCTTAGTGGATAAAATTTTAGTTCCTCTAATGAATAATCTTCAATTCCAAAATTATCTCTAATTTTCGGGTCATTAAGATTTTCATATATAGGCAGTGTAGATGTTGCATAAAATTCAAAACCACCAGTACCAGATTTATTGGAGCCTGTTGGTTCGTCTCCTAGCCTGAAAGCATTTACAGATAGCACTAAGAATATACCAAGGGATACTGTTGATACTACTGCGAGAGATCTGCTTGTTTTTCTAGATGCGTTTGTTGAACCAATTCTAAATAAATTCAGTTTCTTTATCTTAGCTGTATTTTTTAGGTATATGGAAAATAATAAAATGAAACCTAATAAGATTAAAAAACCTGATCCGAAAAAAGCTCCAGCAAGTTTTTCTCCTTGAAGTGATCTACTAAGTAAAATGAGAGTTACCCCAAACGCGAAACATACTATCACCGATAAGTATTTAACAATAGACGTTCTTGATGAGATGTTTGTTTTATTAATGCCTACTGCTGAATTAAAAAGGTTTTTGGGTGATGTTTTGGTTAGTTTATTTATTGCTATTCTCGCTACAAAATAGCTAAAGAAGACAATCATTATAAAACAGATAACAAAAGAGGATTTTTCATATCCATAAACAAAGTTAACCCCAACTGCTGCATCAGACCATATATTGTCAAATCCTGCTAAAGCTAATTTAGTATAAATGCTGCCCCCAAAAAGACCTAAAAAGGCACCTAATGTTAACGGAATAATGAATTCTAATATAAGTATAAGTCGGATTTTCTTAACAGTGAATCCAAATGACCTTAATGCACCAAGTTGAATGGATCTTGATTCAACGCCAAATGAGGAAAGAATAAAACATAATAGGAGTGAAGAAATTATAAGAAATCCACTTAATGAGGCAAACAAGGAACCAAAGTCTAATGAGTTTTCATATGAAGAGACAGCATTAAGATAAACATCAATTTTACTCATCCCAACGTCAGTTAGTTTAATATTTGATCTTAATGACTCTAAGAATTGATCTTTAGAAAAATTGGTTTCATTTATCAAAATCGATGTGCACATACCAAATCGATTTCCCCATAGTTCTTGAGCCTTTTCTAAATTGATAAAAACCTTTGGAGTTGAACGATATTTATCCCAGTATAATTCATCAACATCACGGATTTTTTTAGTATCCAACGGCATTCCGCTTTCCCAGCTTGCTAAAGACTTTGCAGTGTCTAAACCTGGAAAATCGGGGACCCATTTTTTTGAAAGCGATTCATTGTCCTTATCGATAAAACTTGTTACTTTGAATGACAATACATCTTCGACATCCTCATCCCCGCCATCATCTAAACTGTCACCAATGATTTTGAATTCACGTGAGTCGGTAACTCCATAAAAAGTTAAATTAACTTCATCTTTTAATTTAACATCTAGTCCACCATTGTCGATTTTTTCACCTAGCCAGCTATTTAAAACAATATCATTTTGTTTGGGAGGGGTTATTCCAAGTAATTTTGACCC
>TARA_B100001121_G_scaffold292842_1_pt1 | contig 10391 bp, 10 predicted proteins | sample TARA_B100001121 | Tara Oceans TARA_B100001121 (sample SAMEA2622817) | marine metagenome | biome: marine biome (ENVO:00000447); feature: surface water layer (ENVO:00002042); material: "saline water (ENVO:00002010), including plankton (ENVO:xxxxxxxx)" | depth 5 m
CCCATCACCATCGGACCCTCCGGCACCATGCAGCAGGCCGATCCGGACGACACCGGAACCTTCAAGCAGGGCTTCAACATCTACCACTCGGGGACGATGTCCTTCTGGTCGGAGGACCGACAGGAGAACTGGATGCTCGTGCTCGGCGGCATGGGCTACCAGGTGCTCAGCGGCGGCGTCATAGTCGAGGAGCCCTTCATTCCCTACTCCAACGAGGTCCTGGCCATCCGATTCGATCCCGGAGAACTGCTCGACGACAGCGACGACGAATGGTCGCAGCACTTTCCGGATGCGCAGTTCCCCGAGATCCTCGACGAATCGACGGGGCTGCCCTACTACTTCGGCAGCGAGATGGCGGTCCTGCCGGTGATCGACCACGAGGAGTACATCTTCGACCTCGATACCATCGCCGAGCCGACGCACGTCGCGTACATGTACGGCGGCATCGCGTCGCCCGGACAGAATCGGGCCGCGCAGACCTACCAGCCCACGTCCGCCTCCAACCGCATCTTCCGTGTGGTCGTCGAGCCGGCCGTTCCGTGCCCCGGTGACATCGACGACACCGGGACCGTGAACGTGATGGACCTGCTCGCCGTGCTCGACGAATGGGGCTGCACCGGTGAATGCATCGCCGACGTGAACAACGACGGGGCCGTCGACGTCCTGGACCTGCTGATCGTGGTCGACGAATGGGGAACCTGCCCCGACGCCTAAAGACGATCGGCCCCCGAGCCGAAACCCGGGAGCCGATGCCGTGAAAGAGTCGAACCGTTCTCTCGCTGTCACCTCATTTCAACATGCAATCTCCGACATGCAACGATCACTGACGTTTGTAGGAAGAAAAATCAGGCCCTATTCAAACCCCCTCTCAATCGGCAGAAAACACTGGTTTCACTGGCCAAATCGTTTCTAGTTGCATTTCGATCCTGAACCCTTTCTACTACACATGTCGAAGGATCGAGTGTTCCACGAGTGAACACTCATTTGGGGCACCGTTCGCACCACGGCCTACGCCGGATCCGACCGACCTTCGCTGAGGTTCGCACCGCGAACCAGGACAGATCCGTCCAACGACTGAACGGATCTTCAGAAGAGGTACGAACATACGTCCGTGTTTCGCCGGCTTCGCCTGCGCAGAACCGTACGCCCGCTTCGATCCACTTCGCAATCCCGGGGGAGGGATTGGTCAATGCAATTGAATACACTCATCGGATTCGCCACACTCGCGGTGGTCGCCGCACCGCTGCACGCGGAAGAACTGATCATCGAGATCGAAGCAACCAACTCGGGCCGGGTCTACGCCGACGCCACCTTCCAGGACTGCTGTGATCTGGACTCGTTCCAAGCCAATGAAACGAACATTCCGGTCGGGAACTGCTCGACCCAAGGCGGCTACTGCATGTCCGGCAAGAAAATCGCTTCGTGGGTGTTCCCGATGCCCGAGCTGGAGCCGGGCAGCACCGTGCTCTCGGCCACGTTCGTGGGACGGCATTCCGGCGGTTCGACGAGCTTCACGCTTCGGGGCAAATGGTTCAACGGGGCCTACGGATACAACGCCGCCTTGAGCGGCTGGAATTCGCCCAACTTCACCAGAAGCGCCGGTTCCTCCGGCGGCAACTTCTCCTACTCGCTTCCGATCGCTCCGGTCGGCGGAGTGTGGAACGACGACTACCTTCTGCTGAGTGCCTACCGAAGCACCTACATGAACTTCTACAACTCCGACACCCTTCGGCCCAGGATCCGCATGGTCATCGATATCCCAGCCGCCTGCCTGGGCGACATGAACGGTGACGACGACGTCAACATCACCGACCTTCTGCAGATCATCAGCGAGTGGGGCAACCCGTACGACGTGAGCGACCTGCTGATGGTCATCGAAAAGTGGGGATCGGCCTGCGAGCAGCCGGGCGCGTGCTGCCTGCCCACCGGTGGCTGCGAATCCACCGATGAAACCGGCTGCGAGTACGCCGGCGGCGTCTGGAACGGCACCGGAACCTTCTGCAGCATCGTGGACTGCCCGGACTACGGCGCGTGCTGCTGGGACGACGAAAGCTGCACACTGGAGCTGTCCGACGCCTGCAAGACCGGAGGCGGCAGCTTCCGCGGCGCCGACACCGACTGCAGCACCACCGACTGCACCATCCCCAAGTACAACGACGAATGCGCCTCGGCGATGCCGGCCATCAATGGTTCGAACGCCTTCTCGACCCTCGACGCGACGGCCAGCAGCGACTCGTACTCCGATGCGCTGTGCAGCGGAACCTACCTGGGCATGATGCATGCCGACATCTGGTTTTCCTACCAGGCCACCTGCACCGGCTCGCTCACCGTCAGCACATGCAGCACGGCGACCTTCGATACGGATCTGGTCGTCTACCGCGGCACCTGCGACGACATGACGCAGATCGCCTGCAACGGCGACAACTCCACGTGCTCCGGATATTCCTCGTACCTGCAGACCCCGGTCACCGCGGGCGAGCAGTATCTGATCCGCATCGGCGGCTGGGATGAGAACAGCGCCGGCACCGGCACCTTGCAGATGAGTTGCGACTAGGGGGTGTGCAGCCGTCCGGCTGTTCATGGCCCTGGCGCCATGCAAGTCCTTCTTTCCCTACGCACACAACCCCGCATTCTTCGGAATGCGGGGTTGTCAGTGCTGGTGGCTGCAACGGCCAGACCCGCTGGTCAGGAGCCGGCATCCTCGCCGACTGCGGCCCAGGCTTCGTTGACCTTCTGGACATAGAGGTACGGCGTAGCGCGGATCTTGCCCGCACAACCGGCGCAGCAGAGCTTCATCAGACGGTTGCCGACCACGACTTCGGCAGGCGGGCGCTTCGGATCGAGGGTGCTGCCCTGCACCACGCAGGTGGTGAGCGGATAGTCCTTGCGTTCCGCCTCGATGATGATCCGGTCGAGCTTCTGGTTGTAGGTGTCGGGATCGGCTTCGAGCCTGGCCACCGCCGCCTCATCGGCGACACGCACCAGTCGATTGCCCAGCACGTGGTCGATCGCGGCGGTCCCCTTGCCCAGTTCCCGGCCGGTCACGATGCAGCGATCGGTCGGGTAGTACGCCAGTTCCAGCAAGACGATCTGATCCCCGATCCGCTTCCGGTAGGCCGCGTAGTCGTCCTCGTAGGGCTTGATGCACGGCGGGCAGCAGAAGGAGACATCCACTCCGTTGATGACCCGGCGGGTGACCCTGCCCATTGCCGCGACGTCGCTGCCCGACTTTGGACACAGCCCCAGCGGATCCAACTGCGAGAGCGGAACCCGGGTCTCTTCGGCGGCCGGCTTCGCGGCGGGCTTGGGGGCATCCGGCTTCCCCGCCGGCATGACGGCGACCACGAGTCCCTGGCGCTTGGCGTCGTCCATGGCGTTCCATAGACGGACGCATCGACCGCAGCAGAGAGCAATCTCCTTCCCCTGATACTCCACGACGTTGTCGGTGTCGGTGATGGCTTCGTCGGGCATCACCGGACAGATGGTGTTCTGGGGAGCGGCGACGGCCGCCGAAGCAATGGCGAGAATGGTGATCAGGGTGCGATGAATCATGATTGCTCTCCGTGGGCTGGGGACGTGTCAAGGGTACATCATGGGCAGACCATGGTGCTTCCGGCACCAAAACCAGCAAATACACCGCCCGAAGGCACAAAAACCACAAAATGCCCGGTCATGCGAAAGAACATTGGAACTCGACGCTTATCCCTGCGGCGGAACGCCACGATGGAGATGTATCGATGTCCAATCAATCCCAACAATCACGCCCCCGAACCGGATGGTTCCGAGCCCTCAAAGCGGGCGCCGGGGATACCGCGACCTGGAGTGGGGAGGCCACCGTATCCAAGGTGAACCTGATCGATCTCGCCATCTACACCATCTGGATCGGGATCGTGGCCACCATCTTCATCTGAAGCCAGCGCTTGCATCCAGAATTACGCATCGCCCGCCACCGGCGGGCGGTGCCCATGCCCGAAACTCATCCGGCCCGGACCCTCAAGCGCTGAAACTGCTGCCGCAGCCGCAGGTGTTGGTCGCATTGGGGTTGTTGAAGACGAAGCCCCGACCCATGACCTCGTCCTTGAAGTCGATCACCGTTCCGTTGAGGTAGAGGTAGCTCTTGGGGTCGCAGACCACGGTGATGACCTGATTTCCGTCTTCCTCGGCCTTGGGGTACTCGTACTCCCAGGACTCGTCGCTGTCCTTGGTGTTCTCGGTGAGATCCAGCAGGTAGCTGAATCCGCTGCAGCCACCACCCTTGACCCCCACCCGCAGGCGGATGGCCTGGGGATCGAGGTCCTGCTGATTGATGATGGCAGCGATCTCTCTGGCGGCGGTCTCGGTGACGGTGACGGGCATGGAACTTCTCCGGAATCAGAATCGAGTCGCCGGGCTACCGGCTTCAATACCCCATTCTAGGCCCTAAGAGTACGCTCTGAAAGCGGCCCAACAACTAGAATCGTTCCAGAAATGGGTCTAGAATGCTACTTCTGCCCCCAAGAATACTGATCCTGGGGGTTCCATCACCGCTTGATGAGGGCAGAGGTTCAATGGCCAACGACTCCAACCAGACACTCGATGCCTGGGCCGAACAGAACGAATACAAGTGGGGATTCGTCACCGACATCGAATCGGACACCCTTCCTCCCGGCCTCAACGAGGACGTCATCCGCACCATTTCCGCCCGCAAGGAGGAACCGGAATGGCTGCTCGAGTGGCGACTCAAGGCCTACCGCCACTGGCTGACCATGGAGGAGCCCGACTGGGCCCACTTCCCGGATCACGACTGGCGACCGATCGACTACAACGCGATCAGCTACTGGTCCGCGCCCAAGAGCGACGACGACCGCCCCAAGAGCCTCGACGAGGTCGACCCCAAGCTGCTCGAGACCTACGAGAAGCTCGGCATTCCGCTCGAGGAACGGGCCGCCCTGGCCGGCGTGGCCGTTGACGCGGTGTTCGACAGCGTCTCGGTGGCGACCACCTACAAGGAGAAGCTGTCGGAAGCCGGAGTCATCTTCTGCTCGATCTCCGAAGCGGTACGGGAACATCCCGAACTGGTCAAGCAGTACCTGGGACGCATCGTGCCGCCGGCCGACAACTACTTCGCCGCCCTCAACTCGGCGGTGTTCACCGACGGCTCGTTCGTGTTCATTCCCAAGGGTGTCGCCTGCCCCATGGAGCTGAGCACCTACTTCCGAATCAACTCCCTGAACACGGGGCAGTTCGAGCGGACCCTGATCGTCGCCGAGGAAGGCGCTTCGGTCAGCTACCTCGAGGGCTGCACCGCCCCCATGCGGGACGAAAACCAGCTGCACGCCGCAGTCGTGGAGCTGATCGCCATGGACGACGCCTCCATCAAGTACTCGACCATCCAGAACTGGTACCCCGGAGACGAGAACGGCAAGGGCGGCATCTACAACTTCGTCACCAAGCGGGGACTGTGCCAGGGTGATCGGAGCCACATCTCGTGGACGCAGGTCGAGACCGGCTCGGCCATGACCTGGAAGTACCCCTCCTGCATCCTGAAGGGCGACGACTCGATCGGCGAGTTCTACTCCGTGGCCCTCACCAACATGAAGCAGCAGGCGGACACCGGTACGAAGATGGTGCACATCGGCCGCAACACCCGCAGCAACATCGTCTCCAAGGGCATCTCCGCCGGCAACGGACACAACACCTACCGCGGCCTGGTGAAAGTCAGACCGCAGGCCACCAACGCCCGCAACTACACGCAGTGCGACTCCATGCTGATGGGCGACCGATGCGGCGCCCACACCTTCCCCTACATCGAGACCGACAACGACACCGCCATGGTGGAGCACGAGGCCTCGACTTCGAAGATCGGCGAGGACCAGATCTTCTACTGCAACCAGCGCGGCATCTCCTCGGAGGACGCCGTATCGATGATCGTCAACGGATTCTGCCGCGAGGTGCTGGCGGAACTTCCTATGGAATTCGCCGTCGAGGCGAAGAAGCTTCTCGAGGTCAGCCTCGAAGGCAGCGTCGGCTGATTCCGACAGGAACGAACCATGCTTGAAATCACCAATCTCCACGCCTCCGTCGAAGACACCCCGATCCTACGCGGCATCAACCTCACGATCCCCTCCGGCGAGGTGCACTCCATCATGGGTCCCAACGGATCCGGCAAGTCCACACTCGCTCGCGTGCTGGCCGGCGAGGAATCCTACGAGGTGACCGAAGGGTCGATCATCCTCGACGGCAAGGACCTGTTGGACATGGATCCCGACGAGCGGGCCTGCGAAGGCCTTTTCATGGCCTTCCAGTACCCGGTCGAGATCCCCGGCGTCAGCACCAAGTACTTCCTCCGTGCCGCGGTCAATGCGGTCCGCGAGCACCGCGAACTGTCCGAACTCGACGCGTACGAGTTCCTGCAGCTGGTCAAGGAGAAGGCCGCAGCCCTGGAGCTCGACACCTCCCTGCTCGACCGCTCCGTGAACGAAGGCTTCTCGGGCGGCGAGAAGAAGCGGGCCGAGATCTTCCAGATGGCCATGCTCGATCCCAAGATGTGCGTCCTCGACGAGACCGACTCCGGACTCGACATCGACGCCCTCAAGATCGTCTCCGAGGGCGTCAACGCTTTGCGCGACGGCAACCGGAGCTTCCTGGTGATCACCCACTACCAGCGGCTGCTGGACTACATCGTGCCCGACGTGGTGCACGTCCTGGTGGACGGCCGCATCGCCAAGACCGGTGACAAGGAACTGGCCAAGCAGCTGGAAAACGAAGGCTACGCCAGCATCGAGAGCACGGTCGCCAACGGCGCCTGATGGAAACCACGATGACCACCGACACCATGAACGACCACCGACAGTTCGAATCCGAGTTTGCCCGCCTCGCCGATCGCGGCGATGCGATCAGCGAGCTCCGACGTGCCGCCTACGACCGGTTCCTCGAACTCGGATGGCCCACCATGCGGGGCGAGGCGTACCGCTACACCGACTGCCGCCCCATCGCCCAGGCCGACCTCCGGCTGGCCACCGAGGGCCGGGACCTTCCGATGGATGTCCTGCGGCCGCACCTCCTCGAGGGCGTCCCGACGCACCGACTGGTGTTCGTCAACGGAATTTTCAACGAGACGCTTTCCGACATCGGCACGGTCACCGAAGGGGTCACCGTCTGCCGGCTTGCGGACGCCATCACCGAGCAGCCGGAACTGGTGGCCCGCCACCTGGGCACGACCATCGACTGGAAGCAGGATGCGTTCGATGCCCTCAACACCGCGTTCGTCGAGGACGGACTGCTGCTGCACGTCCCCAAGGGCGTGCATCTGGAACAGCCCGTGCACGTGGTCCACGTGACCGTCCCCGGGGAGCAGCCGATCGTCTCGCACCCGCGCACCCTGATCATCGCCGACGATGGCAGCCGCGCAACCTGCGTCGAGACCTGCTGCGGACACGGTGACGAAGCCTGCCTGGTGAACCCGGTGACCGAGATCGTCGCCGGTGACGATGTGCACGTCGACCACTACCGGATCGTCCGCGAGGGCAAGGGCACCTGGCACATCGGAGGCTTCGGCCTCACCCAGGGCAACGAGAGCAACGTGAACTCCTGCTGCATGGCGATGGAGGGAGCCCTGATCCGCAACGGCATGACCGGCACCCTTGACGGGACCAACGGCATGGCGAATCTCCGCGGACTCGCCATCGTCGACGGCGATCGCCACGTCGACAACTTCCTCCGTGTGAACCACATGAAGCCCGACTGCAACAGCCGGGAATACTTCAAGCACATCCTGACGGACCGGGGGACCACGGCGTTCACCGGACGGATCTACGTCGAACTGGACGCCCAGAAGACCGACGCGGTCCAGACGAACATGAATCTCGTGCTCTCCGAGACGGCGAAGGTCCGAACCCGACCCCAGCTGGAGATCTTCGCCGACGACGTCAAGTGCACCCACGGAGCCACCATCGGACGGCTCGACGAACAGGCCGCCTTCTACCTGCACGCCCGCGGCATCGGCGAGGAGGCCGCCCGCAGCCTGCTGACCTTCGCTTTCGCCAACGAGGTGATCGAGGACATCGAGTTCGCCCCCCTGCGGAAGAAGATGGAGGCGCTGATCCTCGATCGGCTGCCCCACGGCGAACTTCTCCGCTCGATGGGCGATCTCGACTGACTGCAGATGCCCGACCGCACCCTCGATCTCGACGCGATCCGCAGCGAGTTTCCACTGCTCGAGCGACGGGTGCACGAACAGCCACTGATCTACCTGGACAACGCGGCAACCACCCCCCGACCCCGGCCGGTACTGGATGCCGTCGCCGGGTTCGAGACCAATTTCACCGCCAACGTGCATCGCGCGGTGCATGAACTCAGTGCCGAGGCGACCGATGCCTACGAAGGGGCGAGAAAGGCCGTGGCCACGTTCATCAACGCCTCCCGGCACGAGGAGATCGTGTGGACCCGCGGCACCACGGAGGCGATCAACCTCTTCGCGAACTCCTGGGGAGGATCGAACCTGTCCGAAGGCGACGAGATCCTGCTGACGGTCATGGAGCACCATGCGAACATCGTGCCCTGGCAGCTGCTGCAGGAACGGCTTGGTCTGGTCCTCAATGTGGTGCCCGTCGCCGACGACGGCACCATCGGGCTGGATGCCTTTCTTGAGCACATGACCGATCGCACGAAGCTGGCGGCCGTGACCTGGACCAGCAACGTGCTGGGCACGATCAACGACGTGGCCGCGATCTGCAGCGCAGCCCGCGAGCGCGGCATCACCACGCTGCTCGACGCCGCCCAGGCGGTGCCCCACGGACCCGTCGATGTGCAGGCCATCGGCTGCGATGCCATCGCCTTCTCCGGCCACAAGATGTACGGTCCGACGGGCATCGGCTGCCTGTGGGCACGACACGAACTGCTGGAGTCGATGCCACCCTGGCAGGGCGGTGGCGACATGATCGAAAAGGTGACCTTCGAGCGGACGACCTACAACGATGTCCCCTGGAAGTTCGAGGCGGGCACGCCGAACATCTCGGGTGCGATCGGCCTGGGTGCCGCGACCACCTGGCTGCGATCGCTGGGCATGGACGCCGTCTCCGCCCACGAGCAGCATCTCCTGCTGCACGCCCTGAAACTCCTGCGGGGCATGGACCGCGTCCGCATCATCGGCGACGCCCCCCACCGCGCCGCGGTGGTCTCGTTCCTCGTCGACGGGATCCATCCCCACGATCTGGGAACGTTCCTCGACCGGCACGGGGTGGCGATCCGCACCGGACACCACTGTGCGTGGCCGCTGATGGATCGCTTCGGCGTCCCGGCCACCGCCCGCATCTCGATGGGCCTGTACAACACCACCGAAGAGCTCGACGAGTTCGCGGACCGGCTGGTCCGGGTCATCGACGTCTTCGGCTGAACGCGAGGCACCCCATGTCCACCATCATTCCGGAAGACCATCCGCTGGCCAACGCAGTCCGCAAGGCGCTGAGCAGCGTGCACGATCCCGAGATACCGGTCAACATCTTCGATCTCGGCCTCATCTACGAGGCGCGGATCGACGAGCACGCCGGCGTCCACGTCACCATGACGCTCACCACACCGAACTGCCCCATGGCCGAGGTGATCCCCGGTCAGGTCGAGCAGGCGGTGGCGTCGGTGGACGGCGTCAGCGGCGCCTCGGTCGAACTGACCTGGGAGCCGGTCTGGGATCCGCAGATGATGACCGAGGCGGCCAAGCTCGAACTGGACTTCACCGGCAAGTTCGATCCCGCGAAATTTGCCGCGAAGAAGCCCACCTCACTCACGTTCAACCGCAAGGAGCGGCCGAACCGCTGAGTCGGCCGGAGCAGCATGTCCGAGTTCAAGCGAATCGCCGCGATCTCCGACATCCCATCGGGCCGCGCCCACATGTTCGACCTCGATGGGCACTACATCGCCGTCTGCAACCAGGATGGCGAGATCACCGCGATGTCCGGTGTGTGCACCCACGCCAACGTGGAGATGGAGGACTGCGATCTGGAGGACGGCTGCATCGTCTGCCCGCTGCACTTCGCATCGTTCGACGCGCGAACCGGGGCCCCCATGGACCCCCCCGCCGATGAACCGCTCAAGGTGTACGACGTGAGGATCGAAGGCGAGGACATCCTCGTCGACGTCGGCTGAGCCCGCTGCAACCTGCATGCAGCAGTCCCGCCCCCGAAGGAGCGGGACCGTCGTCGTTCGGATGGATCGGATCAGTCGCAGGATCCCCAACCATCAATGGGCCGAGAGGGAATCCGCAACCGCGATTCCGTGATGGAACGCAACCGAATCAAACCGGTCGAACTGCAGATCACGGACACCAGCCCCAGGCGTCCAGCACCCGCAGCAGATCGGTCATGTTCACCGTCCGATCACCGGTGACGTCGGCGGGACAGGACGGGGGGCACGTGTCG
>TARA_B100001121_G_scaffold53930_1_pt1 | contig 10367 bp, 10 predicted proteins | sample TARA_B100001121 | Tara Oceans TARA_B100001121 (sample SAMEA2622817) | marine metagenome | biome: marine biome (ENVO:00000447); feature: surface water layer (ENVO:00002042); material: "saline water (ENVO:00002010), including plankton (ENVO:xxxxxxxx)" | depth 5 m
TGCTCGTTAGACCATCCAAATGCGATAGAAAATTATAAGTCTAGAGGAATGAAAATTTTTAAAACAGAAATTTTGAAAAGAACAGCTATTTAGGAGAGCTATTTGATTATTTGGATTGCTTCATATCCTAAAAGTGGAAACACTTGGGTAAGGTCAATAATTTCCTCTTATTTTTTTTCAGAAAATGGAGATTTTGATTTTTCGTTATTAAAAAAAATATCTCTTTATCCAGGACCAAAATATTTTAAAAATAAAATCACTAAGCCAGGTGAAGTCAGTTTATTTTGGGAATCATCGCAAAAAAAAGTTATTAAAAACCAAAAACGAATTTTTCTTAAGACCCATAATGCTTTAATTTCTCTAAATAATAGAAACTTTACTTCTGAAAAAACCACTCTAGGCGCAATTTATATAGTTAGGGATCCTAGAAATATACTTTCATCATTAAAAAATCATTACGACCTTAAGGATTATGAAGAAACATTTGAATTTATGAAAAACAAAAAAAAATATATTTGGGATATTAGAAATCAAAATGATTTTAGTGGATTTCAATTCTTAGGATCGTGGTCAGACCATTATAAATCATGGATAAAAAATACAAAATTTAAAACTCTTATAATCAAGTACGAAGATCTTGAAAAAGATTGTTACACAACTTCGCATAAATTGATTGAATATATTTTACTTTTAAATGGGCAAAACAATGAGGTAAATGAAAAAAAACTTTTTCAATCTATTGAAACAACAAAATTCGACATTTTACAAAGTAGAGAAAAGGAAACAGGTTTTGATGAAAGCATTAAAATTAACGAAAAAAATAAATCTTTCTTTTACTTAGGTCCAGAAAATAAGTGGCAAAAAACATTGCCAAAAGAAATCTTATCGAAAGCTGAAAAAGAGTTTAGGGATGATTTAAATTTTTTTAATTATTAGTTGGATTTGGCAGTCTAAATTGATTTTTTGTTACGTTAATATTTTTTTTTAAATCAAATAAATATGTAATTACTAAATTTTGGTAGATATCAATATTTTGCCATCCAATAATATTATAAGAAAAAATGTCAAAAAAAATGTTTATTTGGTAGTCACCTTCAACAAATTTAAATCTTAAATACTTTTCATCTATAATATCACCGTCACTTTTTTTTATTTTTTCTAATAAGAAATTTTTATCTAAAATTAAATTTAAAGCTGTTTTTTCTATTGGGTAGATATAATATTGATTATTTTTAAAATTCTGTATAACCAATTTCTTACCATTCGAGACTAATATTTTTTTACTTTTTTCATATTTACAATAAATTTTTTTTGGATACTCAATTATGCAATTACCTTCTTGGGTTTTATCACTTATATGTTGTTTGAACTTAAATGAGAGATTTTCTGTATTATTTAAATTCTCTATAATATTGCTTTTTGTAGAAGCAAGTAAATTATACGGGGAAAAAACAAATACAAAAAAAAAAAATGTTATTACATATCGCATCATTTAATTACTTCTCTTTTTCCCACATGGTTTGCTTTACTTACAATGCCATCTGCTTCCATAGCATCAATAATTCTAGCAGCTCTATTATAACCAATTTGAAGTTTTCTCTGTAAAAATGATGTTGAAGCTTTACCTTCTGTCCTTATTATTTCAACAGCTGTGTGGTATAACTCGTCCTTCTCATCTACTTTATTTAAATCTTCTGATTTTTTTTTATCTCCAAAACTTAAAATTTCGTCAAAATACTCTGCTTCACCTTGAGATCTTAAGTAATCATTTACCTTCTTAATTTCTTTTTCAGATACAAAAGGCCCATGTATCCTAACAATTCTGTTAGCAGAAGTCATATAAAGCATATCTCCTTTTCCAAGAAGTTGTTCTGCGCCTTGTTCACCCAATATTGTTCTACTGTCAATTTTTGAAGTTACCTGAAAAGATATTCGTGTAGGAAAATTAGCTTTAATAGTCCCTGTAATAACATCAACACTTGGTCTTTGAGTTGCCATTATAATGTGAATTCCAGCTGCTCTTGCCATCTGAGATAATTTTTGAATATAATTTTCGATTTCTTTTCCAGCGACTAACATTAAATCTGACATTTCATCCACAATTACCACTATGTACGGCATAGGCAGAGAATGTTTTTCATTGTATCCATCAATATTCCTTACACCTTCTTTTGTCATTAGCCTATATCTACTTTCCATCTCTTTAACTACCCATCCTAATACCGATGCAGCTCTTTTTGGTTCAGTAATTACTGGACATAAAAGATGTGGAATTCTCTCATAAGTCGATAACTCTAGCATCTTAGGATCAATTAAAATAAACTTACATTTATTTGGTGTTAGTTTGTAAAGTAAAGATAAAATAATTGTATTAATACAAACAGATTTTCCAGATCCGGTAGTTCCAGCAATAAGCAAATGAGGCATTGAGGCTAGATCCCCAATTATAGGAGTTCCTGAAATACTTTTACCTAATGCAATTGGTAATTTGATATCTTTTTTTCTAAATTCTTTGCTTGAAATTATTTCACTTAAATAGACGTTCTCTCTAATATTATTGGGTAGCTCAATACCAATCGTGCTTCTTCCTGGTATAGTTGATATTCTTGCTGATTCAGAACTGGTATTTCTCGCTATATCCTCAGAAAGATTGATAACTTTTGAAACCTTTATTCCAGCCGCAGGCTCGAATTCATTGAGAGTTACTACAGGTCCATGGCTCACTTTAGTTATATTCCCTTCGACACCAAAATCTAGCAATATTTTTTCTAAACTTTTTTGATCGTAATTACTTTTTAACATACTTTTTTGGATACTATTTTTTTGCTGAGTTTGAAGAAAATCTATAGCAGGTAATTTAATAATATTTTTTTCTTGATTTTTAGACTGAGAAAAATTGTCAAATGTAAAATTTTCTTGCGTATCAATTTCGTTTTGGGGTAATTTAATTTCATTATTTTGATTATTAACCACTGTTTCATTTTTCAATTTTTTTTTAAAAAGAAAATTCTTAATAGTTACAAGATGATATAATTTAAAATTAATACTCAATAAAAATAAAAGTATTAATATAAAAATGAAACTTAAATCAAGAATTATCTCATTGGAGTTTATTATCTCACTGATGAAATTATCTACTAAATAATTTCCAATAAAACCCCCATTACCTCCAATTGATAAAAAAAAAGATTCTTTATAAAAAAGAGATAAATATAGAGATCCTACTATAGAATATAAAACTATAAAAAATAAATTTTCAAATAAAATTAAAAGCTTCTTACTAAAAAAAACATTCACACCTGTAATGACTATAGATAAAGGGATTAAAAAAGAAACCAAGCCTATTGCTTGAAAAAAAAAATCAGAAACTAAACTCCCTTTGAAACCTAATAAATTTTTAATTTCTTTATTTTCAGAAAATATAAAATTTGGATCGTTTGGTGAATAGGTAATTAAAGATAAAAAAAATAATAAACCTAAAATAATTATACCTATACCAATTGTTTCAATAATTTTGTATAAAACTATATTTCTTGCATTTATTAATAAATTTTTAAAATCCATAAATTTAAAAAACTATATTTATCACTTTGTATCATTTAAAATTTGTTGTTAAAATTAAAAATTAAATATGAAAATTTGTATTATAGGTATGAACCTGACGAGTCTAATTTTAGCAAAGGCTATGATAAATAATGGATTTACTGTCGATGTTATTGCTTCCACCCAAAAAAAAAGGAATCTTTCAACCAGAACAATAGGGGTTAGCAAAAGTAATATAGATTTTATAAACAATCATATTATTAATATAAAACCTAAACAATTCCACAGTATCAAAAAAATTCGTATTCTATCAGAAAAAAAGAGAGAGCTAATAAATTTCTATAATAAGGGTGAAAATTTATTTTCCTTAATTGAAGTAGATAAATTTTTTAAGATAATTTTTGAAAGTTTAAAATTTAATAAACTTTTTAAATTAAAAAAATTCAATAACCAAAATTTTAAAATTAATACTTTAAAAGACGATTATAATCTGATCATCAACTGCGAGAAGAATAATTTTATTTCTAAAAAATATTTTAGCAAAAAAATTCAAAAAAGTTATAATAGCACTGCCTATACTTCGCTTCTATATCATAAGACAATTAAAAATAACGAAGCAAAGCAATATTTTACAAATCTAGGCCCACTTGCATTTTTACCAATATCACCAAAAATAACCTCTGTAGTATTGTCTGCGTATAAAAATAAAAAATTAAATCCAGATAAATTCAAAAATTTTGTAAATAATTTTAAAGATAATTTAAATGTAGTAAAATTTTCTGAGTTGCAACTAACTGAGTTAAATTTTTCAATACCAAGAAACTATTACCAGGATAACATTCTATTATTTGGTGATGGTTTGCATCAAATACACCCACTAGCAGGTCAAGGTTTCAATATGACATTAAGAGATTTGAAAATATTTTTAAATATTATTAAAAATAAAATTGAAAACGGTTTAGAAGTAAATGCATTTTGTCTTAAAGAATTTGAAAAATTAACAAAATCAAAAAATTTTATTTTTTCAGAGGGAATAAATATTATTCAAGATATATTCAGGTTAAAAAATATTTTTGGAGAAAATAGAGTAAATAATATGATCGAAAAATTTGGAAAAAATAAGATATTGAAAAGTTTTTTTATAAAAACAGCTGATGAAGGTATATTTGTTTTTTGATTATTGAAGAGTTTTGTTGCTAAAATCGTCAAGAGTATAAGTTTTTAATATTTGCTCTAATCTCAATTTTCTAGTGCTTAAATCTTTTGTTTCTAATAAGGCTTGCTTTTCCTCTAAGGAAAAAGGAGATGCCATGGATAAAGTATTTAACGTATTCGAAAAGTTTTGTTTTTTCAAGCTCGACCAATCGACCATGAAACCTTTTTTTTCAAAAAGGTTCTGCAAGTCTTTGAATATTCTATCTAAATCTTTAATAGGAAATTCTTCAATTTTATCTTCTAAATCTTTAATATAGTTTTGATAATTCACCTTACATGACCTGTAAAGGTTTTCAGATTTTATCTCCTCTTCAATTTTAAATCTACTAACACCATTTATAATTATTAAATATCGACCATCATCAGTTTCATTAAAACTTGTAATTTTCCCTATGCAGCCAACTTCATATAAATCAGGTTTTTTTAGTTCTCCACTTTTTTTTGGTTGAATCATACCAATCATTCTATGTGACTTCATACTATCATTTATCATTTGTATATATCTAGGCTCAAATATATTTAATGGTACTGTGGTATTTGGAAATATAATAAAGTTTGATAGTGGAAATATAGGAATTATCGAAGGAAGTTTATTTTGCTTTTGCATAATTAATTAACAATAAAAATCATAATTTTATTTTAGTATAATACAATTAATTAAATACAAAATTTCTATTTTGTCACTTGCTAAATATTCAAAAAGCCTCTAATTTTATAAATTATAAACATGCGGGCATAGCTCAGTGGTAGAGCGTCTCGTTGCCAACGAGAAGGTCGTGGGTTCAAGTCCCATTGCCCGCTCCAAGGAGATATTATGAATGAACTAGCGGATAAAAAATGTGTTCCCTGTGAAGGCGGAATACCAAGTTTTGATTTAAAAGAGATACATAAATATTTAAAAAAAGTTGATGGTTGGGACGTTAAAACTGATGACGATAAAACTTACTATCTAATTAAAGAGTTTCGATTTAAAAATTTTTTAGAAAGTCAAAAGTTTGTGAATAAAGTGGGAAATATAGCAGAGGATGAAGCTCATCATCCAGATATCTGGTTTGGATGGGGTTATGCAAAAATAAAGATTTTTACTCATGCTATCAATGGACTGCACGAGAGTGATTTTGTTCTAGCTGCAAAAATTGACAAACTGTCTTAGTGTTTAAAGTGTCTTGTTTTGGAAAAAACAAGTATTGTTCCAGTTCTATTTGCAAAATTAATTATCTCTTTATCTCTTATGGACCCGCTTGGCTGAATTATACCTGATACTCCGTTTTGCACTAGTTTTTCTACACCATCAATAAATGGAAAAAAAGCATCAGAGGCTGCTAAAACTTCTTTATGTGAAATATCCTGAAATTCATTCATTTTTTTAATTGCAATTTCACAACTATCTAATCTGCTTGGTTGTCCTGACCCAATCCCCACAGTTGACTTTCCATTAGTTAATACAATTGCATTAGATTTTACAAATCTACAAACATTGAAAGCAAAAATTAAATTTTCAAATGTTTTTCTGCTTGGTCTTGCTTTAGAAACAATTTTAAAGTCACCAATTGTAAATTTTTTATCATCTGGTGTCTGAGCTAAAGCAAAATGCATATTTGAAATCAAGTTGTTTTTACTGAAAACTTCATAATTTTTGCTATTAATTATACGAACATTTTTTTTTGTCTTAAGAATTGACAATGCATCATTCTCAAAACCATTACCTATTATTACCTCAAAAAATAACTTATTAAGTTTTAACGCTAAACTTCGATTAATCTTGAAGTTACATGAGACAATGCCACCAAAAGAACTTGTAGGGTCACATTTGTGAGCCATTGAAAAACTTTCATTATTATTTTTATGTATTGAAGCACCACAAGGATTACCATGTTTAACAATCACTGTTCCTTTATTATTTGGGAAAGATTTTGATATTTGTAATGCAGAAAAAATATCAGCATAGTTATTATAGCTTAATTGTTTACCATTTAATTTTTCAAGGCCCAAATTTTTAGACGTAGTATAAATAGCTCCATTTTGATGTGGATTTTCGCCATATCTTAGTTTTTCAAATTTATTTAAACCTAAAATAATTTTTTTTGAATCTTCTTTTGGCGAAATATCCTTAAAATAGTTAAAGATTAATGATTCATAATATGCTGTTTCTCCGAATGCCTCTAAAGCAGCTTTTTTTCTAAATTCTAAAGATGTAGCACCTTTGTTTTCATTCAAATTTTTTATTAATTCCTCATATTGTGAAATACTTGTTACTATAGTTACATAATTATAATTTTTTGCAGCTGCACGGACTAAAGTTGGTCCACCTATGTCAATATTTTCTAAAATTTTTTCATGATTTTTACTTTGTTTTAAAGTTTTTTCTAAAGGATAAAAATTTACTATTACTAAATCAATTTCATTATAATTATTTTTTTTTAAATCATTTTTGTGCGCTTTTAATTTTCTTTTAGATAATATTCCCGCATGTATCTTTGGATGTAGAGTCTTTACTCTCCCTGATAAAATTTCAGGGCTACTTGTATACTTTGAGATCTCTTCGCAGCTAAAACCCATTTTTTTGATCTCTTTATAAGTACCACCCGAACTAATCAACTTAATTTGGTACTTATTTAAATTTTTTAATAAAAATTTCAAATTATCTTTGTCCGATACAGATATTAAAGCTCGTTTAATTTTTTTCATTTTATTTTTTCAATTTCCCACCTTATTAATATTTCTTCTTTCGAAATATTTCCTGAAATCAATATATTTTGGTTTTCAACAAAGTTATTTTTATTTCCAAAGTATAACCCAGTTTCAAAGGAAATATTATTGTTAAAAGATGAAAACTTCCATCCTTCATTTTTTAAACCTATAAAAATTGACTTGCCATCTAGAGTTTTCATTACTTTGGCATCTGGGTCTAAGTGGAAACGAATTTCATAATTGGAACCTTTAAAATTATTTTTTTTAAAAATTTTATCTTCACCTAAAAGTTTTGAAACATCATGAAAAAATTCAACTTTTCTATGATGTGTAATCCCAAATTTTTTAATATATCCATTATGAGACGCTTCAAAACACCAGTAGTTATTTTTGTTTACAATATTTTTGTTAAATATTTTTAAAGGACTATTAATTTTATTCATGCCAGATGGATGCTTTAAAAAACTTACAGATGAAGTGTTTTCTATATTTAAACAGCTATGACATGCGGTAGATTTTGATATTAGATTAAGTTGATGTTTGTAGTTTTGGAAATATCCAGAATTACAAATTATTTTATTATTATTACTAACAAATTCAAATGATAAAGCACCTGATTGATAATCTTTAGAAAATTCCTTTTCTGGAGGTATACCTAAATCTGCAGCAAGACAGTACTTTTTATCTTTAAGAAAAATATATCCTCCAGCTTCAAAGCTTTCATTTTTAAAATTATAACCTAATCTTTTAAGATAGTTATCAAAGCCTGAATTTTCATTTATGTGGTTTCCATTAAATAAAAAATTATGTTCTAGATTTTTATGCACTAAGACATATGACTGACCTAAATAAAAAATAATTTCGTTTAAATATTCAGGAATTTCATTTTGAGATTCTTTTAACCATTCTCTTATCAGCACGAAATATTTTATATAAAAAACAAGTTGTCTGATATTTCTTGATTTTGGAAATCCTTCTTTATCAAAGGACATTTTTATAATTCTTTGTAATAGCTTAAAACCATACTCTAGAAAGTTTTTGTCATTATAAGAAATACCAGCCAAAACTATGGCAGAACATCCTATCATTTTGTCGTCAACCCATGTTGATCTGTTTATCTCATTAATGAGATGGTTTATTTGTTTTTTAATAATTTCGTCAAATCTACTTTTATATTCCTCATCACTATTTTCATATGTTATTTTAGAGTTTGATATCCATGAAATAATTCTCTTTGAAAGAATATCTATATCCCAACTTGAAATATTGTAATCATTATATTTTTCAATCCATTTAAGTATTACAGATTGAACATCCTGCTTTGAGGATTTTAAATCTAAAGAGAACAACCAAAAAAAACTGTGAAGATTTTTATAGTTTTTTAAAGAAATATTTTCTTTTTTCCAAATATCATTAAATAAAAAATCATTTATATTTTTTTTCTCCTTTTTGTACTTAATTAAGCATTCCAACAAACTTGGGCTAGGTTTATATTGTAAATTATTGAAACTAACTTTAGAAATTTTCTTATTATATAAACTTGAATTTAAATAATATTGTCTTATGCGGTCGTTTAAGAAAGTAAAAAATTCATTTAGATAATTGAATGAGTTTTTTAAAATCATTTAAATTACTTTCTAAGTAATTGAATATTTTTTTTTATATCTCCATTATTGTCTTTAAAAATAGTAGTTCCGGATACAAGAATATTAGCTCCTGCATTTATTACCATATTGTTATTTTCAAAATTAATTCCCCCATCTACCTCGATGTCAAATTTAAATTTTTTTTCATCTTTTATTTTTTTAAGATTTTTAATTTTTTCTAATATTTTGGATATAAATTTTTGTCCTCCAAATCCAGGATATACCGTCATCACGAGAACAAGATTTATCTCTTCAAAATAATTTTCTATTATCTCAATTGGAGTATCAGGGTTAAGAGATAATCCAACTTTTTTACCTAAGCTTTTGATTAGATCAATTGAATCTTTTACATCTTCTGTTGCCTCTGGGTGAATTGTAATAATGTCAGATCCCGCGTCTGAAAAATTCTTAATGTATTTATGAACCGGCGATATCATCAGATGCACATCAAAAGGCAAATTTGTGTATTTACGTAAAGATTTAATCACTGGAGGCCCAATCGTTAAATTTGGAACAAAATGGCCATCCATTACATCAACATGAATCATGTCCGCTCCACCTTGTTCTAATCTTTTAATCTCCGATCCAAGATTACTAAAATCCCCTGCTAGTATTGAAGGTGAAATTTGTATTTTTTTCATCGGATGTGTTTACTAAGTAGTATCAATTTTATTAAAAAATAAAATTATTTTTTACCAAATATGTCGTAAATCAGTCTAGAAATTTCACTATCGAGTGGAAATGACAACATCCCCATTTCCCCATACCCAAGCATTACTGGTAATAAATAGAATCTAACCATAAAAATGAACCATGCAATATACAGAGGTACAACAGCTCTAATAAGGAAGCTTGGAGTCATAAATTTAAATAAATCTAAAATAGGATTTGTTAATTTAACAAATGCTTTCATAAAAAAAAACTCAGAATCTTCTTTTTGGAAGATATTCATCGCTGATCTGCCAATCAAAGTATACATAACAACTCCAAGTATGTAATCGATGATATACACGTAAATTGGTATTTCCATAATTTCAGATGGGATTTAAATTATTAGAAGGGGCGATAGTTTCGCCCCTTCAAAATTAATTACTTAGTGTTGTTTACCAAGTATAGTTTTACCCGTAGGTATACGAACTTCGTCTATCATTTTTTGAGTAGAGCTGTCTGGTGCTGGTGTCATCAAACTAACAACTACCATTACCACTAGACATACACTAGCCCCAATAATACCGAAACGTAAGTGGTCAATACCTAACCATGCTGGATTAC
>TARA_B100001121_G_scaffold101610_1_pt1 | contig 10351 bp, 8 predicted proteins | sample TARA_B100001121 | Tara Oceans TARA_B100001121 (sample SAMEA2622817) | marine metagenome | biome: marine biome (ENVO:00000447); feature: surface water layer (ENVO:00002042); material: "saline water (ENVO:00002010), including plankton (ENVO:xxxxxxxx)" | depth 5 m
ATTGCTTTGGAGTTGGTGATTTATTACCAATTTCAATCGCAATCTGCTCGAGCGAATAATCTTGGGCAAAATAAGCGAACGCACTGTGGTAAACATAAAACTTTTTACCAATGTCTGGCTTAAGAAGTTCTCCAAGCTCAGCATGAATTTCAGACAGATCCTTTTTAAAGTTTTCTAAATTAGCATCTATGATTGATTTTGAATCTTCCGGTAAAAGCTCTTTAAGCTTTTTTGCAATTTGATCAGACTGGACCATAAGAGTAGTTGGTGAAAGCCATACATGAGGATCATTCAAATCCTCGTGATCATGATCAAGGTCGTCGTTGGGGTCTTCTGTTTTATGACTCGGATGGTCACAATGCCCCTCTAGAAGATCTAGCTTATCAAGAAGATTTAATTCCAATGGGCCTGTTTTACCGTCACCAAGTTTTACAAAATAATTACTCTCAAATCCCAGCTCCCCTGAACAGAGAAGATTTGCTTTTGCCATATCCACAATCTGCTTTGGGGTTGGGGAATAAGAATGGGGGTCATCACCTTCTCCAACGATCACTTTAATATCGATAAGATCACCGGCTATTTTTTCGAAAATGAATTGATATGGGGAAATCGGCACGAAGACGACAGGCTTTGACCCTGTTGTCGACTCTTGACCATCGGTATCGGCAGAATCCTGACTACCGCATCCCAAAAACAAAAAGGGAATGCCGCATGTAACGATAAATCTTAAAAGATATGACTTTATAAGACTGATGACACAACTGGTTGTGGCGTATGTCATACTGAAAGTTAAGAAAAGAGATTTAAGATCAAGCTTTCTTCCAGCTCAATATCTTGTAATGCTTCGCTTTTGCCAAAGCCTTAACAGCATCTTCTTTGGTTAATTCATTGGATCCATCCGTATATATCTCAAGCTGATGACTTTTTTTGCTCTTTTTAATAATACGAATCGTCTTAACTCCACCGAGTTTTGAAATTGCCTGAGCAATTGTCTTTTTACAAGCAGTGCACTCAACTCCTGACATTGAAGCTACATATTTGGTCTCCTCAGCTGCTTGAGAGAGTGATCCAAGTAAAAGAACACATGAAAATAGAAGTACGAAAGTTTGAGATAGCTTAGAAAAAATCATTTTGTGACTAAGAATTGTTAAATTAATTAAATATTAAAGCAACAACCATACAGTTGCAACTTTATTGCATTTAGTCATTGCTTTTCACAATCACTTAAGTTATTGCATATAGATTGCATTAACACATTTTAATTAAACCAATGAAATCCATCAAATATATCATTTCTATATTATCTTTATCAATGTTCATCGCATTACCGATGAATGCTGAGGAAGTCTTTGAGCACACCGTAGGTGAAAGCTCAGGGAGCAGCATCCTAGGCGTCGATTTTGACCCTATAGTCCACCTTAACCTTACTGGACTTTTAGAGTCTGACACTCCTGTCAGTGATCTCGCTACTAATGAGCATGACCCCTCAAGAGACTATCAAATCCATCCTATTGAACTTCACACCAATTATGGATTTAGCGATCAACTAAGGGGTACAGTACACGTGACTGCATTGGAAAGCATGGACAAAGATTGGGAAATGGAGCTTGAGCAGGTCAAGCTAACATATGATCTCAATGATGAAATCAGCATAACTGGTGGACAATTTTTAAATCGATTTGGCTTCGCAAACGAACACTGTGTTCACGCATGGGATTTCGTAAATCAGCACCTCCAAAACAGTCGTTTTTTAAATGAAGGTGAATTAATAACTCGCGGAATTTCTGTTGATTACACACCAAGCTCAAGATGGTCATTCAACTTCTCAGCTGGTAAGGCCAGAGTTCACGAACATGACCATGGCCACCATGGACATGGAGACCATCATGATGACCACGGCGACGAACACCACGACGATCACGATGACCACGAGGGTGAAGAGCACGATGATCATGAAGGTGAAGAGCATGACGACCACGAAGGTGAAGAGCATGACGACCACGAGGGTGAAGAGCATCATGACGACCACGAAGGTGAAGAGCATGGTGACCACGATGAACACCACATGGAAGCAGATGGAATCAATATTTCAGACGTGATTGGATCTGCTGACGTCAGATACTATCTTGATGATGACCGCACAACTATGATTTCAGGTTCACTTGCAGTTGGTGAAAATGAGTTTGGAACAAACACATGGTTATATGGTATCGGTCTTCAAAAGCTTTGGGGTGGTCATGATCACGGTAACGGACAAGAGTTTTGCTCAGGATCAATCAAGTTGAAGGCTGAGGCGATTGGAAGAAGCGCAGAGGTTAAACATGAAGATGGTGATTCTGACGATGTCAGTGACTGGGGCTTCTATGCATCTATTTTCTATGGACTAGATGAAATGACAACCATTTCAGCTAGACACGGATATGTTTCAGAACTTGAAGAACTCGAGCTTGAGGACAGAAACCGCACCTCATTAGCTCTTAGCAGAAACTTAAGCGACAACGTTCTTGCTCGCATCCAGTATGACTACAATCGTAGCGATTCTATGGATAACGAGCACGCGATCTGGCTTCAGTTTAAGATAGCGATCGGCACAACACTTGATTGCCACGCTAACTGCAATCACTAAGATTTTACGGAAAATTCTTAATCAAACCAACCCCGGTAAGACAAACACCATTTTGTTTTATCGGGGTTCTTTTTTGTCTATTTTAAACCCCCATTGGAATCTTACTTCCCTTTAGTTACCTTAAGGGTTTTCTTGTGAGTCCATGAATAAGTGTCAGGATCAAACTCATATGATCCTTTGGATGGCGCATTGGCCGCAAAAGTTTTAGAAATAAATTCAGAAAGACCATCAATAACATCCTGATATTCTTTTGTTGATATATTCTCCCACTCATTTGGGTCTTTGGAATGATCATACAGTTCTGAAGTCCCATCACTATAACGTATGTAGCGGTAACGCTCAGACCTCACTGCACACTGACCTCGGCGAAATTCACTAACAGCTGGAATCTTCCAATCCATATTCGGATCTTTCAGCAAGGGAACGATACTTACACCGTCCAAACCTTTGATAGGTTTCAATTTACATAATTCAAGCAAGGTTGGAAAAATACATAAGGTATCAATAGGGCGTTTACACTTTGAACCGGCGGCAGTGATCCCAGGTGCAACCACGGTGAAAGGAATCCGCGTAGCCTCCTCCCATAAGGTACTTTTGTGCCAATGTTGCTTTTCCCCTAAGTGCCAACCATGATCTGACCAAAAAATAATGATAGTATTCTTATCACGAGAGTTTTTTTCTAGAGCGTCTAAAACGCGACCAAGTTGAGCGTCGGCAAAACTAATACAAGCTAAATAAGCCTGTACAGCCTCTTTCCATTTACCGCTTTTTTTAATTTTATTAAAATCGCCTCTTCGAAACGCAGCCAACTCTTTACCTTCTCGAGGGATATCATCCAAATCATTTTCTAATATATCAGGAAGCAAAATTTCCTCGATTGGATAAAGGTCAAAATACTTTTGTGGAGCATACCATGGAAGATGAGGGCGAAAAATTCCGCAGGCCAGAAAGAATGGCTTTTGGTGTTTTTTATTTAGTTTACTAACCACATAATCAACTGTTTTGAAATCGTCGTAATCACTCTCCTTCAAACCAGGTATGACTCCCCAATCACCCTCATGCGGAACACCTACTAATCCACTAAAAGGGTAACCTTTGGGATTCTTCTCAAATTTTGACCATGGGTAATTCAATTTTTTACCTCTAAACCAAGGATCATCATTAAACACTAATCTTTGAAATTCATCCCATTGCAAAGGTGGATTAAAACCAGCCGTGTGATGAAAAATTTTTCCTGCTCCCATGACCTTATAACCGTTATCTTTAAAGGCCATAGGTAATGAAACTGCATCAGGCATATGCGGGAACCACCACTGTCCATTATTATAAATACCAGTCGTTGAAGGTCTCTTACCCAACATGACAGCCGTCCTACTTGGGCAGCACACTGGGGATGCCGTATAAGCATTCTCAAAAGAAATCCCCATAGCGTTCAATCTTTTAATATTAGGTAGATGAACTTTGCCCTTGTATCCCCGAACCAAACCTCCCCAATCATTCATATCATCAACAGCAATAAAAAGAACATTGGGTCGATCATTGGTCTCAGCACTGATCTGCTTTGGCTTAAGAAAAATACTAAGGCAAATAAACAGAGCGATAATCGATTGAGAAAACATACTCAAAACTCGAAAAAATCTTCTAAAAGCAAAAAATTACAGCTGCCAAGGCTCACGGCGAGCGACACTAGTCAGTCGATTCGCCTCATTATCTCCAATAAATTCCTGCTTATTAGAATCCCATTTTAATGAGCGATTAACCGTGTAAGCGATGGAAGCAAAAAGAGGTAATGCCATGGTGTTAATGACGTGCTCAATCCTTCTGAACGGTTGTTTTCGGGTTTTAACACATTGGATAAAATCGCCATCGATGCTTCCTCTCCCCCCTTTTCCATCATTATCAGCATAGACAGGAATTGGCTCATTTTTAGGGTCAACTTTTTCATTCGTGCCACTCACTCTCATATTACCGGTACGGGGTCGATTATGAGTAATCTGTTTTCCATTAGGATATTTAAAAGTAATGTGTTTCTGTCCTTCATCCTCTTGTAGAATTATTTCCTCTGGCTGAAGATCTCTTACATCCAAGGCGAACGTGGCTCCTCCAAAATGATGAGCGCCCCAATCGGTTAAGCCACCCCCCGAATAATCTGAATAGGATCGCCAGCTATTACCACTAGTTTCAAAATTTCCATCACAGCGATTCGAATTATATGGTGCCCATGGAGCAGGGCCCAGCCATAACTCCCAATTAATATCATCAGGAATTGATTGCGGCTCAAGATTACAAGCTTTAGACATAGGCCCTACCTGAACATTGATAGATTTTACATTACCGAAATGCCCTCCCCAACACCTCATCACTACACTACTGTAATCCTCCATTACCCGTTGACTGCCTCCAGAAAAAATGCGTCCATATCGATGAACCGCATCAACCATTAATGGCCCCTCTTCTATAGTTCTGGTCTCGGGCTTTTGACAAAATACATCTTTACCATGTCGACAAGCATCGATAACCATCTGAGCATGCCAATGATCTGGCGTTGCGATGTGAACAGCATCGATATCATCTCTCGAAATCACCTCCCTATAATCAACATATTCTTCACAATCCTTATTTCCATATTTTGAATCTGTCCGGTTCTTGGCAATATTTAATATTTTATCTCTAACATCACAGACAGCCACATACTGGACCTCTTTGTGTCTTAAAAAATCTTGCTGATCCCCGTTCCCCTTATTTCCTAAACCAATTCCAGCCATGACTACCCGATTACTGGGAGCTGGCCTTCCATCATTTCCTAAAGCCGAAGAAGGAATAATATCTGGAATCCCTAGACCTATTGATGCAGAGGTACCAGCCTTAAGAAAACCACGACGCTTTGTATTCATATTAGATAAAATACAAATACCGCCAAAAGAAATCAATCATTATACCAATAACTACAAAGCAATATTTCTCTACCTTAATGATTCATCCATTGATTTAACAGCCTCACCTCTATTGTTCCAAAATTTTTCAGAACTCTCAATTTTTTGATCTTCTTGCCATTTCACCTCATGTCTCTTTTGACCGTTTTCATGCCAAACTGTAAAGAGACCATTTTTCTTTCCATTATTAAAGTTTTCCTCTGTTCTCTTCTGTCCATTAGAATACCAATAAGTGTTCAAGCCATCTCTTCTTCCATTATTTGAATTAATCTCAAATAACTTTTGCCCCCCGTTTACCCACATCACATTCAAACCGTGAAGTTTTCCCTCTCTAAAATTACTTTTTTGCCTGACGTTTCCATCTTTACTCCAATACATAGTCAATCCATGAGGCTCACCATTTCGATACTCCTCCTCCGATTTCTTTTCTCCACTTGCATAAAATGATATGATTTTACCAGAGTATGGAAGCTTAGAACCCTTGGCATAAATTTTTCCAAACCTTTCCTCTGTTTCTTCTTTTTTAACTTCAACCGATTGGACCTTTTTAACTGTGTTGGATGGTTGGTTGTTTTTTTCACAACCCATTAACAATAAAGACAAATAAATAATAATAAGAGTATTGATCACTTTATTGTAATACTAGCCACCCAATAAGCTCACCTCTATGGTTTGTGCTTAACGCGAAAGAACATTGATTTTTCATCTCCTTCCTTGAAATACGAAAGAGGGTAAGTTTCAGAAATAGTTCTTAGCGTAAACGAATGTGAAACCCGCCACTGATTGAGATCGAAACTCGTCTGTAGCTCATAAGTTTCACCAATTTTTCCAAAAACTGTAACCCTATCAGTTAATCGTTCGAAGTTGATTTTGGGCTCAACCGATCCATCAATAGGTTGAGGCTGTCCATAATAACTTGGAGTCCATATGGATTTAATTTCCAACTTTTGCTGGCTAGCCCCCAAATTCCTATCAGCATTATCATACGCAACTAAAACGATATAGAACTCATCAGCATTAGGACTGATAACTTTATCATCAAAATTATTATCAATTAATAATTGACCCATTTCGACCAGAAGAGTTTCAAGATTAATCCTAACTTGGGTAAATGAGCCTCCAAGGTTAGTTGTTGTTATATGACTTAGATATCGATTAGGATTCTCTTCCCATATCCCTAGATAATTTTCGTTATTCTTACTCACCCATACTTCCATTTTAAGATCAGGATTGCTCCTGTACTGGAAAAATAAATGATCCTGATTACCAATGGAGAGATCAATCCTAGGGCTGACTATAAAACTGCCCAATTCCTGTTGATAGTATCTTGTCGCATTACTAGGAACAAAGGGATCAATGGAATTGATGACTAAACCATTTTCACCATCAAAAAAAGAAGACCTTTCAAATTCATTTGATGTAACAGTTTCATAATCCTCCCATACGAGTGAAGTCCCCCAATTACCCCATCCACCTCCTGCACCAACTGAACCTAATCCATTACTTGTTTGCCATTCGCCATATCTAATTTGTTTCGTTTGTGTAACTGTAGTCCAGCCATCCAAATCGGTTCCCAGATTAACTTTTCTAAGCCCTAACTGAATTGCATTATCATTGGCAAAAACACCAAATATTCCAGAGACTGCCAATAAAAACACAACCGCATATCTAATTTGGAAAATTATCATAAAACTTATTGTTGTTCTCTAAGACGAAAGAAGGATCTCCTAGGTCTTTCCTGAATAAAGTAGGAAATCGGATAAGTCTCTGAACCCTCTTTTAGAGTAAATGAATGCGTCACATTCCAATTCTTTAAATTCTTGCTGACCTGCACTTCATAGGTTTTACCTATTGCCCCTGAAAAAGTCACCGTGTCTAATTCATAATTAATAGCAACCATCGGCTCAATTTCAATTGCATCCGGATTTTCATCGCCGTAGTAGCTAGGAGTCCAAATGGATTTTATTTGAAGCGTTTGGGGAATCGACCCTATCCATCGACTAGCATTATCCTGAGCAACAATGACAACATAAATATTATTGGTTTGTGGATCTAAAACCTCATTAGGAAAGCCATTACTGATTAGCCTAGAATTTAAATCGACGATCGATCCATCCAGATCAATCATTACCTCACTATATCCTCCAACAAGTGATTTAATTGATACATTTCCCCCACTGTTACCCTGTTGCAGGTCCCAAATTGATTGCCAGAGTGATCCATCATTCTTTCCAATCCATACATTTAAATTGAAACCTGCATCACGTTTATATTGAAATATGAAATGGTCCTCGCTACTTCTTGATAAATCAATTCTTGGACTAAGAAGATAACTATTTACTGCCTGTTGCGTGTAATTTGTGGCATCATTTGGAACGAAAGGTTGTATAGAATTAATCGTAAAACCCTTCTCACCACCGGCCATTGAAGTTCTCCTAAATTCATTCGATCTTACAGTTCTAGAATCTTCCCAGACTAGAGTTGTAACAAAATCCACAACACCACCCCATGCTCCACCTCCGGGGTTATTTACCATGGTACTTGTCCATTTACCGTATTCGATTGTCTTCGATTGCGTTGCCGTACTCCAACCATTCATATCATCACTCAAATCCACCTGTCTGAGCCCCAGGCCAACCGCCTCATCATTAGAACTTAACTTTGAGTGGTAAATAAACGGGATAATTATAACAGCAATAATAGCGATAAATGTTTTATGGTAGCGGGAAAACATTATATTACTGTTAGTCATAACAACTATTATGACAACAACTTAAAATAATTATTAATAATCTTTTTATGAGATTTTTAAAATTATGCCTCTAATGCAGGCTAATTAATGGAAACAACTCATCCCAAAACTTGACCAAAAGACCCTTAAACGCTTTGGTCAAAATAAACATAAAAGATCACTTCATTAAAAATAGATTATTCAATGAGAAATATAATTTTTTTACTTTTATTAATACTTCATCCGGAAGTTTTAAAAAGTAAATCGCCCCCCAATTTTATAATCATCTATGCCGACGATTTGGGTTATTGTCAAACTAGCGTCCCCATGATCAAAGATCGGGGTGAACTTGCTCATAAACTTCACCAAACTCCCAACATAAGAAAACTTGCTGAAAGAGGAATGCGGTTTTCTAATGCCTATTGCCCGTCACCAGTATGCACTCCTTCACGGGCAAGCATTCAATTTGGGAAAACAACCGCCAGAGTTGGTTGCATTTCCATACACGATGTCGTGATGCATAAAAGGAAGATTGATTTAACAAAGAATCTCTCTATTGCAGAAATGTTAAAAGAATCAGGCAAAGGTTATGTGTCAGCTTTCTTCGGCAAGGGATGCACACCGATGAGATGGTTTAAGGATCACGGTTATGATGTGACTGACTTTAATCATGTTCATCCCAATGGTAATGCTCACGGAGACTGGTGGGAACCAACAACAAAAACCCCAATCCCAACCGATGACCCCAAAAGGGTTTTCAGCCTCGCTAAAACCTCAATCAATTTCTTAAAGGAGCGATCTCATGATAAAAAACCCTTCTTCATGATGATTTCGCATTACGCCGTCCATGTAAAAAACACTTCACTGAAAAGCACACGAGATAAATACCTAAAAATTCTGGCGAAACAAAATAAGATAAAAGGTGGTATTCCAGATATTTCAAACAGCCCAAAAAATTCAGAAACGGTTCCCAATAAACTGAAGGCTTTGTGGGAAACGGCGAACTATGCAGCCATGATGGAAAATATGGATACCTCAATTGGCATGGTACTTGATCAACTTAATTCGCTCGGTCTGGAAGAAAACTCTTACGTCTTTTTTTCCTCTGATAATGGTGGAGGATCCAGTAATACACCCCTTAAGGGAGGAAAGGCTAAAATGTGGGAGGCCGGATTACGTGTTCCGATGATCGTCGCCGGCCCAGGAGTACCTGCGAATTCTCAGTGTGACCAACCCGTAGCCCAGTGGGATTATCTTCCTACATTCCATGCTCTTGCAGACAGCAAAGCTCCCTTACCTAATGATCTTGATGGCATAAGCATAAAATCAGCCTTAGAAAAGGGCAACGCTGGGATACTTCCTTCACGAGATTCCGGATTCGTTTTCCATTTCCCTGCCCATTACACAGTCCCAATCACTGCTTACAGAAAAGGTGATTTCAAATTAATGCGTCACCTGAATAGCGGCGAAATTAAACTATTTAATGTCGCCAAGGATATGAGTGAATCTCAAGATTTATCAAATACCATGCCTGAAAAGGTCAAAGAGATGACTCAAAAATTGGATGCTTATTTAGGGAAAGTCGGAGCTTGGAGCATGAAAGAGGTTTATGAAACACGAGAGAATGAACTTAACCGGTGGATTGAGATCAGAAAACAACGAATCATAGAATTTAAAGAACAATTAAAGGCCAAGGATATAGAAAATAACATGCGTAATCATCTTAAATCCCAATTGATAAAAGCCACCGATGAAATTGTTCGCTATAACAAAATTAAGGATCAATTAGCCAAAGATCGCCTCTCTGATAAATGGTTTTAAGGAGTACTAAGTGATTTAAATATTACGATCTGCGCCTCCAGAAAACAAATGGTAGGCACACCAAGTACATTGTGATGCTGTAAACGGCCGCAGGCACAGTGGAAGGTGGAAGAGCCTCCCCTTCAACTCCGGCTACAATAGCTCCAACCGCAATTGCGAGTGTCCCATTCTGCACACCTGACTCAATCGAAATTGTTGTCGCATCTTTATTTTCAAGCCGCATCAGCTTAGCTGTTACAA
>TARA_B100001121_G_scaffold248954_1_pt1 | contig 10340 bp, 15 predicted proteins | sample TARA_B100001121 | Tara Oceans TARA_B100001121 (sample SAMEA2622817) | marine metagenome | biome: marine biome (ENVO:00000447); feature: surface water layer (ENVO:00002042); material: "saline water (ENVO:00002010), including plankton (ENVO:xxxxxxxx)" | depth 5 m
ATTTAGTAAATGTTGAATTAGATATATTTGGAAAATATATATATAAATACGCAAGGTAAAATGTTCAAAAAAAAATTTTCTAAAATTTCATCAATAATTAATGATGCTAAAAAAGGGAAAATGTTCATCCTGGTTGATGATGAGAATCGAGAAAACGAAGGTGATCTTATTATTCCAGGCTCAAAATGTAACTCAAAAGTGATTAATTTTATGGCTAAACACGGTAGAGGGTTGATCTGTTTAGCCTTAACAAAAAAACAAATAGACAAGTTGAAACTTCCACTTATGTCTCCAATTAATAAATCAAGAATGCAAACCGCTTTCACAGTATCTATTGAGGCAAAAAAAGGTATATCAACCGGAATTTCAGCTTTTGATAGAGCGAAAACAATTAAAGTAGCCATTAATCAAAATTCGAGTAAAAAAGATATTGTTTCACCAGGCCATGTATTCCCATTAGTTGCAAGAAATGGTGGTGTATTAGAAAGGGCAGGACATACCGAAGCATCTATAGATATATCGAAATTATCAAAGTTAAATCCAAGCTCAGTTATCTGCGAAGTGATGAATGAAGATGGAAGAATGGCAAGGTTAGATGACTTAGTTAAATTTTCAAAAAAACATAAAATTAAAATAGCATCTATTACAGACTTAATTGCCTATAGATTAAAAAACGAAAAACTTATTTTTAAAACATTTACAAAGAGTATTTCTGAAAAAAAAAATTTGAAAATGAATCTTTCTATTTTTAAGAATAAATTAAATAAATTTGAGAGTTTTGTTGTACATAAAGGTAAATTCAATAAGAATAAGTCAATACCCATTAGAGTTTTATCCAAAAATATAAGCCGATTTAGTTTTTTTAAAAATAAAGAAATTAAAAGAAATATTAAAATACTCTCAAAATATAAAAATTTTATGTTGGTTATAATAAATAATGAAATGAATAAATTTAAGAAGAATGATACAGATGTCACCTTAAGATATTATGGTTTAGGCGCTCAAATAATTAAAGAATTTAATGTAAGAAATATGATACTATTTTCGCGTACTAAAAAGAAACTAATAGGTTTAGAGGGATTTGGTTTAAAAATTAAAAAACAAGTTATATTGAAATGAAACAAATTCTAATTGTAAATGCTAATTACTACGATAAAATTTCTAAAAATTTAGTAAGTTCTTCAAAAAAAACACTTATACTTAGAAAAATGAGAGTAAAAATTTTTAATGTTTCAGGTGTTTTTGAAATACCAATAGCAATAAAAAGGAACATAAAAAAATTTGATGCTTTTGTTGCTCTAGGTTGCGTAATAAAAGGGAAAACCCCACATTTTGACTTTATATGTAAATCTACTTTTGATGCTATTATGAATTTATCAATTTCATACAATAAACCTATTGGGAACGGTATTATAACTGCAAATAATATAAAACAAGCTAAAGAGAGATGTGGATTAGCAAGATCAAATAAAACTAATAAGGGACTAGAAGCTGCTAGAGCTGTTATGTCTATCTTAAATAATGGACCAAAAAAAATCTAAGAATCCCTCTCCTAGAATAAAAGTAATACAAAAAATTTACAATTTCTTAATGAATCCAAACTCAGAAATAGAATTTCCGAAGAATAAATATAAGAAATTTATAAAAGATGTAGTTAATGGAACCCTTGAAAGGTCAGAGTTAATTGAACAGACTGTAAATAAACATTTAGCTGGCGATATTGATCTAAAAAAAACTGATAAATTGTTAAAAATTATTCTTTTTGCAGCTATTTTTGAACTTATGTTTAAGCATAATAACCCCAAAAAAGTTATTATAAGTGAGTACATATTGGCGTCAGAATTCTTTTTAGAAAAAGTTCAAATTGGTTATTTAAACGCTGTTTTAGATAAAATATCAAAAGTCTTGAGGAAAGATGAGTAAAAAAGTTAATAAATTTCTTAACTTTAGCTTGCGTTTTTAACTCTTTTTTGGCATTTATCCGATTATTAATATGACAGATTATTTAGAACTTCTTTATTTAATTTCTTTTACAGGTATATTAGCTGTTGCTTACAGTTATTTACTTTCTGGTCAGATTATATCTTCAAGCCCTGGAAATAACCGTATGCAAGAAATTGCAGAGGCGATACAAATTGGAGCTAAAGCGTATCTCAATAGACAATATAAAACTATCGCTGTAGTTGGTGTAATTGTTTTAGCTGTAGTTACTTATTTTTTCAATTATTTAGTTGGCTTGGGTTATTTTGTTGGAGCTTTTCTTTCTGGTCTGGCTGGATATGTAGGTATGTTAATTTCAGTAAAAGCAAATGTAAGAACCGCTGAGGCAGCAAGATCAAGCCTACAATCGGGTTTAACAATAGCTTTTAAATCGGGTGCAATAACAGGATTACTTGTTGCTGGATTAGCTTTATTGGCTATTACCATCTACTACATCATTCTAATAAACTTGAACGTTGATAATAGAGAAATTATTAATGCTTTAGTTGCTTTAGGTTTTGGCGCTTCTTTAATTTCTATTTTTGCTAGATTAGGAGGTGGAATTTTTACAAAAGGAGCAGATGTTGGTGCTGATTTAGTTGGAAAAGTAGAGGCAGGAATACCTGAAGATGATCCTAGAAATCCAGCAGTGATAGCAGATAATGTTGGTGATAACGTTGGCGATTGCGCAGGTATGGCTGCAGATTTATTTGAAACATACGCAGTTACAATAGTCGCTACGATGGTTTTAGCTTCTATATTCTCTCCTCAAGATTATAATTTAATGGTTTACCCTCTCGCTATAGGAGGTGCTTGTATAATAACCTCTATAATTGGAACTTGGTTTGTAAAATTAGGAAAAAGCAATAATATTATGGGTGCGCTCTACAAAGGTTTTATAGTAACTGCAATTACTTCTTTAATAATAATGTATCCAGTAACTAACGCTATTGTGGGAATTAATGAAACATATAATAACAGTGCAGGTTCAGTATTCACCGGTTTAGACCTCTATATTTGCGGTGTAGTTGGTTTTATTATAACCGGTTTGTTAATTTGGGTGACAGAATATTATACAGGGACAAACTATAGACCAGTTAAAACAGTTGCTAAATCATCAACAACTGGTCACGGCACAAATGTTATTCAGGGACTTGCTGTTTCTATGGAGGCCACAGCTATACCTGCACTAATTATAGTTGCGGGTATTTTATATACTAACAGTCTAGCGGGTTTATATGGAATTGCTATTGCAGTGACCGCAATGTTAGCTTTAACTGGAATGGTTGTTGCATTGGATGCTTATGGTCCGGTAACTGACAATGCAGGAGGTATTGCAGAAATGTCTAAACTTCCAAAAAATGTTAGAAAAACTACTGACGCATTAGATGCTGTAGGAAATACCACAAAAGCTGTTACAAAAGGTTACGCTATAGGTTCAGCAGGATTAGGAGCACTTGTGCTTTTTGCAGCTTACACAGAAGACATAAATTACTTTTCAAAAGTCAATGGTTCTGCTTTAGAGGGTGTGAACGTAACTTTTGATTTATCTAACCCCTTTGTTGTAGCTGGTTTGTTGATAGGAGGCATGCTTCCTTACCTCTTTGGTTCAATGGGTATGCAAGCTGTTGGAAGAGCGGGTGGTGCAGTTGTGATTGAGGTTAGAAGACAGTTTAAGAAAATTCCTGGAATTATGAAAGGTAAGAGAAAACCTGACTACGGTAGATTAGTTGATTTATTAACTAAGGCTGCAATTAAAGAAATGATAATTCCATCACTATTGCCTGTATTGTCTCCTATAGTGCTTTATTTTATAATTTTACAAATTGGCGGATTGGAAGCTGCATTGTCCTCATTAGGTGCAATGTTATTAGGAGTAATAATCACAGGATTATTTGTTGCTGTATCCATGACAGCTGGTGGAGGAGCGTGGGACAACGCTAAAAAATACATCGAGGATGGAAATTTTGGTGGAAAAGGATCAGAGGCACATAAATCTGCTGTAACCGGGGATACCGTGGGGGATCCTTATAAAGATACTGCAGGTCCAGCAGTTAATCCAATGATTAAAATTACAAACATAGTTGCATTATTGCTATTAGCTGTAATAGCTCATTAATAAATTATAATTCTATCTATTTCTATACATCTTTGATTTTATACTTGAAAGAAAAGACTCAACAAAACTTTTTTTGGTTAATCTGTTTTCAGTTTTTAATTCTGAAAACTTAATGTCTTCTTTGTCCTTTTTTGTTAAAAGTTTTTTGTTTGACAAAATTCCGAATTTATCAAAATCTAAAACTAAGACATTATTATTAAGTAAGATATTTTGTCCTAATTTATGAAATTCGCCTTTAGTCAAAACTCTTTCTACGTATAACCACCGATTATTATTATCGATTGACTTAGAGTGAGGATTACCTAATATTTTAATAACATCGTTTTTATTAGTTTTCTTTAATACTAATTTATCAGCTCTATTTTCTAAAAAAAGAATACCATGATTTTTATTAGGGTCTTGTAATTGACAGCCATTTAAAATAATAAAAATGATGAATAAAGAAATATGATTTTTAAAAAAAAACATAATACAGATTTGTATAATACTTTACTTGGATTATCTAGAAATATCTATTTTTACAAAAATCTGAAATTACCTGATAAATTTGAAACACGTGTTTATTTAATGTTTATACACTTTTCAATTATTTTAATCATTTTTAAAAATAAATCAGTAGAATTTAATCAAAAAATTTATGACTCTCTCTTTAATAATATTGAAAATAACTTAAGAGAACTTGGTTTTGGAGATGTTTCGGTTAATAAGAAAATGAAAGATTTGAATAAATTATTTTATGATATACTTTTGAAAATCAACAAGAGCAATAATAATCAATTTGTAATTAACGAAAAAACGTTTTTTAAGTATTTTAATAATGATAACGTATTAAACCAGTCAGAATTAAAGCTTTTTACAGAATATTTTAATAATTTCTACAATTTTTGTTTTGAACTATCACTTGATAATATGGTAAGAGATGCAGGAAAGTTTAATTATGGCAGTACCTAAAAGAAAAACATCAATCTCCAAAAAAAAAATGAGAAGATCTCACCATAAATTATCTTCGGCAAATGTAATTGAAGATAAGAAAAGTGGTGAATATAGACTTTCTCACCATATAGATCTTAAGTCCGGTTTTTATAACGGAAAAAAAATATTAGATATTTAAAAATTTAATGAATAAAAAAATTACTATTGCAATTGATGCAATGGGTGGAGACAATTCACCAGATAAAACAATTCACGGTCTAAGTCTTTTTTTGAAAGAGTGCAAATCTGACGATGTTTTCTTTAATTTATTCGGTGATGAATCAAAAATTATTGATAAGATAAAAAAATATAGTATTAAAAAAAATTTTTATAAAATAATTCATACAGCATCAGTAGTTTCTGATGATGAGACTCCTTTAAGCGCAATAAAAAATTCAAAAAATACAAGCATGTGGAATTGTGTAAAATCACAAATCGGGGGAGACTCAAACATAAGTTTATCTGCAGGCAATACCGGTGTTTTGATGGTAATTTCAAAAATGATATTGAAAATGATGAGCCAGGTAAGCAAACCAGCATTAGCAGCATTATGGCCAAACCAAAAAGGGATGACTGTTGTTCTTGATTTAGGTGCAAATATAGAATGCAGCGCGGATAATCTTATAGATTTTTCTGAACTTGGATCAGCTTTATATAAATCTTTATATTCTAATGTAACACCAAGAGTTTCTTTATTAAACATAGGCTCAGAAGAAATTAAAGGGACCGAGTCTCTAAAAAAAGCATATATAAAACTTAAAGAGCTTAGTAACAATAAAAATTTTATATTCAAAGGTTACATTGAAGGAAATAAATTAATGGATGGCGATACAGATGTTATTGTAACTGATGGTTTTACGGGTAATGTAGCTTTAAAAACTGCAGAGGGCACAGCAAAATTTATTACTGATAATTTAAAAAAATCATTGACACAGAATTTTTTTTCAAAAATATCTCTTTTTTTTTCATATTTTGCTTTAAAAAGTTTTAAATCTAAATTAGATCCAAGAAAATACAATGGAGCAATTTTTTTAGGATTGAATGGTCCGGTAGTTAAAAGTCATGGCGGGACTGATGCGGTGGGTTTTTATCACTCAATTGATTTATGTTATAGAATGGTTAAGGGAAATTTATTAGAAGAAATAAGATCTAATTTAAGTCATTTTAATGATAGTGAATAAAAACTTAGGAAAAAAATATTTAGCAGAAATTTTAAAAAAAAAGACAGGGTATTCTCTATTATTTTCACAAAAATTAATTGATGATCTTTTAGAAATTATTAAATTTAAGATTAAAGATAATAAAGTAATACTTAAAAATTTTGGTTCATTTGAAATTCTTTTCAAAAAAAAAAGATTAGGAAGGAATCCAAAAACAAAAGAAACATTCGAAATATCCCAGAGAATATCAGTTAAATTTGTGGCTTCAAAAAATTTGCAAAAAAAGATAAATTTTTAATGAGTAGATTAATTAATATAAGTGAACTGACAAGATTACTTAATATTGATCAAGATAATAATAAAAAAACTTCTAATCATACATTAAGATATTGGGAAAAAGAATTTTCGCAAATAAAACCGAAAATAATTAAAAAAAGGAGATATTATGACACAAATCAAATTGAAATTATTAAAATGATTAGATTCCTTTTAAAAGATAAAGAGTTGACAATTAAAGGAGTTAAAAAAGTACTAAATTCGAACTTTAAACAACTTGACGGTTATAAATCATATGGTTTAAAAGCTGATTATTTTAAAGATAAAATTAAAATAAAAAGTAAAAAAGTTTTAGAAAGATTAAATAAATTGAAAAAAAATGGCAAAAAAAACACATATTAAAGTTAGAATGGTTCCAGAAAGCAACCCTGATAGTAAATTTATTTATTATGCAAAAAAACCTACAAAGGGAGAAAAGGCAAAAGATAAATTGAAATTAAAAAAATATAATCCAAATACTAGAAAACACGAATACTTTATTGAGAAAAAACTACCTCCGCATAGTAAGTAACTATTTTTTAAAATTTCGATACTCGTAATCAATAAACGCTCGTATCATAGCAATCCAAATTTTTTTAGTGATTAATGGATCAATTTTCTTTTTTCTGGATTTTTTATTTATATTTTTAAGTATAATCTTTATCCTTTTTTTATCGATTATTTCTTTTTTAAATTTCTTATTTTTCAAAACCTGATTTACTAAAATAGTTCTTTTTTTTATGATATTTAGAAGTAGGTCGTCTAAATTATCAAGTTTTTTTCTTATTTTAATAATTTTTTGGTTTACCATAGCGACAATTTTAATTTTGAATATCTTACATAAATATATATTAAAAAATTATGATAAAACACGATAAAAAAATGAATTTATTGTTCGTAAACTGGTTAACAATAACATTAATTTTAATTTTTATAATGATTATAGTGGGCGGATTAACAAGACTCACCGGGTCAGGTCTGTCTATAACTGAATGGGAATTGTTTAAAGGAATTTTACCTCCATTATCGAACTCCAGCTGGGAAAAATATTTTAATTTATATAAAGAAATACCTCAGTTTAAACTATTAAATTCAAATATGAGTTTAGAAGAGTTTAAAGTTATATTTTATTGGGAATATTTTCATAGAGTTTTAGGAAGAGTAATCGGCTTGTTTTTTTTATTACCATTTTTATATTTTTTTATTTTAAAAAAAATTGATAAGAAGTTTTTCAAACCCTGCTTAACTGTATTATTTTTAATTCTTTTGCAAGGTTTTGTTGGTTGGTATATGGTTAAAAGTGGGTTGGTTAATAATGTAAGCGTAAGCCACTATAGATTATCATTGCATTTGTCATTAGCTTTAATTATTATTTCTATAATCTTTTGGCTACTTCTCAATATCAAAAGAAACTCTTTTAAGAATTTTTTTCAAATAACAAAAGACAGCTTACCAATTTTTTTAATAATTTTATTAATTTTTTCTCAAATTATATTAGGAGCATTTGTCTCGGGGTTAGATGCAGGGAAAATTTATCAAACGTGGCCTCTAATGGACCAATCATACATACCAGGTGACTTAGAAATTAAACATACATATGATTTATTTGATTTTAACAATCATTCACTGATTCAATTTTATCACAGAAACTTGGCTTATGTAATAACTCTATGCATAGCTATTTTAGGTATGTTGATTTTTATAAATAAAGTTAAAAAATTGTATAAACCTTTATTTTATGTTTTTCTGTTTATTTCCTTACAAGTTTTTTTAGGTATATTTACTTTAATCAGTGGTTTAAATATGTATCTAGCTTCAGCCCACCAAATTTGCAGCGTCCTACTAGTTTTTAGCTCTATAAATCTTTACTATTATCATATTAAATAAATTGACTTTAGTATTTATTATTTGTAATTATCGCACATCTTTATGACGCCATTTATAAAAAAGAAAGAAGTAAAAAAAGATTGGTACATTATAAATGCTAAAGATATTGCTGTAGGTAGATTAGCTGCACATATATCAAAAGTAATAAGAGGAAAAAATAAACCATCTTTTAATCCACATATAGACAACGGAGATTTTGTTGTTGTAACAAATATAGACAAAATTAGATTCACTGGCAAAAAGTTTACAAATAAAAGATATTATAAACATACGGGTCACCCTGGAGGTATTAAAGAGGTATCACCGTTAAACTTATCTGAAAAGAAAAAAACTCAGGAAATTTTAAAACTAGCAGTTAAAAGAATGTTACCAGGAGGACCACTAGCAAAAAAACAATTGATGAAGCTTAAAATTTATTCAGGTGATAATCATCCTCATGAAATTCAAAAACCTAAAGTAATTGATTTTGGCAAGCTAAATAAAAAAAACCTAATAAAATAATGGAAAACTCTAATATCTCAGAAACTAAGGTTAAAAAAATTAAACTTGATTTTAAAGACAGTAAATATGCCACTGGAAGAAGAAAAAAATCAATCGCAAAAGTTTGGGTAAAAAAAGGTTCAGGAAATATTCATGTAAATGGTTTAAAGATGAATGAATATTTCAAAAGACCTGTACATCAATTGATAGTTAATAGACCTTTAGAAATTTCAAATGTTGCAGCAAGTTATGATGTTAAGTGTTCAGTAACAGGGGGTGGTTTATCAGGTCAAGCTGGCGCCATAATATTGGGAATTTCAAAAGCACTCATTTCTCATGACTCAGGTCTTAAAAAAAATCTTAAAAAAGATAAATTAACTACCAGAGATTCTAGAGTCGTTGAACGAAAAAAATACGGCCATAGAAAAGCTAGAAGAAGCTTTCAATTTTCTAAACGATAATCATTTAAATTTTATTTCGGGAAGGACAATGATATAATTCATTATGTCGATAAAAAATAAATTAAAAATTGCTGTGATTGGAGCAACTGGATATACAGGTTTAGATCTTGTTTATCTGCTGTCCAATCATCAAAAAGTAAAGATAAAATATTTAGTTGCAACAAAAAACATTGGAAAGAAAATCTCTTTTTTCGATCAGAGAATAAAAAAAAGAAATTTGCCAAAAATAAATTCAATTAAAAGTGTAAATTGGAATGAACTTGATTTAGTATACCTATCATTACCTAATGGAGAGTCGCAAAAACTAATTAAAAAAATATTTTACAAATATAAACATTTAAAATTTATTGATTTATCTGCCGATTTTAGAATTACTGATGCAAATCTTTATAGAAAAAATTATAAAATTAATCATTATGCTAAAGATTTAATAAAATACTCGTATTACTCAATAAGTGAGTTTAGTAAAAAAAAAATAGGAAATTATAGAATTATTGCTAATCCTGGATGTTATCCCACATCAATTCAATTAGTATTAATTCCCCTGATGTGCAAAAACTTGATAGAATCAAATGCAATTATCATTGACTCAAAATCAGGTTATTCTGGAGCAGGAAAAAATTTTAAAAAAAAATTTAATCACAAAAATTTTTTTAATTCAACATTTGCATACAGTACAAAAAATCATAGACATATATGTGAAATAGATCAGGAGTTAAAAAAACAAACTGGTAAAAAAGTAGCTTTTTCTTTTAATCCTCATTTATTACCGACTTTTAGAGGAATATTATCCTCTATATATTTAGATCTAAAAAATAAAAATACATCTAAAAAAATAAGAAGTGAGCTCATAAGATATTATAAAGATTCAAAATTTATAAAGATCTTAAAACTTAATTCACAGATTGGGACTGGAAATGTTATAAATACTAACAAATGTGAAATATCAGTTTGTGAAACAAGATT
>TARA_B100001121_G_scaffold100808_3_pt1 | contig 10330 bp, 9 predicted proteins | sample TARA_B100001121 | Tara Oceans TARA_B100001121 (sample SAMEA2622817) | marine metagenome | biome: marine biome (ENVO:00000447); feature: surface water layer (ENVO:00002042); material: "saline water (ENVO:00002010), including plankton (ENVO:xxxxxxxx)" | depth 5 m
TGATACACTTGATACTTTTGTTGATTCTTCATGGTATTTTTTGCGCTTTTGCTCTCCAGAAAATAAGGTGGAAGCTTTTGACAAAGAGGAAATAAATTATTGGATGCCAGTTGATCAATACATTGGTGGTGTTGAACATGCAATATTACATCTTTTGTATTCTAGATTTTTTATGAGAGCCATAGGTTATCAAAACAAAGATTTTAATTTGAAGGAGCCTTTCCAAGGATTATTTACACAAGGCATGGTATGCCACCAAACCTATAAAGATCAGGAAAATAACTGGAGAAGCCCAGATGAAGTAGATTCAAAAGATGGAAAAAATTATTTTTTAAAATCAAAAAATTCAGAAAAAATATTAGTTGGTCCATCAGAATCTATGTCAAAATCAAAGAAAAATACAATTGATCCTGAAAAAATAATTAAGCTCTATGGTGCAGATGCAGTTAGGTTATTTATTTTATCAGATAGTCCACCTGAAAAAGATGTTCAATGGTCAGATCAAGGTATGATTTCGGCATACAAGTTTATACAAAAATTATTTACGTTAAATGAAAAAATCAAGTCTATAAAAGATATTGAAAAAAAAAGTGTATCAATTGAACTATCAAAATTTATTAACCAATACTTGTCTAAAATAGAAAAGAATTTATCAAATTTTAGTTATAATGTGATAATAGCAAACATTTATGAAGCTTATACTTTTTTGTCTCAATTAGTTAAAAAAGAGCAAAATTATACAAATCTAATTGAGGAATATTCAAAATTTTTAATTTCAATTTCCCCTGTTTTGCCACACCTTTCAAGTGAATGTTTGGAGCAGCTAAAAATTTATAATTATAAATGGCCCAAGATTGAGGAAAAGTTTCTAGTTGAAAAAAATGTTAGTGTAGTTGTTCAATTTAATGGAAAAAAAAGAGGTATTATTGAAATTAAGAAAGATATTCCTGAAAGTGATTTAGTTAAGCAAATATCCAACAGTAAAGCTTTTGATAAATATTTAAAAAATAATACAATTAAAAAACAAATATATGTAAAAAATAGAATAATTAATTTTTTAATTTAAATGAAAAAAAATTTCGTAAATATAGTATTACTATTTGTTCTGGTTTTTTTAACTAATTGTGGTTACTCTCCTTTATTAGTTTCAAATAAGATAGATTTCAATATTGCAGACATGAGTTTCGAGGGTGAAAGAAAAATAAATAACTACATTGAAAATAGTTTAAATAATCAAATAAGACCAAAAAAGAGTATGAAAAGTTTTGACCTTAAAATTAAATCGAGCTTTGAAAAAACTATTACAAATAAAGATAAGTCAGGCGATCCAAAGAATTATAATTTAAAATTAATAACTAGCATTATTGCGATTTCAAATAATTCAGAAACAGCAAGCAAAACGTTTGAAAAAAATATTTCATTGTCAGCTCAAAATAAAAAAATCGATGAAAGAGAGTTAGAAAAGAAATATATTAAAGACTTGTCAGAACTAATTGGAAAGGACATCATTTTCTTTTTAATAAATCAATAGGGTGTGATATTTAAATCTTTCAAATTAGATGAATTAAAAAATAGTAATGCTATTTTTTATTTATTTTATGGTGAGAATGAAGGTCAAAAAGATGATGCAATATCAGGCTCTTTTTTAGACAATTTTAAAGGTGAAGTTATTAAATATGATGAAAAACAAATTTTAGATGATAAAAACACCTTTTTTGAGACTTGTCTGAATGAATCATTATTTGAAGAAAAAAAAATCATAATCGTTTCAAGAGTAACTTCAAAACTATTTGAAGTTATTGAAGATTTAATTGATAAAAACATAAATAATAAAAAAATTATATTTAACTCTGGAGTGTTAGATAAGAAATCAAAGATAAGAAATCTTTTTGAGAAAGATAAAAACTTAATTTGCGTAGCGTTTTACCAAGAAAATGATTATTCTCTTTTTAAAATTGCAAACGATTTTTTTAAAAAAAATAATATTGCAATTTCACCCGAAAATATAAACTTAATTGTTGGACAATGTGATGGGGACAGGAAAAATCTTAAAAATGAAATGGATAAGATTCTAAATTATTCTTTCAATAAAAATAAAATTACGCAAGAAGAAATCCTAAAACTAATTAATTTATACGAAAATGAAAATTACTTTGAATTAATTGATAATTGTTTATCCAAAAATCATGAGAAGGTTTGCAAAATATTAAATAATAAATCTTTTAATAAAAATGATTCAATTATTTTGATTAGATCTTTTTTATCAAGACTTAAAAGGCTAATTGATCTAAAAAAACTCCAATCCAAGAACGGAAATATTGGCGAAACTATAAATACTTTTAGACCTCCAATATTTTGGAAAGATAAGGAAATTGTTCAGAAACAGATGGAAATTTGGTCTTCTCAAAAAATTTATAAGTTACTCGACGAAGTTACAATGCTCGAGGTAAGTTTTAAAAAGAATTATGATTTAAGCAATAATATAATTTTTGACTTCATTTTGAGTACGTCTAATAGAACTAATAATTAGCTTTTATTACCATTACTAATCTATCAAGTTGATCTGAATTATTGTATTCAAACAAAAGCGTTCCCTTATTGCTTTTTTTGTGATTGATCTTTACTTTAAGCCCAGTTTTTTCTTCAAGCCCTTTTTCCAGGGCCTTTGTATTACTATCACTTACAATTAATTTAAATTTTTTCGGAGATTTATAAATTCTTACCAAGCTTTCGGCCTGTCGTACTGATAATTTCTTATCGATAATCTTTCTTGCAATTTGGTAAGCATTTTCTAATCCTACAAGTACTTTGGCATGACCTTGTGATAACTTTTGATCCTCTATAAATTTGATAACTTCAACTGGTAATGATAATAGTCTTAAACAATTAGTTATGTGCGCTCTGCTCTTTCCAATAAATTTTGCTACTTTTTCCTGATCATAGTTAAATTCATCAATCAGTCTTTTGTATCCATTTGCTTCTTCAATTGGATTAAGATCATCTCTTTGAACGTTTTCTACTATGGCGAACTCTAAGGATTTTAGATCATCAGCTTGGACCTCAACAATAGGTACTTCGTGCAAACCTGCATTTTGTGCAGCTTGCCACCTTCTTTCGCCTGCAATAATCTCAAATTTATCTGATTTTTTTCTTACTATTATTGGCTGAATAATTCCTCTTTCTTTAATAGAATTAGTAAGCTCTTCCATTTGCTCCTTATTAAAATTTTTTCTAGGTTGAAATTTATTTCTTGCGATGGAACTTATAGATACCATATTTGATTTAGATGAAGAGCTACTATCGCCTATCAATGATGATAAACCTCTACCTAATCCTTTTTTCAACTTAAACGTATTTGTCATGCGGCACTCTCCATTATTTTTTCTTGATTAATAAACTCTTCTGTAAAACTTACATAGGACTTGCTGCCAGGACAAGATCTGTCATAAAACAAAACTGGCATTCCATGAGATGGAGCCTCTGACAACCGTACATTTCTTGGAACTATAGTTTTATATACTTTTTCCTTGAAGTATTCTCTTGCCTCTTTCTCTACTTCTCCTGATAGCTTGTTTCTTTTGTCGTACATGGTTAATAAAATTCCTCTTATCGAAAGTTCTGAATTAAGGTTGCTTTTAATTCTATCAATTGTTTTCATAAGTTGCGTGACACCCTCCAAAGCAAAAAATTCTGCTTGCAGTGGGACTATAAGAGATTCGGATGCTACTAATGCCATAATTGTAAGAAGGCTTAGAGATGGTGGGCAGTCAATCAAAATATGGCTATAAATCCCTCTAGAATCATTTAAATACGCCATTATTTGCTCCTTTAAAATAAAGGCTCTTCTATTATCTCCAGCAGTTTCAACTTCTAGACCTGATAAATCAACATTGGATGTTATTAAGTCAAGATTTTTAAAATTAGATTTCTCTATAACGTCAGATATTTTTTTTGTTCCATTTAAAACGCTATAAATTGATTTTTCAGAACTCTCTAGATTTGATAATCCTAATCCAGTAGTGGCATTGCCTTGCGGGTCTAAATCAATTACTAGCACCCTCTTACCCTGTAAGCTTAGGCCAGCAGCAAGATTAATCACCGTGGTAGTTTTTCCAACTCCACCTTTTTGATTTATTATTGAAATAATTTTTTCTCTCATCTTTCCTCTAAACTTTTTATTTTTAATATTTGTGAATTCTCATTCGTAATACTTTTTTTAATTTCATATTTTATTTTCCAATCCATCGAAACTTGTTCAATAATTTTCCTTCCACTCTTTCCTAAAAATAAAATTACCTCATTAAAAAATTTAAAATTATTCTTAATAAGATTTAAAATGACTGGTAGAGGTTTAAATGCTCTAGCAACAATAATGTCTGAACTTAAGTTTTTTTCACTAAAAATGTCTTTTTGCAAAACTTCTACATTTAAATTAAATTTGGTCGTTACCTCTTTTAAAAAATTACTTTTGTGGAAGCTCTTTTCATAAAGACGAAATTTCATATCAGATTTTTTATGCTTCATTATGATTGCTAAAACTATTCCTGGAAGGCCTGAACCAGAGCCAATGTCAGTACAAATGGACCCATTTAAATCAATTAAATCAATAATTTGCGCGCTATCAATTATGTGTCTCGCTTTTGAAGAATGCTCGGTATGTTTACTTATCAGGTTAATATCTTTATTTTTTTCTAGTATTGTTTTTCGGAACTGCTCTAATTCTGGAAATGTTTCACGTGAAACATTAAGAGGTTCTAAACAGGAATAATTTAAAAAATTCGAATCAATCAAGCTATATGCTTAATAGACTTTCTTTTGACATGAGACAACAAAATATAGACGGCCGCAGGTGTAATTCCCTCAATTCTCAAAGCTTGTCCTAGGGTTTTAGGCCTGATTTCCTTGAATTTTGATTTAACTTCGTTTGATAATCCAGATAAATCTCCATAATTAATATTTTCTGGTATAATAAGGTTTTCATCTCTTTCGAATGCTAAAATATCAGCTTTTTGTTTTGTTAAATAACCTTTGTAATGAGAATTAATTTCAGCCTGATCATCTATTTCTTTTGAAAATTTGGGTATTTCAGGCCATATTTCACGAATTTTGCGCATATCGACACCTTTTTGGGACAATATCTGACTAGCACTTCGCAAAACACCGTCTTTTGCAATATTTATTTGATATTTTTCAGCTTTTGAGGGGCTAATTTTTAAATCATTTATTAACTTATCCATTTTTCTAAGCTTTAATGATTTATCACGAAATATTTTTGACCTTTCTTCACTAACTAAACCGATTTTAATTCCCTTATCAGTAAGTCTCAAATCGGCATTATCTGCTCTTAGACTTAATCTGTACTCAGCTCTTGAAGTAAACATACGGTATGGCTCAGCAACTCCCTTTGTTACGAGATCATCTATCATGACACCAATATATGCTTCTGATCTATTCAGGATGAATGGCTCTAATCTTTTTATAGATAAAGCTGCATTAATTCCTGCTATTAAACCCTGAGCCGCAGCTTCTTCGTATCCAGTTGTTCCATTTATTTGACCAGCGAGATAAAGATTGCTGATTTTTTTTGTTTCTAAGGTCAAAAAAAGCTCTCTTGGATCAATAAAGTCGTATTCTATAGCATATCCGGCTCTGATAATTTTAACACTTTCTAAACCATTGATTTTACTACATATTTCCTGCTGCACGTGAAGAGGTAGTGAAGTTGATATTCCGTTTGGATAAACTGTATGATCTTCAAGGCCCTCTGGTTCCAGAAAGATTTGATGACTTCGTTTATCCGAAAATTTAACAATTTTATCCTCTATGGAAGGGCAGTACCTCGGACCTAAACTTTTAATATTGCCGGAATACATAGCGCTCTTTTTTAAATTCTTAGATATTATCTTGTGAACAGCATCATTAGTATAAGTCATCCTACATGATATTTGCCTATTGATATTTTTTGAGGTAAGAAATGAAAAGAAATATGGTTCATCGTCAGCATACTGCTCCTCGAGGTTTTTGAAATTTATAGTTCTGGCATCTAATCTTGGAGGTGTGCCTGTCTTCAGCCTTCCGATTTTAAAATTAAATTTCTTTAATTGTTCGCTTAATCCAGTTGTAGGTTTTTCATTATACCTACCGGCTGGAGTTTGGTCCTCTCCGATATGTATGACTCCATTCAAAAACGTGCCAGTAGTGAGTATTAACTTAGTAGATTTAATTTTTTTTCCACTCTTTGTGAGGAAACCACTTACGACGTTTTTATCAAATACAAACTCAATTACAGGATCAGAAAATATCGTTAAATTACAATAGTTTACAAGTTTTTTTTGCATATATTTTTTATAGAGATATCTGTCACTCTGAGTTCTAGGACCTCTTACAGCTGGACCTCTACTACGATTAAGCAATCTAAATTGTATACCAGATTTATCAGCGATCTCGCCCATGACGCCATCTAATGCATCTATCTCTCTAACTAAATGACCTTTACCAAGACCTCCTATTGCAGGATTACATGACATCTCTCCTATTGTTTCAAACTTATGAGTAAAGAGGGCGGTGTTTACACCAAGTCTAGCAGCGGCCGCAGCTGCCTCACATCCGGCGTGACCACCACCTATAACTACGACATCAAACGATAGTTCTTTTTTCATATTTATAATTTATTATTGATTTAATTTTTTACAAGCAGCGAAAATTCTTATTTACCAATACAAAAATTCTCAAAAATAGATCCTAGTATTTCTTCAACATCGACTTTACCTACAATAGTTCCAAGATGACGAATTGCTAATCTTAAATCTTCAGCGGCTAAATCGAATTCTTGATTATTTTTTTTCTCTAGGAAAATTTCTAAATGTTTGTAACATTCCTTTAAATGCAATCTATGTCTTGATCTTGTTATTAATATATTATCTGTTTTTAAAAATTGTTTTTTTAATTTTGATTTTATTGCATCTACTAGCTTTTTTACGTTACTATCATTTTTTATTGAAATAAAATATGGGGTGACTTTAAAATCATAATTTTTTAAATTATCTATTCCTAAGTCTGATTTATTTATTACTAAAATAGACTTGTCTTTTAATTTTTCGTTAAAAAACCCTTTAAAATCAACGTTTTCTGGGTCCAGTAGAACAATGATTAAATCAGCGTCCTCTGCTCTTTTAATAGCTAATTTAATACCCATCTTTTCGATCTCATCACTTGAGCTTCTTATTCCAGCAGTATCTGAAATAATAACAGGTATCCCTTCTAGATCCAAATGTGTTTCAATAACATCCCTAGTGGTACCAGCTTTCTCCGAAACAATTGCCACTTCTCGTTTTGAAAGATAATTAATCAAGCTAGATTTACCCACATTTGGTGGCCCTACAATAGCAATTTTAAATCCTTCTCTAATTATTTCACCAGTTTTATTATCATCTAAAGTAGATTTAATTTCATTTCTAATTTTCTCACATTTAGACTTTATACTTTGGGAGAGTTTTTCTGGAATTTCCTCCTCTGGAAAATCTATTTTGGCCTCGATGTCTGCTAGAATTTTAATTATTTCTTCTCTCCAAAAGTTGAATTTATTGGAACTTTCTCCAGACATAATTCTTAAAGCTTGTTTTCTTTGAAGTTCAGTTTCTGATGCGATCAAGTCGCCAATACTCTCTGCTTTTAATAGATTTATTTTATTATTCTGAAATGCAAGCTTTGTAAACTCTCCTGCCTCTGCTAATCTGCAGTCACTAAAATCTTCGAGCACATTTAATATTTCTTGAACAACAGCTTTGCTACCGTGAACATGTAGTTCAGCCATATCCTCACCTGTATAACTATTAGGATTTTTAAATAATATTACAAGCCCTTCATCAATCAATTGACCGTTTTTTGGATTTATTATCTTTCTTAAAGTAGCCCTTCTAACCGCAGGCAGATTACCATTGGTCATAGCTAAGATAATTTCCTCTGTTTTGACCCCAGAAATTCTTATTACAGCAACACCAGAAATGCCTGGTCCAGATGATAAAGCATATACTGTCATATTTGATATTTTTACTTTTCAAAATATTATATAGTTTTTTTATGATTATTTGGATAGCATCATATCCTAAAAGCGGAAATACTTATATTAGGTCATTTTTAAGTGCTTACTTTTTCTCAAAAAACGGTGATTTTGATTTTGAATTATTAAAAAATATCGAACAATTCCCAGATAAGCAATTTTTCAAAGGATTTGTAAATAATTTAGATGTGGCTTCGCAGAACTGGCTACCGATACAAAGGGATATTGTCAAAAGAAAAAAGGTAAAATTCCTTAAAACTCATTCTGCATTTATTTCAATAAATAACAATCAGTTTACAAACGCAGACACAACTCTTGGCAGTGTTTATATCGTTAGAGATCCTAGAAGTATAATGGCCTCAATCATGAATCATTTTTCTTTGAGTCAGACCGAGGCTGCAGAAATGCTGTTTGACAAGAATAGAGGCATTAAATCATCTGACGGGAACTTGGCAACTTATTCTTTTTTAAGTAATTGGAGTAACCATTTTAATTCGTGGAATAACTTACAAACTATAAAAAAAATGTTAATTAAATATGAGGATTTAGAAGATAAATTTGATGAAATCTTTAAGAAACTTATTGAGTATATAAATAACTTAATTGGCAATAACGATGGTATCGATCATCAAAAATTTAAGAAAGCCTTGAATACAACAAAGTTTAGTTTTTTAAAAACAAAGGAAAAAAAAGAAGGTTTTTTAGAATCTATATATTCAAGAGAAAAAGAACAAAGTATACCCTTTTTTAATAAGGGTTTTAGTAATGATTGGGAAAAAAAACTAGATGAAAAAATCCGAAAGAGAATTGAGGATGAGTTTCATAAAGAAATGAAACAACTAGGATACTTGGTCTAGTGTAATTAGCCTGGCTTATTCATTGAATTAAAAAACTCCGTGTTACTTTTGGTATTTTTTAACTTGGAATTAATAAATTCTATTGCATCCATCGATCCCATAGGAGCAATAATTCTTCTTAGGACGTTCATTTTTTGCAAATCGTTTTTCTCAAAGATTAATTCTTCTCTCCTTGTTCCAGATTTAGTAATATCAATAGCTGGATAAATTCTTTTTTCTGAAATTTTTCTATCAAGAATTAATTCACTATTTCCTGTACCTTTGAATTCTTCGAATATAACCTCATCCATTCTGCTTCCGGTATCTATTAAAGCAGTAGCAATAATTGTTAAAGACCCGCCTTCTTCAATGTTTCTAGCTGCTCCAAAAAATCTTTTTGGTCTTTGAAGTGCATTTGCATCTACACCACCCGTTAAAACCTTTCCTGAACTAGGGACAACTGCATTATATGCTCTTCCAAGTCTTGTTATAGAGTCTAACAAAATCACCACATCTTTTTTATGCTCTGTTAACCTTTTTGCTTTTTCAATTACCATTTCAGCAACAGCCACATGCCTTTGTGCTGGCTCGTCAAAAGTAGAACTTATAACCTCTCCTTTTACTGTCCTTTGCATGTCTGTAACCTCCTCTGGTCTCTCGTCAATAAGTAATACCATAAGATAACATTCGGGATGATTTGCAGTAATTGCATTAGCAATACTTTGAAGTATCATAGTTTTCCCAGCCTTAGGTGGTGAAATAATTAATGACCTTTGTCCCTTTCCTATTGGACTTACTAAATCTATTAGTCTTGGGGTTAAATCTGGATTCTTCTCGACTTTATTTTTCTCAGACTCCATTACTAGTTGGCTGTTTGGGTATAATGGCGTTAAGTTATCAAAAGCTATTTTGTGTCTAACTTTTTCTGGTTCTTCAAAGTTTATTTTACTTACTTGTAACAAGGCAAAGTATCTCTCACCATCCTTGGGTGCTCTAACTGGTCCCTCTACCGTGTCACCGGTTCTTAACCCAAATTTTCTTATTTGACTAGGGCTGACATAGATATCATCAGGTCCTGGCAAATAATTCGACTCCATGGCTCTTAGGAAGCCAAAACCATCTTGGAGCAGTTGTAGAACCCCACCGCCTGTAATTTCTTCTCCTTTTTCAGCAAGTTTTTTTAATATTGCGAAGAGTATTTCTTGTCTTCGAAGGGTGCTCGCGTTTTCAATACTTAATTTTTCTGCTTCATCGATAAGCTGTTCAGATGTTTTTCCTTTTAATTCTTGAATGTTCATGGGAGTTTAATTGTGAGATATGAATATATATATTAATCTTTAATATTCAAGTCCCTAATATTCAGCATTATTGCTAATTTCTTCTGCAAATTGATCTACTCTACTCCAATCTGTAAATTCGTAAGATTTTGAAGTGT
>TARA_B100001121_G_scaffold38965_2_pt1 | contig 10311 bp, 9 predicted proteins | sample TARA_B100001121 | Tara Oceans TARA_B100001121 (sample SAMEA2622817) | marine metagenome | biome: marine biome (ENVO:00000447); feature: surface water layer (ENVO:00002042); material: "saline water (ENVO:00002010), including plankton (ENVO:xxxxxxxx)" | depth 5 m
CCGCAGCTATCGAGATAAACTTTATAATTATTTTTTTAATAATTTTACTACCCTTGGTACGGTTAACATGAAAATAAACGCATTTGATAACTCATGTAAAAGTGTAAAACCTAAACCTTTTATTAGTGAAGCGTAAATTCCGGCAACTCCTAATCCTGAAAAAATTGGATACGAAATAAGAGTTAAAACATCGTAAATCAAAGTAACAAGAAAACCAACAAATGCTATAAAGGCTAACCTGGATATGTTATAATGTTTAGTAAAAAGCAAAGGTTTTAATAGTCCTCCAATCATACCGCAAAGGGACATAGAAATCACTTGTGCAAAAAACAACGGAGGAAAGCTTAATCCTGAGCCTAGCGGATTGAGGCCAGAATAAATCCCCATTGAAAGAAGCCCTACAAGGGCTCCCCAAAATGGATTTAGTGTTAACCCTGATAAAAAAATGGTTACGGTAATAAGCTCAATATTAGGAACCAACATCAATGAATAGCCAACGGCTATTGCCATAGCGCAGAATATAGCAGCGCGAACTAAATTAACCAGCTCCATCTAATCTTTTTTGTAAATGGGCGTTCTGAAGAAATTATAATGAGAAGTAAAATCTTGACCGTCTGGATCCTCTTCAATGATTTTTTTCATAATACTCATCTGACTGTCTAATCCAGTTAACATGCAAACAAGCAAAGCCTCCTTAAACATTGGGGTGACATTGTTCTGACCTTGGTTGAAGTTATGTTGAGCCAGCATCATATGTTCAATCTGAAGCAGTAACTCATTTGGAAATTTTTTAATCTTTTTTGCAGCCGACATGATTTTGTTTCTTCCAAGAGCAATAGGCCCTAATAGATTACCAGCTTTTGAAAGGTTAGACTGATAATTTGAATCAATTGAATCAAGCTTTCCTATGTCAAAAAGAAGCAAACCAGCAATAACTAGGTCGCTATCAAGCTTATAATGTTTGGCTAAAAACTTACCTGTCCTTACTAGTGAAACTGCTTGCTCTAAAAATCCTGACCTGTAGCTATATTGATGCATCACTGTCGCGGGAAATTTCATAAGCTTTTGTTTATTTGCAGTGTAGACGTTGAAGATCAGTTTTTTTATTAGAGGATTTTTAATTGAGCGTATTACACCAACCACCTCTTTCCACATTTTTTGAGGATCAAATGAAGAGGTGGGCACAATTAGGGCAGGATCAAAACCGTATCTTGCATACCTCTGAACTGTAGCCTTATTAATATGTTCAATGACAAGTTGAAATTCATCTACAAAAATCTCAACTGAGCCTTTAATTGCAACGGCGTCTCCTGCTGCAAACTTTTTATCAAGCTCCTTCACCTTTTTCCATATCTTTGCTTGAACCTTACCTGTTTGGTCTCTTAATAAAAGGTCTATATATAAATCTCCAGCCCGCGTGTGACGTAACTTTTTTTCAACACAAAGATAGAAGCCCTGAACAATTTGACCTTCTTTAAATTTTGAAATGGAGATTATTTTCTTCATAGTAGGTATATTTAATTATTAAAGTTACAACAATAATTACATTTACAAATACACGTGTCGTTAATAATTAAAGAGATAGATTATCAAAATTCTAAAGATATTTATAAGCTAGAATCCGCCTTAAAAAACTGGTTTTCTAACCCTAAAGACCTCAACTTTGCTGATCCAGATAGTAAGTATCCATTCGATATGAAAAAATGGATAAACGTCAACTACAAAATAAATAAGATTAGAACCGTTGCTCTTTATAAAGATAAATGGATAATTGGTTTTGCTGGAATTAAGTTTCTTGATGAATCAAATATAGCTCACATTTCTCAAATCTATGTTGAAAAAGAGCTCAAAGGGAATGGTTATAAAGAATTATTAATTAAAGAAATTGAGCAGATTAGTATTAAAGAAAACATCAATAAATTGATTATTACCGCAATGAAAAAAGATCAATCAGCTCAAGAACTTTTCAGAAAGTTAAGCTTCAAACAAGCTAAAATAACCGGAAATAAAATAAGCTTTGAAAAAACTTTACTTAGGGATTAATTACTTAATTGGCTTTACAAAAAGCTGATGGACATGCCTAATTACTTTATATCCATATTTTTTTGCAATAGCATCCTGAAGATCTTCTAATTCTTTATTGTAAAACTCGATTATATCGCCCGTTTCTAGGCAAATCATATGATCATGGTGTTCATCATCTAAACGAGGCTCGAACAAGCTTCTTCCATCACCTAAATCCATTTTCCTTACTAATCTATTTTTAACCAGTACATCGATTGTTCGGTAAACTGTAGCTCTTGAAACGTTTAAGTTTTTTTTTCTTAATGCGCCGTAAATCTCTTCTGCGTCTCTATGGTCCTCATTTGATTTAATTTCATCCCAAACAGCTTGACGCTGATTTGTGTATCGAAGACCCTCTTTCTTTAGAGCGTTTATAAGTGAGTTATTAGCAGTCATTATGTAAATACATTATAAGAAATTTTTTAATATTTAAATACTACTCAATACTTAATGCTTTATGGCGCATCAACTTTTTTCAAATTTGCAAACTTGACCACAAGCTTTTTCTTAAGGCCATCTTTAAATTCTATACCAACACGTTGATTTTCCCCTTGTCCGCTCAGAGCCATTACTTTACCAACTCCAAAAATTGCGTGTTCAACGTAATCGCCAACTTGAAAATCATCAAACAAAACAACGGTTCTGCTTACAGCCGTTTTTGTATGCTTACCAGCTTTACCACCAATGACTTTTCTCGTAAGAGCAGAAGTAAATGATATTTTTTCGATATCTTCTTCAGGCACCTCTTCAATGAATCTTGATACTATACCATAAAGCTCATCAGATCCCATTCTTCTTCTGTTGTTCGCATACATTAGGTAAACTTTATTCATGGCGCGAGTTACTCCAACATAAAATAATCGCCTTTCCTCCTCTAATGTATCATTGCTGTCAAGGGCGCTATACATTGGAAAAAGACCGTCTTCTAGACCCGTAAGGAACACAACAGGGAATTCTAACCCTTTTGAGGCATGTACGGTCATCATTGTCACTCTATTGGTTTGATCATTCCATTGATCAAGATCAGTTAACAACGACACTTCCTCGATGAATTGATAAAGACCTCCATCAGGGTTTCTTTTCATAAAATCATCAACGCTTTTGATAAATTCTAGTACGTTTTCGAAGCGCTCTCTTTCTTCAGGTGATGAGCTTTCGTGATAATATCTTTTTATACCAGCCTCTTCAATCAAAGCGCGAACTAATTCGCCTGCGTTCAATTTTGGCAAAAGTTCATTGTATTTTGAAATAATATTATAGAATGTATTTAACGCATCGGCTTGTTTTCCGCGTATGCCCATATTTTCAGGACTGTTCAATACCTCTATCATTTCAACTTTTCGCTTCTCAGCCTCTTTTACGCACTTGTCTACGGTTTTAAGTCCAATTCCCCTGGGTGGAAAATTAACAACGCGCCGAAGAGAGATCGTGTCTTTTGGGTTAATGATTAAGCTTAAATAGCCAATCAGATCTTTAATCTCTTTACGCTCATAAAATCTAATACCCCCAACAATGTTATAGGGTATTCCTGATCTTCTAAAGGCATCTTCAATAGCTCTAGATTGGGAGTTGGTTCGATAAAGGATTGCAAAGTCGCTGAAATTCCTTTTTTCAAGTTTTATCTCTTTTTGGAGCGCGCTAATGATGGCATCGGCCTCTTCCATCTCATCATTCGTTTGCATTAAGCCAAGCTTTTCCCCTTCTCCATTGTGAGCAATCAATTCCTTTGGCGCGCGCTTGTGGTTATTTTTTACAACAGAATAAGCCGCATCTAAAATTACGCTCGTAGATCTATAATTTGTTTCTAGCTTAAAAATCTCACATTTTTTGAAAGTTTTTTCAAAATTTAATATGTTGCTAATATCAGCGCCTCTCCATCCATAGATCGACTGGTCATCATCGCCAACAACGCATATCTGTTGGTGTGACTCGGCCAAGCGCTTGACAAGCATAAACTGAGGTTTATTTGTATCTTGGTACTCATCAACTAAAATGTACTTCCAAGAATCTTGGTATTTTTTTAACACTTTTGGTTCTTTATCAAATATCTGCAATGGAAGCAAAAGCAGATCGTCAAAATCAACAGCGTTATTCTTTTTTAAGGCTTTCTGATACTCATCATAAAGCTCAGCGTATTGTTTTTCTAAAATAATATTTGCTTTCTTCTTTGCCTCCTCCGGACTCACCATTTTATTTTTAAAATTGCTTATTCTAAATCGAAGATCTTTTGGGGTCATATAATTTTTAGGGAAATCCTTTGGCTCAAGCAACACCTTGATCAAAGATAACTGATCTTGGGTGTCAAAAATAGAAAACTCAGGAGTATATCCAAGTATTTCAATCTCAGAGCGCAAAATTTTCGCACAAACAGAGTGAAAAGTACCCATTGTTACAAGCGCACTCTTATTTTTAATTATTTTGTTTACGCGTACCCTCATTTCATCTGCAGCCTTATTTGTAAAGGTAAGAGCTAAAATATTTTCAGGCTTTACTAAATCTTCTTTGATTAGGTGCGCTATTTTGTGTGTAAGCACCCTAGTTTTACCGCTGCCAGCTCCAGCAAATATCAGAATAGGTTTACCGAACGATTCTACTGCAGCCTTTTGAACTTTATTAAGTGTTGCGTTTGCCATATTTAACTCTAGTCAGCTTTTTTTTTAAGTTTGTTTTTTCTACGCACCTTTTGAAAAGCACGCTTTGCTTTATTGTGTTCTTTTTCTGTTCTAGAAAAAGTATGGTATCCATCCCCTTTAGCTACAAAAAAAAGAAAGTCAACTTTTTCAGGGTATAATGCAGCTTTTATTGATTCTAGTCCCGGGCTATTAATTGGACCTGGAGGAAGTCCGTAATTTAGATATGTATTGTAGGGTGATTTAATTTTTAGATCTTTGTTTAGAAGCCTTCTTGGTGAGTCTTCTATAATATATTGAATAGTTGGATCAGCCTGAAGCCGCATCCCTTTTTTTAAGCGATTGTGATAAACGCCAGAGATGCGCGGTCTTTCGGAGTCGTATATTGCCTCTCCCTCAATAATTGACGCCAATGCCAAAACTTCATTCTCAGTTAGGTTTATCTCATCCATTCTCTCGCGCATCTGAAATGTGAAGTTTTTTTTGTATTCAGAAACCATAGTATTAATAACGCCGATAGCATCTTGATCCTCATCAAATTGGTAAGTATCTGGGAATAAATAACCTTCAAATGAATTGTTTTCTATATCCCATTTTTTTAAAAGTGCAATGTCAGTAGAGGCGTCTATAAACTCATTTTTATCAATCTTTAGACTATTAGACACTTTTTCTGCAATATCTTCGATTGTCCATCCCTCCAGAATGGTAACCTTTTTGGATAAACCAACGCCGTTCAAAAGCTGCTTAATTAATGCGTAATTTGTTCCGGCATTTACAATTTTGAATTTTCCAGCAGGTAGATCTTTTTCATAGCCTAATATCTTCACGGCTAAAACGAACGAAAGTTTATTATTAATAACTCTTTTTTCTACTAACTCTGCAGCAACATCAACCAACGTTGATCCTTTAGGAATGGAAATATTCGTTTCTTTATTGATGCCCGGTTGTGGCCAAAGCAGGACAATTGAATAATAAAACATCATGCCGCTGAGAACAGAAATTGCTAGAAGTTCTGTAAAATTATTTTGAAAATAAAATGGGATTTTTTTGAACATAAACAGGGGCGAAAATTATTCAAATTTTAGCAAAAATAAAAAAACATTCTTTTACTCCATAATCTTCATTGCTAAAAATTAAAGAAAAATTAATTGGTCGCACTTTCAAGAAAGCGTAACTTCGTCGTCGCAATGGAAAAGAACAATAGTCAAAATAAAGTCGGTCTTTTTGATGAATGGGCTTTCGGTAAAAAAAATTATTTACTTTTTGCTGCTGGCCTAGCGCTAGTAATTTTTGGATATATATTCATGGCTTCTGGCGAAGTAAACAGCTTCCAAAGCCTTACGCTTGCTCCAATAATGCTTTTTCTTGGATATATTGTTGTCATACCTATTGCCTTGGTACTCAGAGAAAAGGATAAAAATTAATTTTGGGGCTGTAGTTCAGTTGGTTAGAACGCCGGCCTGTCAAGCCGGAGGTCGCGGGTTCGAGTCCCGTCAGTCCCGCAACAAACCCCGTCAATAGATGGGGTTTTTGCTAATGTTTTCGATTTGAGATAAAAGTGACAATATTTTTAAATTATTTAGAATGGTTTGCTATTGCAAGCTTTAGTTTTATTGGTGGTGTATATTTTGCTTTTTCCTTTTTTGTTATGCAATCGTTAAATGAATTAAATAGCACAGAAGCCATTAAAACGATGGTGGTTATCAATAGGGTTATTTTAAAATTTCCGTTTATGACTCTTTTCTTTGGTTCAACATTTTTGGCCTTTTCGCTATTGATATCAAACTTTCTTATGAAAAATCTTGTTTCGCTGCCGTCCTTGTCAGGCGCTATTTTTCTTATCGGTATGTTTTTATGCACCGCATGGAAAAATGTACCATTAAATAAAGAATTGAATAAATTTAAAGGTACTAATTCTGAAAGCGAATACGAAGCTCAATGGTCATATTATTATTTAAATTGGACTAAATGGAATCACGTTAGAACTGCAGCTTGTTTTTTATCAACAGCTCTCCTCATTGCTAATCAATAAAGTTTTTATCAAATATTTTTTAAATCTGCTTTACGAATGAAATCAAAGGCTTTACAGAGGCCAGAACCGCGACAATCAAATAAATATACCAATTCAAACTTAATAGTGGATCCCATAATTTTGCTATTGTAAGACCAATAGCAAATCCCGCCAATCCGTTCAATCTAAAATCGATGAATGAAAATTTGAATTGCCACATTCTTATGAACAGATTTTTTTTCTTTTTCATATTTTAATTAAAAGGTTTGTCCAAAAAATACTGCGTTCATAAGAAGCCCATGGGTTCCATACCAAAATGCCCTGAACGCTGGGTTATCAGCAAATAAAATTATTCGTCCGCTCCCTTGTTTTTTAGCAATAATTGAAGCGGTATTCTTGAGTTCAGAAAGTTTCTCTTCAGCTATGTATCCACTAATTAAAGGTGAAGATGTATATCTTGCTACATTTGCAGCTGATGCTTCAGATAATTTAAAAAAGGCTGTGCCCCTTCTAAAGACTGGATGCGTGTCATTATAGCCATAGGCAATAGGATGAGTATTGTCCATTTCAACATTAAAAATCGCTCCACCAATTCTCTGAGCACCTGAAACCAGGCGTACCTGGTCATAAGGAATATCATAACTTATTTTTTCATTCTCTACTAACTCTTCTTTGATTAGACCGTTTTTAACAACCCATCTTGAAGCGCTTTGAACAGAAATCAAGGATCCTCCTCCTGCAACCCATTCTTTCATTGATTTAATATCATTGCTATCGAGTTTTGAATAAGATCCGTCTGGCAAGATCATTGTATTGTATTTGGAGAGCTTGCTTCTATTTAAATTATTAGCATCTATGAGCGATACAGGGATCTGCATTCTGTGATTTACTAGATGCCATATTTCACCGGCTCCATATGCTGATGTCCCATCTCCAGATAGAATAGCTACTTTAGGCTTATTCAAAACTCCTTGAAAAGGCCCGCCAAGATCTGGTCCATTTGGAGTTAATGCAGAGTTTGTTGCATAAATTTGTACGTGGTCGCTTTGTACAATCTCTTCCATAAGACTGTGAACTTCAGAAGGTAAGATTGTTGCGTCTGCATCTCTTTGAGAAACTGGAATAACAATAGTGCCTCTCTTAAATTTCATTTCTTTACCTGATATCTTAGCGCTAAATGGAGCTGTTGTTAGTCTCGGTATAATTCCTTTGTCTATAATTGTATATAAGCTTTTTGGATTAAAATATCGATTCCAAGGCATTAGATAGGCGGTGTTGGCCTTGCCTCCAAAAAGCTTGCCACCATCAGGATCAATGAATTGTAACTTTGAACCTAGAAAAGCATTGGGTTTTTGCTTCATCTCATAATAATCAACTCCATAGGCAAGCGGCAGGGTCCATGCCGACACATCGTAAAATAGTGAATCTTCAAAATCGACCACTTTCTCCATAACACCAGCTATGAATCGGGTTTGCGCTTGATCTGTAGGAACAATTACAGCTTCGCCCTTTTCAAATTTATTTCCCTTCATTGTTATAGGTTTATTTAAATCGTAAACCTCTACGCGATGACTTTGCAGTGTTCTTATTAAAAACTGTGCTCTAGTTCTATTTACACTGAGGTTAATTAAATATCCCTTGATCTTATTTTTTGTTGCAACATCTTTTGATGTGGCATAAAAATCTCTGTGATATTTAAGAAACTCAGATCTAAGCGAAACTAAACCATCTAAGGTTCCTAGAGTTGTCATAAATTGATTGCGTACGGAAAACGCATAGGTGAGCTTTCCTTGATTTGACTCTGTTGTAAGAGCTCGCGAGGAAGCCTGTTCAAATAAAATTCCTACTGAGCCATGAATATCTCCATAGGTTGAGCCTTTGCCATAATAAAAATCATCAAAGGATTCTTCAGAATAGTACAACGATTGAATATCATCCAGTCTTTTCGCATGAAATGGAGCGAGTTTATAGGTAAGCTCAATAGCTTTTTTAGTAGTATTTGGATTTACTCTACTTTTAATACCGGGTTGAAAAAAATACGTTGAATTTCTACCCATCTCATGAACATCCAAGAGAAATTGTGGTCTCCACTGATGAAAAAGCTTTACCCTTCCTTCGCTTTCAGGTTGGGTAACAGGCATCCAATCTCTGTTGAGATCAAAAAGATAATGATTTGTTCTTCCTCTAGGCCAGGGTTGATTGTGTTCACGATCTTGAATATCTGATGTAGGCACTAAGCCTCTGTTGCCATTTACCCAGTTGACGAATCTATCCCTGCCATCTGGATTAAACATAGGGTCAATAATTAAGATGGTATTTTTTAGGATTGCTTCGATTTCATTTCCCTGTCCAGCTGCCAAATGATGTAGGAGAAGAATCGCAGCTTCAGTACCACTCGCTTCATCTCCGTGTACAGAAAAACCTAAGTAAGCAACCATAGGCATTGTGTTCAATTTTCTGTTAGTCATCTGACTTGGAGTATCAGATATTTTGATATTCTCTAATCGTAAGTTTTCAAGATTTTTATGGTTATCTGGGTGGGTAACTATCGCATGAATAAGACGTCGACCCTCATGAGACTTAGCATGGTCATCCATAATAACGCGATCGCTTTTTTCTGCTATAGCTTCAAAATAATCGACAACTTGACTTGTTCGAGTGTGTCTTTCTCCAATCTTGTGCCCCATAACCTCCTCTGGTCTTGGTACAGATAGGTCATAATTGACATTGTTAAACTGCATAGGTAATTCAATCTTTTGCTGGGAAATGACTGCAGATAAAAAAAGAAAATTGACAATAAATCTCATGCGAACTCCCGTTTAGGTTGTTATGATATACTAGCTGTAAAGGAATATACTAAGCCAAAAAGGTATGTCATTATAAAAACATTAAGGCCCCTAGAAAAAGGGGCCTTAATTTAGATACTTAGTAGTTGCCGACCTCCAAAAGGCTGACATCTAGTCAGTTAATTTGCTGGCTTATTATTGGAGGCCAGCGGTCTACTATTTATAGACACCTGATCACCTCCTTCCTAAATTGTTCAACTAAAATTAAATAAGAAAAAAAATATATCTCAAGTCTAAAATTCATTAAGAATACTTTTTTAATCATGCGATGAATAATTGAAAAATGAACTGCTGGCTTTATCGCTACCTACTTCAAAGAACTTTTTTAATAAAACACGTATACTATTGAAAGCCAAATCGTTCCAAGGTATTTCATCGTGATCGGCGAACATCACATCATTAATCTCTTCGCCAATTTTCGTTTTATCATCTTTTAATTTTGTATGAAAATAAAAGTGCACTTGGCTTATATGAGGTACACTATAAGCCATGAAAAGATTTGAAGTTTGAGGTTTAATACCAACCTCTTCAAACGCTTCACGTTGGGCCCCTTCTAGCAGAGTTTCTTCATTTTCCATAAATCCTGCAGGAACCGTCCAATAATTTTTTCGAGGCTCTGTATTTCTTTTGCACAGCAACACCCTATTATTGAACGAAGCTATAATACCTACAATATTTTTTGGATTTTCATAGTGAATGTAATCGCACTGGGTACATACTGCTCTTACCCTGTTGTCCATTGGCGGTACTATATTTGTAG
>TARA_B100001121_G_scaffold35571_1_pt1 | contig 10306 bp, 8 predicted proteins | sample TARA_B100001121 | Tara Oceans TARA_B100001121 (sample SAMEA2622817) | marine metagenome | biome: marine biome (ENVO:00000447); feature: surface water layer (ENVO:00002042); material: "saline water (ENVO:00002010), including plankton (ENVO:xxxxxxxx)" | depth 5 m
TCGCTACGGTATAACCAGTTCACATATTCACCGTATTTTGGATGATCTGGTTTCAGCGCTATGTCGAAGGGCCCGTACTTCTCCGCCAGGTAATGGCAGATTCCGGAGGACTCCGTCATCGTAATTTCCCCGTCAATGAAAGTTGGAACCGTGCCTAGAATATTCAAATCCAAATACCCGGGATAAGTTGCCCTAGGAGGAAATTCCATATTGATCAGCTCATACTCGAGCCCCATTTCTTCTAAGCACCATAGCGGCCTCAACGACCGAGCATTATTACAGTGATACAGTTTCATAAGACATCCTCCCAACTCTTCAAAGCCCGCGGGCCTCGCATTAATTAATCAAATAGCGTTTTCGCCAGTAACTGCCGATGATATTTCTCATCACCAAATTGGTACTGACACCAAAGTGCGCGCCTAAGAAATAGCTGTGCATCGCACTCGTAGGTAAAGCCAAACCCACCGTGAAATTGCACAGCTCTATCACCAGCAAAAGCAAAAGCCTCGCTGCCATGAGCTTTCGCCATCCTGATAGCGGACTCAAAATCATCCATTTTTTCTTGAGCAAAAAGGGTACTGGCGTGATAAAGGTGAGATCTCGCTGCTTCCAGGGACATTAAAATATCAACGGTTGGGTGTTTAAGAGCCTGATAACTCCCTATCAGTCGGTCGAAGGCTTTACGCGTGTTGAGGTATTCCACGATTACCGGGAGCAAGCCCATCAAGCCTCCCGAAATTTCTGCACACAGCATTAGCAGTGCCGCCGCTTCTAGCGCTTTAAAATCGGCCTTCGGCAGCAAGTTTGCTTCTGACACAGAAACACCCTCTAGATTCAACCGAAAACTGCGTCTGGTTTCGTCAATTACCACTTCTCGCTCATATTTAGATTCGGGGATGACGGACTTATCAAGTACCAGTAAACGCGCTTCTCCCTCGAGCAGTGCTGAGACAATCAATATATTTGCAGCATTTAAATCCTGAACAAAACACTTCACGCCGCTAAGTTCAATCCTGTCCTCTATCAATGTAGCCGATGATTCAATTTCTTCAAGCTTCCAGCTCCCATCGACTTCAGTAAGTGCGATGGTCGCTACCTCTCCCTCAACGATTCTCGGGAGCCAAAAAGCTTTTTGACTCTCATCCGCGGACGAAACCAGCGCCTGCGTTGCCAAAACGTTCGAAGTATAGGGTGACCCCATTAAGTTGCGGCCCATACTCTCTACAATAGGAACCACGTCCGATAGGCCTAATCCTAAACCGCCATACTCCTCGGGAACAATAATACCCATCCATCCTAGATCGGCCATCTCCTTCCAGACTTCAGACTTCACACTTTGATCATCTTCGATCCCAGAACGAACGAGTTCTATAGACGCGTGAGTTTTACAAAACTCGCCCGCTGTATCGAGAAGCATATTCTGTTCTTCGGAAAATTCGATTTGCGCCATAACTCTTGCTCCTAGCTCTTGGGCAATCCCAGGACACGCTCACCTATAATATTGCCCTGTATCTGACTAGTGCCTCCCCCAATCGTCCCCGAAAAGGCATTCAAGTAAGAACGCTGCCACATGCCCCCATCAATAGCATCTGCGCTGACAAAGCGAGCCGCGTTGGCGCCTTGTAAAGCAACCGCAAATCTACACATACGGCGTTTTAATTCACTGCCTCTTAGTTTGCCTGACATTGGTACCGCCGTAGGCCAATCAGTCGCTAGCGCACTGACTTTAGATCGCGATGTCATCAATTGATTACCTTTAGCCTCAATCACTAGCTGCGCTAATTCATCCCTAATCAAAGGGTCTTCCAGCGCAGGACGTCCATTCCGTTTTGACCGTTTGGCTAATTCGACAACATCATCAACACTCAAATCCATTGAAGCCAGGCCTCCAGCCTGGCCTCCAGTGGCTCCCCTCTCGAAGGTCAACGTAATCATCGCAATCTTCCACCCCTCTCCTTCTTGTCCCATCAGAGACGAGGCAGGTATTCGCGCGTCATCAAAATAGGTTTGGCAAAACCCAAATTCTCCGGTCAGTTTTTTTATGGGTTTAGGATCAACGCCTGGAGCATCCATGGGTGCTAAAAAGTAGCTCAATCCCTCGTACTTGTTATCTCCTCCTGTAGACGTTCTGGCTAACAAAATCATGTACTTCGCATAGGTGCCCAGACTGGTCCAGATTTTCGAACCATTGATCACGTACTCATCACCGTCCTTCGTAGCCCTACATTGGGAATTGCCCAAATCTGAACCATGATCAGGCTCTGAAAATCCCTGACACCAGATATCTTCCCCGCTCAATATCCCCTTGATGTACTTTTGTTTATCGGCTTCAGTTCCCATATGCAAAATCAGTGGGCCTGCCCAATTTAGTCCGATCGTATTTGGCAAAAACGGGACTTTATGAGAGGCCATACTTTTAGTCGCTATATCCTGAAAGACCTGCGAGACGCCACCCCCACCATACTCTTTCGGCCAAGCCATCCCTACATAACCTGCCTCGTAGACCTTATTCTGCCAATCGCGCAAATATTCAAACTGCTGATCAGTGCCTACTTCCATGAAGGTCTCTGGTAGGATAAAACCGGGGTCTTCAGGTTTATTTTCCCGCATCCAGCTATTAACTTCTGTTTCAAATTCTTTAGTTTCCTGTGCGCTTACTGTCATAACTTCTTCCTATCTTGATCAGAGCAAAACTTGATTTTAACCACTGCATCCCCTTCGTATTCTTACTCTACAAGGCCCTTTTAAAAGACCCAATACCAAAGGGCCTCGCAGGCCACAAGCTGGTCGGTTCAAAACCCTAGCACAAAAAAAACTTATGGCCGGCTTTTTTTTTTGATACTTTAGGACAAAATTAACGTTATAAAAAGCCGCGTAAAGAAAGGCTGAACTAGAACTATTAGTGGGAGGACACATGCCCGTACTGGAATCAAAACTTGATACCAGGAGCGAAGTATTTCAGCAAAATCTAACGGATATGCATGAAAGACTAAACCAGCTCCAAGAACTTTATGATGAGGCTGCTCAAGGTGGCGGTGAAGAGGCCATGGCTCGCCTCAAATCACGCGACAAAATGCCCATCCGGGAAAGGATAGCCCATGCGCTCGATCGTGATGCCCCGTTTCTGGAAATCAGCCCTTTAGCCGCTTGGAGATCACCCTTCGCAATAGGTTCTGGCTTCGTAGTCGGCATTGGAACGATAGAAGGTGTTGAATGCGTCATTCTTGGCCATGATCCTTCAGTGCGAGCAGGTGCATTTAATAATTTCAACAGTAAAAAGTTGATGCGCGGCTTGGAAATAGCAAGAGAAAACAGGCTACCCTATGTTCAATTCGTTGAGTCAGCGGGTGCTGATCTTAGAGGTCAAGGCGGAAGCGGTGGTGATCCAGAAGTCGCGTTACAACGCGGTGATGGCCATTTTGCAGAATCAGGTCGTCTTTTCTACGAGATTACCGAACTATCAAAAATGAGAATCCCTACTATCTCAGTCGTCTTCGGGGCCTCAACTGCGGGCGGAGCCTATCAACCTGGCATGAGCGACTACAACATTTTCATAAAAAACCAATCCAAAGTCTTCCTAGGCGGAGTCGCTCTTACAAAGATGGCAACCGGAGAGGATGCTAACGAAGAGGATCTCGGTGGTGCTGATATGCATACCCAGGTTTCAGGATTGGGCGACTATCTCGCAAAAGATGAAATGGACGGCATCAGGCTATGCAGAGAGGTGGTGGCCCACCTTAACTGGAGAAAACTTGGACCTGAGCCGAATCCGGATTTCGAAGAGCCTGTGCACGATGCCGAGGATCTTTTAGGGATGGTGTCGAAAGATCTAAAATCGCCTTTCGATGTAAGAGAAGTGATTGCCAGAATAGCGGATGGCTCTTATTTTGAAGAGTTCAAACCTCTTTATGGCCCTACCCTCGTTTGCGGCTGGACTACGATTCACGGTTATCGAATCGGAATTCTCGGCAATAATGGGCCCCTATTTTCTGAGTCGTCTGAAAAAGCCGCTCAATTCATTCAGCTATGTAATCAGATCGATGTGCCTTTGCTATTTCTGCACAACATCACCGGTTATATGGTGGGCACCGCTTTTGAACAAGGAGGGATCACTAAAAACGGCTCGAAGATGATTAATGCCGTTTCAAATTCAACCGTTCCACATATTACAATCATTCTGGCTGCTTCTTACGGAGCAGGAAACTACGGAATGAGTGGCAGAGCCTTCGGCACTCGCTTTACCTATGTCTGGCCCTTCTCAAAAATCGCTGTCATGGGCGGAAAACAAATGGCTGGTGTTATGTCCATAGTTGGCAGGGCTTCAGCAGAACGTCGAGGCATCGAATTCGACGAGGAAGCTGATCGCAAGAGAGCCGAGCAATCCGAATATTGGCAAAATGAGGGCTCGGATGGCTTGTTTGCCACGTCGCGAGTATCTGACGACGGGATGATCGATCCTAGAGATACCAGAGAGGTTATCGCGATGTCTTTGTCAGCGTGCTACAACAATAAAGTAGAAGGAACTAAGGAGTTTGGCACATGGCGAATGTAACCCCAATCAAAAAAATATTGATCGCCAATCGAGGCGAAATTGCTCGTCGCATTATGCGCACCGCGCACGACATGGGCATAAGCACAGTCGCTATATTTGCCGATGGTGATTCCAGCGCTCCCTTCGTGAAGGAAGCGGATACAGCAATCTCTCTTGAAGGCAGAACAACGGCCGAAACCTACTTGGACGTGGATAAGGTCATAAATGCCTGCAAAAGAAGTGGGGCAGATGCTGTCCACCCAGGCTACGGTTTTTTATCTGAAAACGAGGACTTTGCACAGGCTATAATTGATGCTGGCATTAAATGGATTGGGCCGTCGCCTAAAGTTATCGGTCTCATGGGAGACAAGCTTTCAGCGAAATCACTGATGCAAGAAGCAGGTGTGCCAACCCTTCCCGCTATCGAAATTCAAAAAGACACTGACATCAAAGCTTCTGCGGCCGAAATCGGCTATCCAGTACTCGTTAAAGCTTCAGCCGGTGGAGGCGGAAGGGGCATGCGTGTAGTGGAAAGTGAGAAGGATCTAGATAGCGCGGTTGAAGGTGCTAAGAGAGAAGCCGCAAACTCCTTCGGAGACGACACCGTTTTCCTGGAGAAATGGCTGGACGTGTCTAGACACGTTGAGATTCAAATTTTGGGCGACACACACGGCAATCTTGTCCATTGTTTTGAGAGAGAATGCTCGATTCAAAGACGACACCAGAAGATAATTGAAGAGGCGCCTTCGCCCGCTGTGACAGACGAAATACGCTCAAAGATGGGCGATGCGGCAATTGCCGCTGCCAAAAAGCTTGGATATTCCTCTGCAGGAACAGTGGAATTCCTACTCAGTGACGAAGGCTTTTGGTTTCTGGAAGTAAACGCCCGCTTACAGGTTGAACATCCGGTCACCGAAGAAATTATTGGTAAAGACCTTGTGCGCGAGCAAATAAGAGTTGCAGAAGGTGAGACTTTATCTTTCAAACAAGATGATCTCTCAATTAACGGTCACGCAATAGAGGCCAGGCTTTATGCTGAAAACCCGGAAAAAAACTTCTTACCCTCTCCAGGGCCCGTAGTTGCATGGGAACCCTCGAAAGTAGGTAAAGCTCGATTTGACTCAGGCGTGGAGACGGGAAGCGAGATCACGACCGAATTCGACCCTATGATTGCGAAGGTTACTGTTCACGCACCCACTCGTCGGGAAGCAGCTGCCCGTTTGGCCAGGGTCCTGGAAACCACTCGGATTCAGGGTTTGACCACTAATCGAGACTTTCTGGTTAATACTCTAAGAACTGACGAATACATCGCGGGCGACACGACAACCGACTTTATAGAGCGGGTAAATCCAGCCAGATCAATTGTTGTTGATGAGGCAAGCATTGCTGAGGCAGCAATAGCCGTATCTATAGAAGCTCAAGCGAAAAGACGGGCTAGCGCGAAGATAAACCGAGGAATCAGGAGCGGATGGCGCAATTCAACTATGCCGAATGAACAAGTGGAATACAGCGTAGATGGAAATACCCTGAAACTTGCTTACCGCACAAACCGAGATGGGAGCTTCGGTTTTCTAGTCAACGACGAGAGCTTTCAAGTTACACCAATCGCGGCCGGTGAGGGCAACGTTGAGATTGATATCGGTGGTCAGAGATCCAGTTACTCTATTGATCAGGTCGGAGATCAATGGCTCGTACACTGCAACACTCATGATCTTGAGCTAGTGGAACTGCCCAGGTACCCAATTTCGAATCCGGATGATTTTGGTGGAGGGTTGGTTGCGCCCATGCCCGGCGCCATTTTAGCAACAGAGGTAAAATCTGGAGATACCGTCTCCAAGGGAGATGTGCTTATCGTTCTGGAAGCGATGAAGATGGAACACCGAATCACGGCTCCCCGCGACGGGAAAGTGGAAAACGTGCACGTCGCAATAGGCGATCAGGTAGAAAAAGAGCAATTACTGGTGAGTCTGGAAGAAGAGGAGAACTAAATATGGCTACGACCGAAGCTACTCTTTATGAGATCAAGAAAGGTGCAGCGTGGATCACTCTCAATAGACCAGAAAATAGAAATGCCTTGTCTGCCGCCTTAGTTACGGAACTCTACGACCATATCCTTGAATCTAATGAAAATGATGAGGTTAGATCGATTGTAATTACTGGAACAGGACCCGCCTTCTGCGCAGGAGCCGATCTAAAAAGCCCTCCTGGCCAAATCGCCGATGGCGCTAAAAGGGCAGTGCCCTACGCCGACGTTCTCACCGCGATCATGGATAGCCCCAAACCGGTTATAGCCGCTATAAATGGCGCAGCTTTCGCTGGAGGTTTAGGCCTTGTAGGTGCAGCCGACATCGTTATAACGGACGAGGATGTGCAATTCAGCTTCAGCGAGGTTCGTATTGGAGTCATACCGGCTATTATTTCGGTCGTCTGCCTTCCAAAATTAGGAACGCATCACGGCATGAAGTTGATTGTTACAGGGGAGCGATTTAACGGGAAACGCGCAGTGGAAATGAACTTTGCTCATCGCGCAGTCCCTGGCGCGCAATTGGTGGAAGCCGTTCAAGAAGAAATCGATATGATCAATCTAGGAGGACCCATTGCCGTCGTTGAATGCAAAAAATTAGTCAGGCGAGTACCACAGCTTTCTATCGAGGAAGGATTCAAAGAAACCGCAGAATGGAGCGGCCGCATGTTCCGCTCAGATGAGGCTTCAGAAGGAATGGCTGCATTTCGTGAGAAAAGAAACGCGGCCTGGGTAAAAGACTAACAGAGTTAGAGGGGGTTTATATGACTGACGTGATTCGAATAGCGAACTGCAGTGGTTTTTACGGAGACAGGTTGGATGCCGCTCGAGAAATGGTGGAAGGCGGACCTATTGACGTGCTCACAGGCGATTACCTTGCTGAACTCACGATGTCTATTCTCTATAACCAACAGCAGTCGCGTGGCGAGAATATGGGTTACGTTGGTACTTTCTTAAAACAAGTCCAACAAGTGGCTGGCACCTGTATAGAAAAAGGAATAAAAATAGTCACCAACGCCGGCGGGCTAAATCCCAAAAGCATGGCCGATGAGATAGAAAAAATCTTAGAGGAGCAAGGTTTAACTGCCAAAGTCGCCTGGATCGATGGAGACGATCTACTCGGGAATCTAGATGAACTCCAAAAGGCCGGCCAGTCCTTTACCAATCTCGACACTCAGGAGGAACTAGCGAATTCCGACCAGGCAGCACTAACGGCGAACGTCTATTTCGGTGGTTGGGCCATTAAAGAAGCCTTAGACAAGGGAGCTGACATCGTAGTGTGTCCTAGAGTTACCGACGCAGCAGTGGTTATCGGTCCAGCAGCCTGGAAGTTTAATTGGCAGCGAAACGACTATGACGCATTAGCAGGAGCTCTTGCAGCAGGGCACATCATCGAGTGCGGAGCGCAATGCTGTGGAGGCAACTACTCATTCTTCGAGGAAGTGCCTAGTTTTCGGAACGTTGGTTACCCCATAGCAGAAATAGAAGCAGATGGCAGTTTTACGGTTACTAAACATGAAGGCACTGGGGGGTTGATTTCCGTCGGCACAGTGACAGCACAACTTTTATATGAAATTTCAACGCCGGCCTACTACAACCCCGATGTGATTGCCCACTTCGATACTATGAAAATAGAACAGGATGGAGAAGACCGCGTGAGAGTCAGCGGCACCAGAGGCAGCACACCCCCGCCGACCCATAAAGTATGTTTCAATACTCGTGGACCCAACAAGCAGAGTATGGAGGTCTTACTTACAGGACTAGATATCGAAAAGAAAGCCGAAGTCTATCTCGATGCGGTTTTTCACAACTTAGGTGGGAAAGAGCAGTTTGACGATGTCGATGTGCAGTTAATAAGAAGTGATCACGAAGACCCAGAATCAAACGAGGTCGCTCATGCTGCCTTAAGAATTACGGTTACCAGTGACGATCCTAAAAAGTTGGGAAGACTCTTTTCTGCCAAAGTAACAGAATTAGGACTAGCCGGAATTCCTGGCAACACGGGTAGAGGAGCTGCAGGATTTAATGGAGGTCCTGCGATCATTCATTGGCCCACCTTAATTGATAGTCAACTGGTTACAGAAAAACTACATATTGATGGCAAGACCGAAGAAGTGCTACCTACCCAGCGACTAGGCCTGGAAGATATTTTTTATCAAGAAACCCCGGTAAAACTTTCTCCTGCACCGACCGGTGAGACCGTAAAAGTGCCCTTAGGGAGACTGTTCGGCACGCGATCTGGAGATAAAGGAGGAAACGCCAATTGCGGCGTCTGGGCACTTACAGATGATTCATATAGTTTTTTGCACGAGTTTCTAACCGTCGAAAAACTAAAAGCACTATGTCCTGATCTAGCCGCGTACGACATCGAACGTTTTGAATTGCCAAATTTAAAAGCGCTGAACTTCTACATCAAAGGTATTTTAGGAACCGGTGCTGCGTCGAACCATCGCATAGACAAACAAGCGAAATCTATGGGTGAATACCTAAGAGCAAAGATGATTGATGTCCCTGAATCAATAGCGCCCATATCCTAGGCGCGACAAGTATTTAAGTCGTTGCAACACGAAAAGTGGTTTTGGACTCCGGACGAAGGAGCGGCAGTTCCAGAAGAGGAATTGCTGCTGAATCCGGTTGATCCGGTAATCTACAAAATGAACGATATTTGGGGCTATGATCCGGACGAGCTACCCTGCGAACCCTTCGATATAGAAATCAAAGTTCATACTGAAAGCGTGCTAGAGGGCCTCAAACTATTCGAAAAAGCCGTCAAAGAATACCTTGAAGACTCGCTGAACTGTTCGGCAAGAACTCAGTACTTAGAAAGACTAATCTGGTCAGATCAAATGACTGATATGGCTTCCTGCGAAATTGTAATGAGCGGCTGAAAATACCACTACGATAAGAACTGCTCTGAATTCTTGAGCATATGCGCCGGACCATGCTCTAAATTAATGGCTGCATTCTCTCCATAAAGCGATTCTTTTTGAGCTCGAAAATTAGACCTATTAGAAGCTAAAGGGGCCAATTCTTCTGCTTTCCTTGCCGCAGCAACGGCCAACTCATCGACAGCCGCTGTTTCCTGCACAATACCTGCACCCAGTGCCATTGGTCCCGTCCAACGTTTAGACAACTGCACAGTCTCAAAAAAAATATTAGCCGGCAATTTATGACGAAATAAAGCCAACTCGGGCCTTGGAATAGTCATGCCAAGTTGCATTTCATTGGCACAAAGAAAACCTCGGTCTTCCCTCATTATTCGAAAATCGTGACAAAGCGCCATCATAAAACCAGCGCCGAAGCTATGGCCGTTGATGGCGCATATAGATGGGATAGGTAAAGTAATTATCCTTCCCATCAAATACATAAACTCCCTACCAAAGGGCTCCCTGTCACCGCCCTCAGGATGAGCCTCAGGAGACTGTACCCAATCAAGATCCAACCCATTCGAAAAGAATTTAGGATCGGTCGCACAAGTCACGAGTGCACCAGGGCCATCATCTTGCTCAACCTGATCGAGAGCCGCACTGAACTCCCTGACAAAAGTCGTGTTCCATCGATTCTCACCCGCATCCATCGTGAGCTTGTATATCAAACCTTCTTTTTCTAATTCTATCAACGTGGCATCCTAATAAAGACAGTCATAGGATGAACTATAACCCAAAAAAAACCTTGCCGGAGCAAGGTTTTTTCGAACCTAGAATTGAGATAAGAGATTAGTCGCCACTTGCGGGCTTTACTCTATCAACCAT
>TARA_B100001121_G_scaffold309807_1_pt1 | contig 10292 bp, 6 predicted proteins | sample TARA_B100001121 | Tara Oceans TARA_B100001121 (sample SAMEA2622817) | marine metagenome | biome: marine biome (ENVO:00000447); feature: surface water layer (ENVO:00002042); material: "saline water (ENVO:00002010), including plankton (ENVO:xxxxxxxx)" | depth 5 m
CCCCGTCGATCGAGAGCCGCTGGTGGAACTCGCGGGCGGAGTACACGGCATCCTGCCCGGCCATCGCGTCGACCACCAGCAGGATCTGATGGGGATTGATCGAGCGCTGCACCGCCTGCAGCTCGCCCATGAGGTCGTCGTCGACGTGCAGCCGCCCGGCGGTGTCCAGGATCAGGACGTCGTACTTCTCCTTGCGGGCCTTCTTCAGGGCGTGCAGCGCGACTTCGACCGCCACGCCCACCGCCTGCCCGTACTCGGCGCACTTCTCGGGCTCGCCGTAGAAGTCCACCTTCGCGTTCCCGCGTGCGTTCTCCTCGACGCCCTGCACCACGACCCGGAGCTGGTCGACCGCGGCCGGCCGCTGCAGGTCGCAGGCGGCCACGAGGGTGTTGCGGCCGCGCTGCTTGAGCCAGGCCGCCAGCTTGCCGCAGGTCGTGGTCTTTCCGGTTCCCTGTAGGCCGCAGAGCATGATCACCGTCGGGCCCGGATCCATGAAGACCAGCGGCGTTTCGCTGGTTCCCATGAGTTCCACGAGGTGCCGGTGGACGATCCCGATCATCTGTTGTCCGGGCTTGAGGCTCGCGGTGACCTTTTCACCCAGCGCGTCGGTCAGGACCTCGTCGCAGAACGAGTCCACAACCTCGAGGTTCACGTCGGCTTCGATCAGGGCGGTCCGCACCTCGGCCATCGCCTCGCGGACGTTGTCCTCGGTGATGCGTCCGCGTCCCGAGAGGGACTTGACGGCGGCGCCCAGCTTGTCGGAAAGGGTGTCGAACATGGTCCAGACGGCCATCCTAGCAGGATCAGGACCGCTTGGACTTCAGCCAGGCGTGCAGGGCCTTGGCGGAGAGCGAGTTGACGCAGTCCGCGGGGGTGCACCGGCCCCGTCGGGCCGTGATCACGCCGTAACGGAGGAAGTCGAAGTGGGATTCCGCGTGCGCGTCCGTGTCGATGGCGATCCGGCAGCCCGCCTCGACCGCAGCCCGCACGTGCACGTCACGCAGATCCAGCCGCTGGGGGTTGGCATTGATCTCCAGCGCGGTGTCGTGCTCGACCGCCGCCGCGATCAGGGCGTCCATGTCCGGGGAGAGCCCCGGGCGACGGTTGATGATCCGGCCGGTGGGGTGCCCGATGATGTGCACCAGCGGGTGGGCAATGGCCGCCAGTAGGCGGGCGGTCGCCTTCTTCGGATCCTGCGACAGCGCCACGTGCGGGGAAGCGACCACGATGTCCAGGGCGGCCAGCAGGTCGTCGTCGTAGTCGAGTCGCCCGTCGGACAGGATGTCGACCTCGCTGCCGGCCAGCACCGTGATGCCCTTGGTGTGCTCGTTGACTTCACGCACTGCATCGATGTGCGCGCGAAGGCGGTCCTCGTCGAGGCCGTTGGCCTGCACGCTGCTGCGGGAATGGTCGGTCACCGCGATGGTGTGGAAGCCGCGGGCCTTGGCCACCGCGACCAGCTCCTCGATGGAGAGATGCCCGTCGCTGGCGGTGGTGTGGGCGTGCAGTTCGGCCTTGATGTCCTCGACCGTGATGAGTTCGGGAACCGTCTCGAGGGTATTGCGCTCCTCCCGCAGTTCGGGGGGGATGCACGGCAGTTCCAACGCGGCGTAGATCGACTCCTCGGTCTCCGAGGCGACCGGAGCGATGCCGCGGGCCTGCGGGGGTTCGTCGTCGCCGTCGTCGGGAAAGAGTCCGTATTCGTTGAGACGCATGCCCGCCTTGATCGCCCGTTCGCGCAGCACCACGTTGTGCTCCTTGGAACCGGTGAAGTACATCAAGGCGGCTCCGAAGGCGGCTTCCGGCACCACGCGCAGATCGATCTGAATTCCGCGATCGAGGCGGATCGAACACTTCGTGTCGCCGGCCAGCAGCACCTTCTCGACGCCATCGATGCTCTGGAACAACTCGATCAACGACGCCGCATCCTCGCAGCAGGCGAGGATGTCGAGATCCCCGATCGTGTCCCGGCCACGGCGCAGTGATCCGGCCCAGGCGATCCGCGAAACTCCCGAATGGGCTCCCAGCTGGTCCACCAGCCCTTCGGCCAGCGGCATCGCGGTGCCCAGCGGGGTCCGGTCGGTCGACTTCTTCATGAACTCGATCGAGTCGGCGATGTTCTGGATCGTCTTCTTGCCCATGCGGGGGACGTCGTCGAGGCCGCCCTCCGCGATGGCGCGTTCGAGATCCGGAATCGATTCCACACCAGCGTGCTCCCAGATCGCCCGCACGGTCTTTGGGCCGAGGCCCGGGATCTCGAGCACGTCGAGCAGCCCGTCCGGAACCTCGGCGACGAGTTGCTCGTATTCCTCCATGCGTCCGGTGCGAAGGAATTCGCAGATCTTCTCGGCACTGCTCTTGCCGATGCCGTCCATCGCCTGGAGTCCCTTGGGATCGTCGCGATAGGCGGTGATGTCGCCGGTCAGATCCTCGAGCACCCTGGCCACCTTGCGGTTGGCATTCACCTTGAAGCCGTTGGCGCCGAGGAGTTCGAGGATCGATCCCATCTCGTCGAAGAGGGCGATGAGGTCGCGGCGTGGATCGTTCGAAGTGGACATGCGTGCAGGGTATCAGCCGACATCGACCAGGCCGAGGGCTTCGCCGTGTCGTTTCATCAGGCGCCGGCGAATCAGTGCGTGCTCGGGTCGCTGCAACATGGGGTCCCCGTCGATCCAGGCCTCGGCATCCCGCCGGGCGGCCCGCAGGAGATCAAAGTCCCGGGGCAGCGATGCGACCTGAAAGGGGGGCAGCCCCGACTGTCGACTGCCCACCAGCTCGCCGGGACCGCGGATCTCAAGGTCCAGTTCCGCGATGCGGAAACCGTCGTCGGTGCTGACGATGGCCTCGAGCCGGGCCTCGCCGTCCTCGGTCACGGGATCGGCGATGAGCACGCACAGGCCCGGCTTCTCGCCGCGGCCCACCCGCCCCCGCAGCTGGTGCAGCTGCGCGAGCCCGAAGCGGTCCGCCTGCTCGATCACGATCATCGTCGCATTCGGGACGTCGATGCCGACCTCGATCACCGTCGTGGCCACCAGCACGTCGATCGCTCCGTCCCGGAAACGCTCCATGATGGCCTCGCGTTCCTCCCGATCCATGCGACCGTGCATCGATTCGATCCGGCAGTCGGCCAGTGCCCCCGCCTGCAGCTCCGCCATGTGCGTCCCGATGTCCTTGAGGAGGCTCTCGGATTCGTCGATGACCGGGACGACCACGAAGCCCTGCTCGCCACGGGCGACCCGCTCCGCCAGTTCGACGTAGACGGCTTCGCCGTCGTCGCCGTTGACGTGGCGGGTCGAGACCGGAGATCGACCGGGAAGGCGTCCGTGGATCGTGGAGACATCCAGGTCGCCGAAGATCGTCAGGGACAGCGTCCGGGGAATCGGAGTCGCCGTCATGACCAGCTGGTGGGGGACGTCGTCGGTGCCCGGTCGTCCCTGCCGCAGTACCGCACGCTGGTGCACCCCAAAGCGGTGCTGCTCGTCGATGATGGCCACGGCGAGATTGCGGAACTCGACGCCCTTGGAGAGCAGGGCGTGGGTTCCGATGACGATGTCGAGTTCGCCCGCGGCCATGGCCTCGAGGCAGCGGGTGCGTTCCCGGGCCGCCATCGAACCGGTCAGAAGGGCCAGCCGGACCCGCGAGCCTTCCAGCATGCGCTCGATGCTCATGGCGTGCTGTTCGGCCAGCAGTTCGGTGGGGGCCAGCAGGGTGGCCTGGTGTCCGGCCGCGACCGCCATCAGCATGGCCTGCAGGCCGACCACCGTCTTGCCGGCGCCGACGTCGCCCTGCAGCAGCCGGTTCATCGGGACTCCACGCTGCAGATCGCCGGCGATCTCCGAGACGACCTCCCGCTGGTTGGGGGTCAGCGTGAAGGGAATGCGGGCCGCCATCCGCTGCTGGAGTTCATCCGTGAGGGGCAGAGCGGGAGCGTGCAGCGTCTTGATCCGGTGGTGCCGCTTCATCATCACTCCAAGCTGGAGCAGCAGCAGTTCATCGAAGGCGATGCGGCGCCGGGCCGCCTTGACCGCGTCGCGGTCCGACGGCCGGTGCAGGATGCGGTAGGCCTCGTCGAGACGAAGGAGTCCACGTTCCCGTCGGTAGTCGTCGGGAAGATGGTCCTCGAGCAGCGCGACGGCGTCGTCGAGGATCGCGTCGATCGCCCGGGCGATCATCATCGACGAGACGCTTTCGGAGGCCGGGTAGACGGGCAGCAGCCGGGAGTCGCCGGTGGGAGCCGGGGCCTCGGGGTCGTCCTGCTCCCAGCGGGGATTGGCCATCTGGAGAGCCGATCCGTGCAGCCGAACCTTGCCCGCCACCCGCAGGACCTGTCCCGGATGGATTCGTCGTTGCAGCCACGGCTGGTTGAAGAAGACGATCTCGAGGCGTCCCGAATCGTCCTCCAGCTGGATCTCGAGTCGCGGCTTGCGTCCGAACCCCCGTTTGACTCGGGCGACCTCTCCGCGGGTCGAGACCTGCACCTCCGAGGTCCCCTGGGGGCCGACGAGTTCCGCCAGGGAACCGATGGACAGTTCCGCCTCCTCCTGTTCGTACCGGTGCGGAAGGTGGATCAGCAGATCCGCCACGCACCGCAGCCCCATGCCGCGAAAGGCCTCGGCGTGGCGTTTGCCGATGTGCGGCAGTTCCAGCACGTCGGTGGTCAGGGTGAGGGTGGGCTTGGACATCGTTCCTACAGCGTACCGGCGGCGGCCCGCTGTCGTAGGATGTCGGCATGGCGCAACTCCCTCTGGGCTGGAATCCCGACGAGTCGACGTCCCGTCCGCGGCGGAATCCTCCGGCGGGCGAGCCGCTGACCGTCTCCCAGCTTTCGACGAGCATCGTCGAGGCGCTCGAGACCCTTCCTTCGACCCTGCGCGTGAAGGGGGAGATCAGCAACCTGTCCACGCGTCGCCACTGGTACTTCTCCCTGAAGGACGAGCAGTCCCTCATCGGATGCGTCATGTGGTCCTCCCGGACCCGCGGCGTCGAGACGGTTCCCGCCGACGGGGATGAGGTCGAGGTCTCCGGTCACATCGCCCACTACGCACCGCAGGGCAGGACGCAGTTCATCGTCGAACGACTTCGTCCCGCCGGCGCCGGTGCACTGCGGGCCCGCTACGAGGCGCTGTGCGCCGAGCTGCGGGCGGCGGGCTGGTTCGACGAGGAGCGAAAGCAGCCGCTCCCGCTGCTGCCGCGCCGCATCGCCGTCGTCACGTCCGGAACCTCCGCCGCCCTGACCGACGTCATCCGGACCGCTCGCGAACGATGCCCCGCGGTCTCCCTGCTGGTCGTGGATGTGCGGGTGCAGGGCGACGATGCCGTCGCGCAGGTGGCGGAAGCCATCCGTCGCATCGATGCGGGACGGGGTGAACTCGGTGTGGATGCGATCCTCGTCACCCGAGGGGGTGGTTCCCCCGAGGATCTGCAGGCCTTCAACGAACGGGAGGTGGCCGATGCGGTGCATCGCTGCCGCCTCCCCGTGGTCGCGGCCATCGGGCACGAGTCGGACACGTCCATCATCGAACTGGTCGCGGATCGCAGGGCGTCCACGCCGACCCAGGCGGTCATGCACCTCCTGCCGGACGCGAACGAACTTCGCCAGCAGCTCGACGACCGGGCGGCACGGCTGCGACTGCTGACCGGACAGCGGATCCGGCGGCAGGCGGATCGCATCGCACGCACGGGCGAGCGGCTGGGCCGTGCCGTCGAACTCGGAGTGCAGGTGCGTCGCACGGCTCTGCAGCGGCATGCCGCCGAACTGGCCACCCGTCGTCCGGATGTCCTGCTCCAGCAGCGTCGATCGCGACTGGAGTCCATGGCCCAGACCCTCCGCTCCCGCACGAGGCGTCGACTGGATGCGGCCCGGACCCGACTGGATCGGGGCGAACTGGGTCTGCCGCGGAGCATGGAGCACGACGTGACCCGTCGACGCAATCGCCTCGAATCCCTCGACCGGACCCTGCAGGCGATGGGACCGGTGTCCGTCCTCGAGCGTGGATTCTCCATGACCACGGACGGATCGGGCCGGGTCGTGCGGAGCACCGGCGAGGTCGAGGCGGGGGAGCGGCTGGTCACGCATCTGGCCGACGGTCGAATCGACGTCCGGGTCGAGTCCGTCGACCCGTCTGGTACAGTGGAGTCCTGATGCCTGCGAAGAAGAAGACAACCGGAACCGACGTCGCGAAGCTGAGCTTCGAGGCCGCCTCCGCCGAGCTCGAGGAGATCCTTCAGAAGATCGATTCCGGCGAGCAGGGACTGGAGGATGCCATGGCCCTCCATCGTCGCGGCCAGCGTCTGCTTTCCCATTGCCGGTCGCTGCTCGATCGAGCCGATCAGGAACTGAAGGAAGTCTCACTCGACGATCTCGAGCCGGCCGACGAGGCCGACTGAGCCGGTCGAATCGGCACCACGAGGACCCCGCCGGGCCATGCTTCTAGCCGATCTGAACTCGATGACCCTCCTGACCCATCTTCCGTGGGTGGTCTTCGTGTTCTGTCTTGGCGCCTGCGTGGGGAGCTTCGTGAACGTGGTGGTCCATCGACTGCCACGCGGCATGAGTCTGTCCGTTCCGCCCAGTCGGTGCGAGTCCTGCGGCGCCCGGCTCCGGTTTTTCCGCGAGAATCTGCCGATCCTCGGCTGGCTGCTGCTTCGCGGGCAGTGCCGGTACTGTCGCAAGCCCTTCAGCGCCGGCTACATGTTGGTGGAACTGGGCATGGCCCTGCTGTTCGTCTTCATCTACGTGGTGCTCTTCTGGGTGTCGTGGCGTACGCCGTGGCTGGGCGCCATCGGAGGGGAGTGGTGGAGCATGCAGTCCTTCGCGAAGGCCTGGCCGGCCTACGTCCTGCTCAGTTTCCTGCTCGCCGGCCTGTGGGCCATGACGGTGATCGACGCCCGGACATTCACCATTCCGATCCAGATTCCGATGTTCATCACCATTCTGGCCTTCGTGCTCTGGCCCCTTCAGGGAGCCCTGGCGACGGCATGGCCGCGTGCGGTCACCTGGCCGATCCCCGGTGTGACGTGGTGGTGGTTCATGGTCGCGTGCGGAGGCATGCTGGGGGTCGTCGTCAGCCGGGTGCTGCTGGCCGTCGGTGTGTTCCGCTGGTCGTTCGCCGACTACGAGGACTACGTGCAGGACGACGAACCGCTGGCCGACTACCCGCACGCTCGACGCGAGATGGGAGTCGAACTGGTCTACCTGCTTCCGATCGTCGTGGGACTGCTGCTGGGTGGATGGATCGGTGGCATGCTTCCCGACGGCGGAGCCCTCGGTCCCTCGCGCGTGCTGCAGGCGGTCGGTGGGAGCTTCATCGGATACCTCAGCGGCTGTGGCATCGTCTGGGCGGTCCGCATGTTCGGCACCCTGGCCTTCGGCCGCGAGGCGATGGGGCTCGGGGACGTGCATCTGATGGGTGCGGTCGGTGCGGTGCTGGGATGGTTCGATCCGCTGGTGATCTTCTTCCTCGCCCCCTTCCTGGGCCTGGCCTGGGTCTTCGTCACCGGACTGGTGTCGAGGTTCACCCGCAAGCAGGGCCGTGAGCTCCCCTACGGCCCGCATCTGGCCGTCGCCACTGTGCTGCTGATCTTCGCCAGACCCGCGTTTGTGGACGCCTGGGAGGTGATGGTTCCCACAATTCCCATCCCCCAGCGGGCTTTGGAGCCCCAGGAAGCCCCGAAATCGGGCTCTTCCCGGCTGCAGCCGGCGGGAGGGACGGAATTCCCGGACCCTTTTTTGGAGACATACCGGCCCATCGGGCCGACTCAAAGAGCGGAGGGGCCACGGGATGATTGCATCCACAGCCTCCCCGGCCCCCCTCGGATCGGTCGGTACTCCTGTGGTGACCTGGATGGTCACCGGACCCGACCTGTGAGCAACTCGGAAAGGATGTTGAGTCATGCGCATGAAGCACCTGTTGGCAGTCGGATCGTTCGCCCTGGTCACGGTTCTGGCTGGATGTAACTCCACCCAGGACAAGATGTCCCTCCTCGAGAAGGAGAACTCCGAACTGCGGGACCAGTTGAGCCAGCGGGACAAGGCCCTCGATGCGGCCAACTCCGATCTCCGCGAGGCGAACCGCATGATGCGTGAGCAGGAGATCATGTTCGATCAGGAACTCACCAACCTCGCCGGTGGCGTGTCCTCGCCCAACGCCTTCGAGGGCATCGAAGGCGTCAGCACCAGCGTCTCCGGGCGCGAGGTGACAGTGACCGTCGCCAGCGACGTCCTCTTCGACTCCGGTCGAACCTCGCTGAAGTCCAATGCCAAGTCGTCGCTCGACGAGGTCGCCAGCGTGATCACCTCCCGCTATCCCGGTCGCTCCGTGAAGGTCATCGGGCACACCGACAGCGATCCCATCCGCAAGAGCGGTCACAAGAGCAACTACCATCTCGGCTTCGAGCGCGGCTTCGCCGTCCGTGAGTACCTCATCTCCCGCGGACTCGACCCCTCGAACGTCTCGATCACCAGCTACGGTCCCGACCAGTCCCTGGGCAGCAAGTCCAAGAGCCGTCGGGTCGAAATCGTCGTCGCCGAGTGACACCGGAATCCGAGTTTCACGGAATGCGGCTCCGCGTGCGGGGCCGCGTTCTTTTGCGCCGCTCCCGGCGCGGTAGAGTGATCGTGTGCCCCCGACGGATGCACATTCCGAACTCCCCCCGGGCAATGCATCATCGACGCCCCAGCTGCCCCTGCTGGCGTTCGCCAGTCTCGGCATCGTGTTCGGTGATGTCGGGACCAGTCCGCTCTACACCTTCAAGGCGATCTTCAGCGACACCGTGATCGGAGTCCAGGCGACCGAGGCGTCGGTCCTTGGGGTCCTTTCCCTCGTGTTCTGGGCTCTCGCCCTCGTCATCACCGCGAAGTACGTCCTGGTGGTGATGCGTGCCCAGCACGAAGGGGAGGGCGGGATCTTCGCCATGCTGGCCTCGCTGCAGCAGCTGGGCTCCTTCCGATCCGGCAAGCTCAAGTCGGGGCTGCTGGTGCTGGCGGCGATGCTGGGAGCGGCGCTGCTGTACGGGGACGGGGTGATCACGCCCGCCATCTCGGTGATCTCAGCGGTCGAGGGACTCGAGACCATCTCGACCGATCTCTCGCACTTCATCGTTCCGATCTCGATCGTCGTCCTCATCGGACTCTTCGTGCTGCAGCGGGTGGGCATCGAACGCATCGCTCTCGTCTTCAGTCCCGTCATGCTCCTGTGGTTCGTCGCGATCGGATTCTTCGGTCTCCTGGAGATCATCGAATCGCCCGCGTGCCTGCGGGCCGTCAATCCGGCCTGGGCGATCGACTTCTTCGTCGACCAGCCGATGCACGCCTTCGTCATGCTCAGCCTCATCGTGCTCTGCGTCACGGGTGCCGAGGCGCTCTACGCGGATCTCGGCCAGTTCGGGCGTGGTGCGATCTCGCTGGCCTGGTTCAGCGTGGTCTGGCCCTGTCTGCTCCTGAACTACTTCGGGCAGGGGGCCTGGATCCTCGACTCGGCCCGCCTCCATCCCGGTGGGTGGGTGCACGAGTCGATGCACGTCGACATCTCCCATCCGTTCTTCTCCATCATCCCCGACGCCATGGTCTGGCCGATGATCGTCCTGGCGACCCTGGCCGCGATCATCGCGTCCCAGGCCATCATCACCGGCATCTTCGCCGTGACGCGTCAGGCCATCCAGCTCCGGCTGCTTCCGTACATCCGGATCGTCTACACCTCCCACGAGCGGATGAGCCATGTGTTCCTTCCGGCGGTCAACCGCTTCATGCTGCTGGGCTGCATCGCCGCCGTCCTGCTGTTCCCCAGTTCGAACCAGCTGGCCGCGGCCTACGGCGTGGCCGTCACTGCGGTGATGTTCACGACGACCATCCTGCTGCTGGCCATCGGGCACGCGATCTGGAAGTGGCCGGCGTGGCTCCTGGTGCCGATGATCGTCGGCTTCCTGGTCATCGATCTCTCGTTCTTCGGCGCCAACCTCCTCAAGGTTCCCGACGGCGGATGGTTCCCGCTGGCCATCGCGCTGCTCTTCCTGCTCATGATGCACACCTGGCACACGGGTCGGCAGGAGATCCGGCGCAAGAAGCAGGATCCCGTCGTCAAGCTCGATTCCTTCGTCGAAGAGGTGCTTGCGGCGGAGCCCGTCCGCATCGAGGGGACGGCGGTGTTCCTGACCTCATACGTCACCACCACGCCCACGTGCATGGTGGGGCTGTACCGGCGGATGCCGGTCCTCTACGACCGTTCGATCATTCTTTCCATGCAGCCGGCTCCGGTCGCCACGCTGCCCCGCAGTCGTCAACTGGAGGTCAAGGA
>TARA_B100001121_G_scaffold8315_1_pt1 | contig 10284 bp, 11 predicted proteins | sample TARA_B100001121 | Tara Oceans TARA_B100001121 (sample SAMEA2622817) | marine metagenome | biome: marine biome (ENVO:00000447); feature: surface water layer (ENVO:00002042); material: "saline water (ENVO:00002010), including plankton (ENVO:xxxxxxxx)" | depth 5 m
GCTCTAAAATGTATAAAGGCGACCATAGATTTTTAGAGATGATAGACCAGCAAGTCAAGTATGTCAAAACACTAAATCCTAAATTCTACTTTCTATCAAGACAAAGAAAAAACACTAGATGGTTGCGTTGGTATTTTGACAAATACAATCAAAAATATAATGAGAATATGGTAGTGTCAGATAAACAATACTGGATATGTAAAGGAGATGAATACGGCTGTTGTCAAACTTTAATATATCCTAAAGATAAAACAATACCATTTAAGCCGTATAAATAGTAATTAAGGAGTATTATTATGAATTCAGTATTAATAGACGGCAAGAGTTATAATGTCGAAAGTTTGAGTCCAGAGTTGCAAAATTACCTAGTGGTAAGACAAGAAATTCAGGCTTCAAAAGTTAGACATAATATCGAGCTAGAAAAAATCGAAGTGTTAACAGCACATTATAACAAAAAAATTGCAGAATTAGTAAAAAAAGAAGTACCAGAAGAGAAAAAATAGATGGCTGCCATAGCAAACCTAACAATTGACCAAGGCGCAACATTTAGCTCAGATGTAACCGTCAAAGACGCAAACAATAACGCATTTGATTTAACAGGTTATACAGCAGAAGCTAAGATGGCAAAAGGTTTTCAGTCAACAAAAACAAGAACATCTATCACCTGTACGATATCCGCTGACGCAACGACAGGTGTAATTACATTATCATTAACAGCAGACCAGACTTCTAACCTAGAAGAAGGTAGATATGTTTATGATTTAGAGATTTTACAGACCTCTTCAAGCACAATTACCAGAGTTATCGAAGGAATAATTACGGTACGACCACAAGTAACTACTTAATTCAACTCTTTTTTGTTATAAATATACACAAGGAGAGAATTAATGCCTGATATAACAGCTAAGATTAATGTAAATACATCACAAGGACCACAACAAGTTTCAGTAGCCTTGCCATCTGCTCAGGCGGCACAAAATAGTTCTCTACAATTAAAGTTATTAGGAGATGTTGATACAACTTCTCTATCAGATGGAGCTATTTTACAATATAGGTCAAGCGACGCCAAATTTGTTGCAAGAACAGAGATAGTTACAACAACTGGTACATTGACATTAAACGCAGGTACATTTTAGGAGTTTTAAATGGCAACGGTAATTCAGATAAAAAGAAGTTCAGCTACATCAGCCCCAGCTACGCTGAAACTTGGTGAAATGGCTTATACCTTTGGTACAGGTACACAAGGTAATAATGGAGATAGATTATTTATTGGTGAGGGCGGTGTTGATGGAAACGGTGACGCAAATAATGTAACGGTAATAGGCGGTCAATATTTTTCAGACATGTTAGACCATGTCGCTGGTACATTAACAGGTAGTTCAGCACTTATAGCAGATTCAAACTTGGCGATAGACCAAGTGATTGTTGGTAATTCAGCAACCGTAGGTGGTACGGCAAAATTTAATGAAGGTACAAATAACGGTACAAACTTTATTGGTTTGAAAGCTCCTAATGCCGTTACTACTACAACTACATTTACTTTACCAGACGGTGATGGTTCAGCAGGACAATTTTTAAAAACAGACGGCTCAGGTAATTTAGATTTTGCAACCGTTAATCAGTTTATTAACTTAGCAGGTGATTCAGGAACAGATACTTATAATACTGCTGAGACACTTACATTTGCTGGTTCTGGTGGTTTAGTTCAAACGGTAACAGATAATACCGTAACCGTAACTGCTACAGCATTAACAAACGCAAACTTATCAGGTAGTGCAGGTATTTCAAATGCTAACTTAGCAAATCCTACACTTACTTTAGGTTCATCTACATTAACTTTAGGTGCAACTACAACTGACATTGCAGGTTTAACTTCTTTAGTTGTTGATAGTATTACAATTAACGGTTCAACTCTATCAACAACAGCTAGCAATACAGATATTACTTTTTCACCACATGGCACAGGTACGGTAAAAGTTCCTAGTGGTTATGAAGATAGAGCAGGATTTACAACTGACTCATTAGCAAACAAAGCTTATGTTGACCAAGTTGCACAAGGTTTAGATACTAAACCATCTTGTAGAGCTGCTACAACAGCAAACTTATCAGCGACTTATGATAACGGAAGTTCAGGCGTAGGTGCAACATTAACAGCAGGTTCAAATGGTGCAATCGTTGTTGACGGTGTATCACTTTCAGTTAACGATAGAGTTTTAGTAAAAGACCAATCAACAGCGTCTCAAAATGGTATTTACAAAGTTACAACACAAGGTAGTGGTAGTGCAGCTTTCGTATTAACAAGAGCAACTCCTGAAGACCAACCAAGTGAGTTAACAGGTGGTTCTTTCGTATTCGTAGAAGAGGGTACTGCTAATGCCAATAACGGTTATGTATTTACACACACAGGCTCTCCTACTTTTGGCTCAACTTCTTTAGATGTAGCACAATTTTCTGGTGCAGGTCAAATTACAGCAGGTGCAGCTTTAACAAAAACTGGTAATCAATTAGATGTTGCAGTTGATGATAGTTCAATAGAAGTAAGTTCAGACGCAGTAAGAGTTAAAGCATTAGGTATTACTAACGCAATGTTAGCAGGTAGCATTGATGGTGCAAAAATTGAAAACTTTAGATTTGGTGGTGAAGATAGTTCAACTGGTACGGTTGAGATAGGAAATATTATGGAATTTATCGCAGGTGAGGGTGTCAATACTTCAGCTTCAGGTAATCAATTAACAATTGCAGGTGAATTAGCAAGTACATCAAATATTGGTGTCGCTTCATTTAATTCTGGTAATTTCACGGTTTCTTCAGGTGATGTGACCGTAACAACTATTGACGGAGGTTCATTCTAATGAAAATATGGGCAAAAATTAAAAATTGGATTACTAAACCTTACATGAAACCTTTGAAGTTAACAAAAGAAGTTAAATCAAAAGATATTATGATTAAAGATTTAGCAAAAAAAACAAAAAAAGAATTAGAGTTAATTGGTCGTAAAATGGGTATTGAATTAGACAGACGATTAACAAAACAAAAATTAATTAATAAAATTAAGTTTAGAGCAAGAAATAAGAATAGATAATGACAACGGTAATTAAACCAAAAAGGTCGGAAACGGCATTACAAGTACCATCATCCGGCTCATTAGCAGTTGGTGAATTGGCGATGAATGTTACTGATGGTAAGTTTTACACAAAAACTTCCGGAGGAACCGTTAAAGAAATTGGTGGTGCTGGTGCAGTTACATTAAACTCTGTAACTACTGCTGGTGCTTCAACAACAACATCAATACTTTTAGACCAAGGTGCTAATTTAATATTTGAAGGTAATTTAGCAAATGCTTATGAGACAACTTTAACAGCTGTCGAACCTACAAGTGATAATACGCTTTCATTACCTAATTCATCAGGTGTTATAGCAACCGAGGGTAATGCTCTTGCCTTTAGTATAGTATTTGGAGGATAATAGTGGCTAGTACATTTAAAAATCAAGGTGCAGCTTTAGGTGTAACAGATTCAGGTTCATTTTATACTGCTGGCGGTAGCACACAGGCAGTTATTCATGCATTATATATTTCTAATCACGAAACAACCTCAACTATAAGTGTTCATGTTAAAGTTACAACAGATGGCGGCTCAACTTTTTACCATGTAGGAAAAGGTTTGAGTGTACCAGCAAATAATACTTTAGTTTTAGATAAACCAATTAATTTAGAACCAAATGATATAATCAGAGTTTATTGTGATGTTTTATCAGATAGTTCTGTACCAACAGCGGAAGTTTTCGCAAGTATTTTGGAGGTAACTTAATAAATGGCTAATCCAGGTTTTGTTGTACCTGTTGGTACACAAAGTAAAGAAACTTTCCATGCTTTAAGAAGAAGTACAGATGGTATTCTTTATTATACAAAAATTGATAAAGATAATACAGATACAATTGATTTATCTAACGGTGATCCAGACCCTTTAATACAATTACCGACAAGTGGTAGTAATGTAGAGGCTATAGAGGGTTATATTGACACTCAATTATTTGCAGGCGATGGTTCAGATACAACATTTGATTTAACAACACCTGTTCCTGACGCAACTAGAATTAGAGTATATGTAAATCAAGTTTTACAGAAAGAAACAATAGATTTTACTTATTCATCTCCTACAATAACATTTAACATTGCTCCAGCAAACGGAGCTCAAATTGCAGTAGGTAGAATAGATAAGGGTTATAAAAACAACACAACTGACTTATATCAACAATATTTTTTTGAAGATGGTGACGCTACATTTTTTGTTGATAGTAATGGTTATTTAATTAAAAGGGAAAACAGAGCATACGGTCAAACAGCAACTACGGAAGACCCGACAACGATTGATTCGTCTATTTCGGTGGCTTCAACTAGTTACCAGGACGCTGTTTAATTTGTATAAATAGTAGTATTATAAGGTTAAAAAATGGCAGATTTTAAACTAGGACGAATTAAATTTAAATGGCGTGGCGATTGGGCTGTATCAACTGCCTATTTGATTGACGACATTGTAAAATATGGTGGTAATACATATGTTGTAACTGCCAATCATACATCTCAATCTTCAGTAGCAAATTTTTATACAGATTTATCAGCAAGTAAATATTCATTACATTCTGAAGGATTATTTTTTAAAGGTAATTGGGCTGGTTCCACATTTTACAGACTAAACGACCTTGTTAAAAATGGCGCATTTCAATATAGATGTAAATTACAACACACTTCAGCTTCAACTTTTGCAATAGGTTCAAATTGGGAAGTATTTGCTGAGGGATTACAATGGGAAGATTCTTATAATTCAAGTACAACATATCAAGACGGAGATGTAGTAACATATGGTGGTTACACTTATGTTTATATAAATGCTACACCTGCTTCTGGTCAAACACCAACAGATAATTCATATTGGGATGTTGTAACAACAGGTTTTAAAGCATTAGGTACATACTCACATGGAACAGCTTACAAAACAGGTGACACCGTTCAATACGGTGGTAATAACTATGTAGCAACTGCTAATCATTCAAATCAATATCCATCAAATCAAAACGGAACGGTCAACTCATCTTATTGGACATTAAACCTTGAAGGATTTAATTACAGAGCGGCTTATGACGCTACTGCTACTTACAATATTGGTGATGTTGTTAGATTAGCTGCAACTTCTTATGTTGCAATAACAGACAGAATTAACAATGTATCTCCAGATTCAGATACAAGTAAATGGCAAGTAGTTGCACAAGGTGACTCAGCTGCAGTATTAAGCACAAGAGGTGATTTAATTAAACAAGGTGGTGCTGCTACTGAAAGATTAGCGATTGGTCCTGTTGGTTCAGTTTTAACAACAGATGGTACTGACCCTAGTTGGTCTGCTCCTGAGGGTGCAAATGTTAAATATGTTTCAAACTCTGGTTCGGATAGTAATCCAGGTTCACAATATTTACCTTATAAAACAATTTACTATGCGTTATCACAAGCTACTTCAGGTGATGTAGTAGCTATTGATACAATTGCTGGTGGTACTGGCGGTACTCCAGGTGTTTTTGATGTAACTCAAAATAGTACAACTGGTTCAGGAACAGGATTTAAAGCAAGAGTAACAACAGATGGTTCATCAACACCTACTATTATAATTACAGACGGTGGTTCAGGTCACGCAGTTGGTGATGATATTACGATTGATGGTTCACAATTAGGAAGTTCATCAAATTTAACTTTTAATGTAACATCTGCTTCAATTGGTGATGTTGTTTATATTAAAAACGGAGTTTACAGAGAAATTTTACCTATAAAAATTCCTGCCGGTGTTACGGTACAAGGTGAAAGTTTAAGAGGCACAGAAATTAGACCAGCTTCAGGCACAGGTCATCAAATAAAAACAATTGGTTCTATTACAGGTGGTACAGGCGGTACTCCAGGGACATATAATTTTGTACATCAAAATAGTACAACTGGTTCAGGAACAGGTGTTGTTGTAAATGTTACAACAGATGGTTCATCTACACCTTCAGTTACAATTTATAATGGTGGTTCAGGTTATGTTTCTTCAGAACAAATTACAATTAATGGTGCTACAAAATTAGGTGGTGCATCCAATTTAGTATTTACGGTCACAGCGTTAGAAAATAATGACGCTTCTAATATGTTCATAATGAACAATAGTACAAACCTTGTACAAATGTCAATGAAAGGTTTAACAGGTACACCTGGTGCTGGTGGTACATCTAAAGCGGCTGTAGTATCTTTAGACCCTAGTGGTTCAATTACAACTGCTTCACCTTATGTACAAAATTGTTCGTCTGTAAATGCTGGTGCAACAGGTATTCAAATTGATGGTAATTTACATAGTGCAGGAAATAAATCTATTCTTGCAAACGATTATACACAAATTAACTCCGATGGTCGTGGTGTTCATGCATTAGGTGGCGGCCGTGGTGAGATGGTTTCTATCTTTACTTATTATTGTGATAAATCATTCTTCGCAGAATCAGGTGGATTTATTAGAGGTCTAAACTGCTCATCTGCTTACGGTGAAAAAGGTGCTGAGGCTACAGGTACTTTAGCGAGTGAAACTGCCGTTTCTGTTCAAACTCGTGGTCAAATGTTAAAATATAACACAACAGAATTTGTTGGTGCTGCTACAGAATCAGATGTTTCAGATATGATTGCTACACAAGGTGTTGGTACTGCTACGGTATCTGGTGCTGGTGGTGCGAGTGCAACGGTCTTTAGAACAAATATCTCTACTGACCATTTTCACATAGAAAATATTACAGGTTCATTTGTTGATGGTGAAGTATTAACAATTACAAAAGAAGATTCTTCTACATTTCAAGTTAAAGCGGCTGCTTCATCAGCTCAAACAGGACAAACAGGTGCCTTAATTGCAGTAGACTCAAGTGATAGTACACTTGGTAGTTCAGGCGTAATTAAACTTGGTGCCAATGTTCAGTTTGCAGGTGACTCAACTTATTACAGAGTATCTGCTGTAAGTGAAGAAAATACTTCAAACAGACAAGCATTAATTAGACTTACACAATCTGTTACTTCAGGCAATGCAATTGCAGATAACACAGCGACTACTATTACAACAGGTTATTCAAACATTCGATTAACAGGTCACGACTTCCTAAGTATTGGTACTGGTGATTTTACATCAACTAATTATCCAGGTAGTGAAAGTCAAGCTCCTGACCAATCAGATGAAGTAAACGAATTATTAGGTGGTCGTGTTTACTTTACATCAACTGACCAAAATGGTGACTTTAGAGTTGGTGATTTATTCAGAATTGAACAGGCAACTGGTGTTGCAACTCTAAACGCAGACGCATTTGACCTTTCTGGTCTAAACGAATTACAACTAGGTTCTATTGGTGCTGAGTTAGGTGCAACTATTAATGAATTTAGTACAGACGAAACTTTAGGCGGTGACGCTAATACTGCCGTGCCAACAGAAAGAGCTATAGTAGGTTATACACAAAGAGATAAAATGGGAACAGGTCATTTAGTACCACCAACTGGTACAACATCACAAAGACCTACAGGTGCTAGTCTATTTACAGGTGGTATCAGATATAACTCAACTCTGGTAACATGGGAGGGTTATAACGGAACACAATGGACTGGCTTAGGCGGTGGTAATCCTTGGGCAACTCATACTGCTGATGGTTCAACTGCTTTAACGGTAGCTGCTAATGACAGATACTTTATTGATACTACATCAGGTGCTCAAACAGCAAATTTACCTGCCTCACCACAAGTTGGTGACCAAGTGTCTTTTGTTGACTTAGCAGGAACATTTGACACAAACAATTTAACGATAGGTAGAAATAGTTTAAAAATTATGGGACTAGCTGAAGATTTAGTTGTATCAACTGAAGACGCAGGTATTCAATTAGTTTATACAGGTTCAACTTATGGATGGAAATTAACAAATAACATCTAATAAAGGATAAATAGTAATATGTCAGATTTACATGATTTTACACAGAAAAATAGAAGACACACAGGTACTACTGGTATTACCGTATCGGATAATGGATCAGGTCCAGGTGATAGAGTTAATGAAAAAGGTCGTTTAAGATTTAATGATACAACTGACCTTTTAGAATACTATAATGGTACTGACTGGAAATCAATTGACTCGCCCCCAGCTATTACAGGTTTTACAATTAATGATGTTGGTGGTTCTGCTATTACATCAGGTTCTATTGATAACGAGGCCTCAGGCACAAGCACGATTGAAATATTAGGTTCTTTGTTTGATACAACGGCTGGTTCTGTAACTTTTGTTGGTGGCGCTGAAACTCTTTCTCCTGTATCTACTACAAGAAATAGTGCAAACAAATTTACATGTACGGTTACAAATTCACAATTTGATATTACAAATAGTCCTTATACAATAAAATTAACAAACGGTTCAGGATTATCTGCTGAATTAGCGGCGTCTATTAGTGCTGACTCAACAGCACCAACATTTACAAACGCAGCTGACACTACCTTTACAATGTTTGATAGTGCTAGAGGTGGTGGTATTGCAGCTGCCGATTTATGTGGTGCTTCAAACGCTACTAGCTTTGCAGTAACAACAGGTTCTTTACCATCAGGTTTATCAATGACATCTGGCACAGGTGCGATAACAGGAACAGCAGACGCAGTTGGGTCAGATACAACATCAACATTTACGGTTACGGCTACTGGTGATGACGCAACTTCAACAAGACAATTTAAAATTACGGTTAAAGCTCCAATTGTAACATCTATAACATCAACAGGTCCAGGTACATTTTCAGTTCCTACAGGCGCAACATCAGCTACGGTTTTAATGGTTGCAGGTGGCGGCTCAGGCGGACAATCTTTAGGTAGTGGCGGTGGTGCTGGTGGTATGTTAGAAGGCACAATAACGGTAACACCAGGTTCAAATATAGCATATAATGTTGGTGCAGGTGGACAAGGAAGTCCTAGAAGTACATATCACGCAGGATATTATGGAGCAAATACAACTTTTGGTCCAATTCCAGGTCCAAGTGTAACAGCAACGGCACTTGGAGGTGGATATGGATGTGGTCATGCAGGAGGTAATCCACAAGGTACAGGCGACCCCTCACAACAAGGTACACAAGTTAATATTGGTGGTACTGGAGGTTCAGGCGGAGGAACAGGAAGTGCAGACGGTCCTGCTACGCATTACAGAGGCGGTTACGGAAACCAAGGTGATAGTGGCGGATTAACAGGTTATGGAAATGATGGCGGCCGAGGTGGTCAAGGTAACCCACAAGGAAATCACACAGGCGGAGGCGGCGGTGGTGCCGGAGGTACAGGTGGTGATTCTTCGCAAGATGGCTCAGGTCATGGAGGTAATGGTGGTATAGGAAGAGTTTCAACTATAACAGGCTCACCTGTTTATTATGCAGGTGGTGGCGGAGGTGGTGCATATCATTCCGGACCACATGGTCAATCACCAGGCACAGGTGGTAGTGGCGGCGGTACTCCAGGACAACATAGTCCAAACGCTGTTTCAGCAAACGGTACAGCAAATACAGGTGGTGGCTCAGGTGTAGGAGCACATCCAGGTGGTGGTTCAGGTACAGGTGGACCAGGTGTAATTATTATAAAAATATAATAGGAGATAAAAAACATGGCATGGTTAAAATACGCAATTGTTGAATTAGACCCACCAGAAAGTAAATCTACTGGCGGTATGGTTGTCGAATTAACTCATATGTTAGATACAGATACTAGAGACACAGCTCCTATGTCTCAACATTGGGTAAAAAAAGTTGATGAGTATAAAATGGTACAAATACCTGAAGATAGTCCTGTAAAAGTAGGTTGGATTTATACAGATAAGACAAATCAATTTGTTGCTCCATAAATTATATAAATAATTATATATAATTGAAATGATAGGAAAATTTTATAATGGGTACAAAATTTCATTATTGGTTGTGGAATACAATCATATCTAAAGAAGACTGCCAAAAAATTATCAATAGAGGTTTAGAACAAATAGAGTCTTTAAAAAAAGAAGGCTTAAGTTCTACAGCTGTAACTAATGGCGACAATCACAAATCTGATACCAGAAAAATATCTCAAGCAGATTTAACGGTTGAACAAATTACCAAAAAAAATATTAATCATAATGATGTTTATATCAGAGATAGTAATGTATCTTGGTTAAGCGACCAATGGATATATGATTTATTATGGCCACATGTTTCTATGGCAAACAAAAATGCAGGTTGGAATTATGAATTTGA
>TARA_B100001121_G_scaffold310707_1_pt1 | contig 10236 bp, 19 predicted proteins | sample TARA_B100001121 | Tara Oceans TARA_B100001121 (sample SAMEA2622817) | marine metagenome | biome: marine biome (ENVO:00000447); feature: surface water layer (ENVO:00002042); material: "saline water (ENVO:00002010), including plankton (ENVO:xxxxxxxx)" | depth 5 m
TGGCAGGTTCTTTAGGTAGTTTTTATAATCCTGCAAGGGGTCTAGCACTTATGGGAGGTGGTTCACCTAGAATAATATCAGGTATAGCTCAAGGTGCAGGTGTAGTTGATAGATTTTTAGACCCAATTTTAACAGGAATACGCAATAATAGTCTTGGATTAAATGTAGCAAGACAAGGTGGAGTTATTGACAGGGTTGCTAATCAACCTCAAACTTTTACAGATTTATATAATCAAAGACCAAATCAAACTGTTCAAATGACAAGAGATGCAAGTAATTATTTGCGTGGTCTTTTGATGGGGGATTAATATATGCCAGTTTCAAGTTTTAGTACAGTAGCATCAGACAACGGAAACAGACTACCATCTGGTACTGCTATAGAGAACATGAGTCCATCACAAATTAATGATGGTATCAGAGCCTTAATGCAATGTGTCAGAGAGTGGTACAATGAGGGTGAGTGGATTGAATATGGTAGCGGTAATGGAGTTGTAACTTACACTAGGACTGGTGACAACTCACTTAGCATACCTGCAAATGTTGTAACTCAGTTTCATGCAAACAGACGAGTAAAGATACTAGATGGCTCTGGCAACACATTATATGGGCGTGTTACTGCAAGTACATTTTCAAGCCCAAATACAAACCTCACATTAGAGTTTGATGGCGGTGCTACTTTAGGGTCTGGCTCACCAGTTAGCGTGAAGTTTGGGATTGTAAGCAGTCAAAACACATCAATGCCAAGTGCAATGCCAGTCGCATCTATTGTATCTTATGCAGGTGCAACCGCACCTCAAGGGTTCTTAATATGTGATGGGTCATTAGTGTCAAAGACAACTTATGGTGACTTATTTGGTGTGATTGGCACAACTTATGGAACTGGCAATGCTACTCAATTTGTATTACCAGACCTTAGAGGCAAGTTTTCTTTAGGCAAGTCTAGCTCATTTAATTTAGGTACAAGTGGTGGTGCTTTTGCCCAGATTCCAACAGGAACAATATCATCAAGTTTTACTGGTAACTCACTTACACCAAGCGGTTCAGTGTCAGTATCAGGAACAGTTGCTAACCATACACTTACTGAGTCTCAACTTCCATCACACAGGCACGAAGTAGGTAATATATTAGACGAGGGTACTGGAACTGGTGGTAATAGAAGTTTTGGCACAACTTATGGTAGAGGTTCAACTAGAACTGGTGTCAATGTCAGGTTTGCAAACGCACAAACCAGTCTCAATTATTCTGCCTTGACATCTTTTACTGGTGGTGGCTCTGCACACTCACATGGATTTTCTGGCTCTGGTTCATTTAGTGGTAATGCAGTAACACCATCTGGGTCTGTTGCATCGTCATTTAGCGGTGCATCAGTTGACATTACAAATCCATACTTATCCTTAAATTACATAATTAAATTTTAAATATGACTGGAATAAAAAATTACAGAACTAACGCATCTTTAAATGGCACAGTCTTTGCAACTGGCACTGCATCTGAAGGCATGAGTCCATCACAAGTCAATGACACTATGAGACAGATGGCTAAAGACACTAAGGATTGGTATTTAAACGCTGAGTGGATAGAATTTGGCGATGGCGAGACTGCAATAACACCAACTAGAATTAGTGGCACTGAAATTGGTATCAATGCTAATGTTATTGACGCATATCATTCAGGTAGAAGAATTAAATTAATAGATGGCACTGGTACAACTTTATATGGCACAATAGCATCATCTAATTTTGTATCACCTACAACTACAATTACGATTTCATGGGACTCTGGCTCAATAGGCAGTGGCACTATTACAATGGTGGCATTAGGTATAACATCAGCTACAAACTCATCAATGCCTACAAATATACCTACTGGTGGCATTATTTTATGGACACAATCATCTATACCAAGTGGTTTTTTACTAGCAGATGGTAGCTTAGTTAATAAAGTTACTTACTCTGCTTTATTTTCTGCACTTGGCAACACTTATGGCACTGCAACATCTACGCAATTTTACTTGCCTGACCTAAAAGATAAATTTGTAATCGGTAAAGGTAGCACTTATGGTCTTGCAACTACAGGCGGAGCATCAAGCATAACACCATCAGGTACTAACTCAGCATTGTCATTTAGTGGTAACTCATTTACACCAAGCGGTTCTGTTTCTGTATCAGTCAGCAACCATACTCTTACTTTGTCTCAGATACCAAGCCACTCGCACTTTGTATCAAGTAGTGGTAACGGTTTTCCTAACTTGGTACAAGATAACAGTGCATTGACCATGACAAGTAAATCAAATGGTGGTCTGGGTAACAATGACTATAACCTTGTTGGTGTATCGGGTCAAGCTAACCAATCACCATCTCAATCTGTTGGTGGTTCTGGCGGTCACAATCATGGTGCATCTGGCTCATTTAGTGGTAACAGTGTTACGCCATCAGGTTCTATTAATACGCCTGTATTTACAGGCAATAGTACATCAATCATTAATCCATACATTGCTTTGAGCTACATAATTAAAACATGACCCAAAAAAAAATATTAGAAAAGTTAGACCATATTGAGCATGATGTTCACGAACTAAAAACAAGTCAAAAACTAATAGAAAAAGATTTAAGCGTTATTAGGTCAAACCATCTGGCTCACACTGAGTCAAGCCTAAAATTATTATGGAAATGGTCATTAGGTATAGGTATTTTAATAATCTTAATGTTTGTAGATGAGGCTCAGACTTTTGTACTTAACTATTTAGGTATGAAATAATTAAGAAAACATAAAAACAACTTAGTACTGTAAACATTCTTAATATAGGTGATTTCATACATCACTACATAATTACTTTTAATAAAAATTAAATGACAAAGGTTTGCCAAATTGACTACAAATGCAAACAAAGGACTCTGGGCAGAGCAAATGGTCTTTGGGTACTTTGCGAAGAAAAAAAATATTTTAGTGTTCCCATGTCTGAGGGGTGTTGGGTTGTGTGATTTTATGACACTTGATACTAAAACAGGTGATGTCAAAAAATATGACATCAAGTATGGCGGTACAAGATGGCTATACAATCGAAACAATAAATCTGGCAATGGTGGTATGAGACTTATTCACAGAGTTGCTAGTGCTAAACAAAAAAAATTAGGAATAGAACTAATATATGTCATGGAAGATGGCACTGTTAGAGAAGTAAAAAAGAAAGAAACACAATGAACGATGATTTGATTACTATAAAAGACCCAATATCATTTGTTGATAAGTGGGATTATCCATATTTCACAATCAAAGAAATGGTCTGCAAGCATAGCAACATTCTTGGTTATGATGAAAGATTTATGGACTCATTAGTAACTTTGAGGGAAAAATGCGGTTTTGGATTTCCTGTAACCAGTTACTACAGACATGGCGACCCTAATGATTTAGAAAACTGCCACCCCATTGAGAGAAAAAAGATAGAAACCACTGGCAAAGCAGGTGGGCATAGCACAGGCAAAAGTATAGACTTAGGATTAGATAGAGAAAGAGCCTATATATTGTTAAAAACCGCTATGGACATGGGGGTATTTACAGGAATAGGCATAAACCAGAAAGGTAATTCTAGATTCATACATCTTGATACTTGTCTTGCACAAGATGGATTTACTAGACCTACAATATGGAGTTACTAAATATCTGGGTAGTTTCGGTTATGCTAAGTTTTAGCAACTCGCCAAACTACGAGTCACATTATCAAGTAGTTACATTTAACAATCAAAACAGTTGCGAGGATTTTTTAATAGATAAACGCATAGAGCTTAAACATGACTTGATTCATGTTTTTGAAAACCAACCAGAAAATTTAATCAAAATAGATTTCCAGTGTGAAATCTTAGAGGGCGATACAGTATGAATCCATTAATGTTACTTCCAAAACTTATAGGTGTTGCAAAACCATTATTAGGTATTGCAAAGCCACTTATTAGTAATCCTTTAGTAAAAATTGCGAGCGATAAAATAGTCGGTGGCATAGAACATAGCATAGAGAAGAAAAAGATAATTAGAGCCAAAGAAATAGAGGCGGAGCAAAATGTATCTATTGAGCAAGTAAGGCAACAACAACACTCAATTAAAGACGAAATCTTAACTATTAAAATAACTGCAATATTCATTGCTATGTTTTTGCCTTTTACACAACCATACATGGAAAAAGGCATGGAAATATTGCGTAATGCACCTACGGAGTTTTGGTGGGCAGTCTTAATAGTCTACTCAGGAAGTTTTGGATTATCTACTCTTAACAACATTAAGGGCAAAAAGTAATTTGACTAGGCGGTCAAAGTACCACCCATATACAAAGAAACATAAGGGTAGCGATATTATGGGTGATTGTATCATTTGCTCCAAGCCAGTATACCGCTCAGATGGATTCATTATGAAAGAGACTTGGTTTCCTGAGATTAAGAAAGAATACATACATCACTCTGCATCTCATAAATGTTTTGAGCAGCAGTGCAAAAAAGAGCAAGAGGCAGAAGAAGGTAAAAAAAAGAAAAACCTTAATCTGCCTGATAACCCTTTAGACGATTTATGGAAAGATATTTAAAATAGCTTATTGTCTATCCAATCGTATTTACTATCTATTTTCTCATAATGCCTAGTGTTTGATATGCTAGTGTAGATATTTTGAGTAGTTTGGATAGTCTCATGACCCACCATAGATACCGCTTGATTGACATTGTATATGTCATGTCTAGCCCACATCGTAATTAGCCAGTGCCTAAAGAAATGAAACTTTAATTGGTCTGGTAATGTAAACTCACCCTTAAAATGTTTCTTAAATCGCTTTACAAGCGTCATATAAGAGTAACCATCAGCATAATGATTGCGTACATAAGGAAACAACAAATCCCCACCATATACAGGCTCACCATCATCATAGCCAATTAACTCACCATTATCTTTAAATTTATACAAAAAGTTATCTATATAATCTTTTAGGTCTGTTGCTAAACCTTGACCAATATCAACTTGTCTAAGAAAACCTGCATCAGTCTTAGTGCCTTTTTTCCATTTCCCTTGATTATCAAGCTGACCAACAACTTCTACATAACTAGACTCATTGCTCTTAATTTTTAAGTCAGACTTACGCAACGCCATAATCTCACTTACTCTCATACCAGTATATGCCATTAATCTTGCTATACGCTTTTCTACAGGGTCTTTGATTGAGTCAATAAACCTTTTCATATCTGATATATCCCAACGCCTCATCAACTCTTTGATGTCCTGCTTACGCTTGTTAAATGACCTAGTAAACTTTTTGTTAGATTTAGCCTGTCTGTACTCAGTCAAAACATTGACATTACTGCTAACAAAACCTTTTAAAATACAATCGTCAAAAGCATCTTGGCATAATGAAAAGTATCTTGACCTAGTGTGAGGCGATTCTTTACCGCAACCTTTATCTATTATAGTCACTAGATTGTCAGCATCAGTCCAATCATAATTTCTTACATATTTATTAGTCAAACTTTCAGACAATTCTAAAAATTTAAGTAATTTAGTAATATCATTTAGCTTTCTTTGCAGTGTTTTAGGATTGCATCTTATATTGCTACCACTAAATATTTCTTCTTTAACTTTTGTCTCAAGCATCAATAATGCTTTTGTAAGTGTTGCATTTTGCTCATCACTATACATAATATCAATGCCTTTTAGATGGTTATTGACAACACTTGCCAACCTCTTAACTAATTTATCTTTTGAATTTACATAAAACCTAACACGCTTTTGCTTTATGTTTCTATGTTCTGCAAACCATCTACCATCAGGTGCAGTCTTAACAACACCACCTAGATTACAGTATTGAGTTTGCCAATCTTTATCATGTTTTTGCATTATTCTACCCCTAGAGTTTCTTTGTATTGTTTAAGTGTTTTTGGTAAAGTCTGAAGTTGTTTTTTTGCTACATCAACACAAGTTTGTGGTTTGCCATCGCTTGTAAATCCAGATGGAAAGTGTTTACCAGTTTCTTTAAATTTATTAATTACCCACTCAGCATCTTCAATTCTTTCTTCAAGATGCTTAATGTAGTCATATTCTTCAGTACCTTTTAATTCACTAAGTTTTATTTTTTTCATTTTTTTTCCTTTCTGGGGGTGGCTTACGCCACCCTCTCTGTTGTTAAGATAAAGTTTGAACCTACTGATGCTTTTCTAGTATTATCGTCTCTTTTTAAAGGAACATCAGCAAAACAAATTTTATTGTCTGTTTTATCAATAACACACCAATAAAAAGAACCATTGTGTAAACATTTTGTTGCACTTACTTTGTGTAAAAGTTTTTCACCAAAAGTTTTACGACCTCTTGTTGATTCATTAGTGTCATATACATAGAAAATATCGCCATCGTTAGAAACCATAAAGCCATATTCTTTACTTGCAAAATCGTAGTTATCTTTGCAATAGCCCTCGTACTCGTGATGACCTTTAATTTGTTTTTGTAAATTTAGAGCATCGTCTAAATTATCAACTTTAGTAAATTCAACTAATTTTCTATTTCGATTTATTATGTCATTCATATTTTTTTTTCCTTTTTTTACCGCCAACAACTTTATTGTCATTGGCTACTATTAATATAGTGTATTGGCTACAGATAGTCAATAGTGGCAATACTAAACTTTTGACAGTATTTTGACTTTGACTCTTTTTTGACAAAGCATGAAAAAAATGGCTAAAATGGTAGGTTTTTACTGTATTTTGTTGAGTCGTTTGCATATCACTAATGACTACAAAACGCCAAAAATTATAAATAAAACAATAGTTTAAGTTTATAATAGAGTTTCAAAAGAGTTGCAAAAGATTACAAAAGGTTAATGTTTTTCGCTCTTTTCGGTAATTTTTCAACATCTCTAAATTTTTTTTTGACTCCGTTTTGACAAGTAGCCATATAATTTTTGACATGGAGTCAAAAATTTATCAAGTTATTTTTTTGTTTAGCTATGTGTTTTTTCCATCTAACAGAATCACCGCAAATACCTACACCGCAATATTTCTTTTGTAGTTGTTGTTTGCTATAGACAGTAAATGGTTTTTTGCACCTGAGACATATTTTTTCTACATTAATTGTCATCGTACATAGCGTATTTCTTGGTAGGCATGGTGCTTGCGTTGTCCTCTAAGTGCTTTAAATAAATTTTCATAGACTCAAATAAAATATCTTTTTCAGTAAACAAGTGTCTTTTTCTTACATCAATGTCTAAATTGCTATCCTCTATTAGAGCAAGTGCCTCATCTTGTTTTTTTTTAATAGGTGCATTTCTTAACTTTCTACATTTATTAATTGTGTTTTGCAATTTTGCAAATTCGTCAGGTTTTAACGAAAAACCTTTTCTTATATGTGTCATATTCTAATACCTCATATATGGTGACATTGACTGATATATCTGCTCGCCAGTTTCTTTACACTCAAAATATACTTCCCAAGCTGATGATTTTCTACTGCGACTGTAAGTCTTTATTGCAACTCTTGTCCATGTGAATCCATTATATATAAAAACTTTTTGTCTTTTGCCATTAACACCAGTAGCTTTCCATGCCTGATGTAATTCCTTCGCATCAACAGAATCATACTGTTTCATATCAAAAAATAAGTCAGTAACAAATCGCCAGTGAGGATATAAGTACCAATACTTTTTATTTAATCTTTTTTCATTTTCTGTAAAAGTTTGCTTTGGGTGGTCAATTACCTCATGCCTTATAAACAAACTTTTTATAAAAATTTTAATTTTATCTATTATCATTTAATTTTCCTATATGGGTCAGTGTTTAGCTTAACTGTTTTATCAGTTTGAACATTCGCAATTATTTCAACTAAGTTGCTTTTTATGTAGTGAACAACTGCACCTACAATGCTTTCTTTTGTTAAGTCCTCTGCTATATCATCAAAGCTATGACCATCTTCTAAATTTCTAGTAATACTTATGCAATGAGATTTAATCTCTTTATCTAACCTTTGCTCATAAGGTTTCAAAAATATCCTAAAGTGTCTGGCAATGACACCAGTCTCATTTGCCTCAAATCCTATTAATGCAAATGCTCTGTAATCATCAATAACAAACCTCTGAGTACGACCCATCAATCTCATTTCCTAGTCTTCTCATCATTTAATTTACTTCTTAGTTGACCATCTAATGCAAGATAGCCAATAGCATCAATGCTATTATCAGGGTCATACTTACCTGATTTTGTTCTGGCTATTTTTAGCAGACTCATCATGGTCAGCACATGATTAGGCGTGATGTCTATATCAAGATAAGCTGACCATAGTTTCGCAATGTTGAGATGATTTAAAACAAACTCACCATGAGTCTCTTTTCTATCCCCAGTAATAAGGTTGCCTGCTTTATTTAATATGTCTAATGCGTACATCATTAAAAGGGTGGCTTGTCCTCACTCTGTTTCTTTTGAGAGACATACTTACCTTTAACATTCAGGCTTATCTCTTGTGTATCTCTATCTATCCTAATGGACATCTGACACCAACCATCATCATTCTTCATGTGTTCTAATAAGTCTATTGGCATCTTGACATTAGTTGTTGGCTCGCCCTGAAAGATAGTGGTGTAGTCAGGGTACTTATCAGCATTATCCTTACCCTCAGTTAAGGCTTGTGCTTTGCGGTCATTCTTTGCAAACTTAAAAGTCTGACCTTGTTTTATATTATCCCAATCGCTCATGATAAAATCCTTTCTTTATAAGTTTGGAATTGCATTGTCATTAATGTTCAAACCATTGTTGTTTTGTAACTTTTGTATGGTTTGAGTATCAGGGTCAACATTACCCTCATTAATATTAAATATTTTTAATAGTGCATTTTTATAAGCATAAGTATAAAGCTGACCGCACTCTATCTTTGGATTTCTACTTAAATCACCAACAACTGTATAAACGCCATGAACCTCACTCTCATAAAATGTTTGCTCACCTTCGTTGGTTTTCTTTGTAATAAGAACATCTAAATTTATGACATCAACCTTACAACTAATAACTGGTTTGCCCTCATTAAATGACATATCAAAAGTTGGCTTTATTCTTAAATTTAGTCTGCTCGTTACCTTAATTATATTAGGTATCAGCTTGTCATACTCGTAAGCATTATAGTTTGCCACTCTGCTTTTTTCTGCCTCAATTTCGCTTTGAGCTTGTAACATTTTAAAGTTGAGCAACATTTTGTTGTCAACTTTTGGCTCTGCTTTAGTTTTTGGTTTTTTTTCAGTAGTCATATACACCTCTCAGTAATTGTTTGTATTCAGGATTCCAGTCTTGAATTTTCCAGTATTTAAAATCAGGCTCACTTAATCTCATAAAAGTTTCTGCATCGTTACAAAGTTTTAAAAGATTTTGCCTAACCATTAATTTTTGATAGATACCTTTTAAAACACCCTCTAAGTGTTCTTTTTGTAGTGTCTCATGTTCTTCAGGTCTAAACAGTTGTGTACCATTTGGGGTGCAATGTATCTGATGACCTAAAATGTTGGTTGCCTTATAGTAAATAGACATTTGGGGTTCGTAACGGACTGATGGAGTGAGGGGGAAACTCGGACTTTCCCATCGTCTATCACCAACCTTATTGTTACCTGTATTTTTTTTATAATGCCCTTTAGGTTTAGGGTAACTCGTCTTGTTTTCTATCCAAGCAACCAACTTTGTTTCGTCATCTTTATCGAATATTGCTACATCTAACCAACCAGTAATCGGTACATTTAATCCATGTAAATATAAATTTACTGGGTGTTCAAATACTACCTTGTTATCACCTGCTACTTCTTTAATATGGTAAATTATTTCATTAATATATTTTTCTACATACTCAATAAACTTATCCATCTTTTCATTATCAGCAGTTGCAAATTCATTTGGTGTATATCGTTTTGCCATATCTTTTATAAATATTAAGGCATCATTCATAGATATTTTGCTTAACCATAAATGCTCTACAAATTCACCTATCCATTGACCCATCTTTATATTAGCTGAGTGCATTAAAAATTTTTTTAATTCAGGGTGTAATAAATATTGAAAGCCATATAAAAAGTTGGGTAATCCTGCTGATGAATTTGATTGCCATTCAATGCCATGCTTTAACCATTCCTCGCCAACCTTAAAATTTTTTTTAGCATTGAGAGCGTCAACAACTTTTTTTTGCTCTTTGTCTCTATTAATATTTATTTTAGATTTTAATTCTACAAATGATTCCATTTATACAATT
>TARA_B100001121_G_scaffold170340_1_pt1 | contig 10234 bp, 8 predicted proteins | sample TARA_B100001121 | Tara Oceans TARA_B100001121 (sample SAMEA2622817) | marine metagenome | biome: marine biome (ENVO:00000447); feature: surface water layer (ENVO:00002042); material: "saline water (ENVO:00002010), including plankton (ENVO:xxxxxxxx)" | depth 5 m
CCGGTGGCGGCCCTCCCAGTCGAGGTCCCGGTGGCGGTCCTCCCAGTCGGGGTCCCGGTGGCGGCCCTCCCAGTCGAGGTCCCAGTGGCGGCCCTCCCAGTCGAGGTCCCAGTGGTAGTCCTCCCAGTCGAGGCCCCAAGGGTGGCCCGCCTAAGCGCAAGGGTCCACCACGTTGATCACACTAGGATCCAAATTCCTAGGGCTGCTAGAACCATTGCCATGACCAATTCAAATCCTCGCTCATGTTCCTTTAATATGGATAGAATGGGCGTTTCAGAGATAATCAGGGCGACCAATACATACCAACCTCCATCAATCAACAAGGCAATACTTGCAATGATTAATCGCTCACCCCATGTGAAATCAGGTTGGACAAATTGGCTGAAAATCGCAATGAGGAATACCAGAATCTTTGGATTGAGAAAAGCGATAAGAAAGCCTTCAGTAAAGCCTCGTTTGCTGGAATTTTTGTGTTCGAATTCTTCATCAGAACCTTTGATCATCATTGCAGCAAGGAGGATTAGAAACAGCCCACCTGCAATTTCTAAGCCGGTCGCAGCTTCACTCGTACTTGCCTTCAATTGCGCGATTCCAGCAATTGCAACAAAGGCATAGATTCCAAACCCAATTCCATGGCCAACTCCGCACGATACCCCCCGTGTTTTACCGCCTTCCATGGTGTTGCGGAGGAGAACAGCCAGCGATGGCCCGGGTGACATTGCACCGAGGATAAGGACCACAAGAATGGGTGCGAGCGCAGCAAACTCCATGTCAATTTAGCGAAGCCTGGCAGCCTTGAGGCTTTCCAGCAATACCGCACCAATTTCAGATGGATCATTGGCACAGCGGATGCCCGCAGCTTCCATAGCAGCGACCTTTTCTGCGGCCGTTCCCTTTCCGCCACTGATGATTGCACCCGCGTGACCCATGCGTTTTCCGGGGGGCGCGGTCATTCCAGCCACAAAGCCAACCACGGGTTTTGTCATGTTGTCTGCAACCCATGCTGCGGCTTCTTCCTCAGCGTTCCCACCGATTTCACCAATCATGACAACCGCAGCGGTTTGCTCATCATTTTCGAATGCAGCCAGACAATCAATGAATCCAGTCCCATTGACCGGGTCACCTCCAATTCCAACGCACGTACTCTGGCCCTCATCGATACTCATGGCCTGAGCCACAGCTTCGTAGGTCAGGGTTCCCGACTTTGAGACAATTCCAATTCGCCCTTTGGCGTGAATGTGTCCCGGCATAATCCCAATCTTTGCTCCACCCGTTTCCCCCGGAGTGATAATTCCAGGACAGTTGGGTCCAATCAGACGAACATCCGGATACTTTGCCACGTGTTCAGCGGCCTTGACCATGTCCAATGTTGGAATACCTTCTGTAATGCATACGATGACACCATTTCCCCGAATGGATGCAAACGCATCTGCGGCTTCGATGATTGCGGCACCTGCGAATCGGGGGGGCACGTAGATGACACTCGCATCCGCATCTGTGGCTTCAATCGCTTCCCCCATAGTATCCCAAACAGGTGCTTGGACGGCCCCCAGGTCAACGGTTTGTCCACCTTTTCTTGGAGTCACTCCACCGACAATGTTGGTGCCATATTCGACCATCTTGGTGGCATGGAATGTACCCTGATTCCCAGTGATTCCCTGCACCAGAACCTTTGCATCTTCTTCAACCCAAATGGCCATCAAGCCTCACCTCCGACAAGTTCAACGATTTTTTTGGCACCTTCAGCGAGGGTTTCAGCTGTGTGAATGTTCAGCCCACTTTCGGAGAGAATACGTCGTCCCTCCTCAAAATTCGTACCGACCAACCGGACCACAAGCGGGTCCTCTAGTTCAAGTGTCTGGGTTGCTGCAATGACACCTCTTGCAATGATGTCACAACGCATGATTCCACCGAAGATATTGACAAGGATCCCCTTGACATTGGGATCTTCCATGATAATGCCAAACGCCGTAGTCACCTGTTCTTCATTGGCGCCACCTCCCACATCGAGGAAGTTGGCGGGTTCTCCTCCGTACAGCTTGATGACATCCATGGTCGCCATCGCCAAACCTGCACCATTGACCAAACATCCAATGTTCCCATCGAGTTTGACATAGGACAAATCGGCCGCCTTTGCTCGGACCTCAGTCGGCTCTTCCTCTGACAAATCACGCAATTCCATGATGTCAGGGTGGCGGAATAATGCATTTTCATCAAATCCAACTTTGGCGTCTAGTAACACGATTTCATCCTCTTCGGTGCGGACCATCGGATTGATTTCGACCATGGAACAATCCTTGGAAACAAACAATTCAAACAAACCGGTGACATTCTCGACGAACGAATCAACAGCTTTGCCTGTCAAGCCCAGTGATTTTGCCAATCCTTCCGCATCAGCTTGTTGCAAGCCAGCGACGGGATCAACATAGATTTTGAAAATGGCTTCAGGTGTGTTTTCAGCCACCTCTTCAATATCCACTCCACCTTCCTTTGAAGCCATAATCAGAGGCATCTTCTCTTCACGATCGACCAAGATTGCGAGATAATATTCGTGAGCAATGTTGCAACCTCCTTCAACGTAGAGGTTGTTGACCATTTTTCCTTCGGAACCGGTTTGCTTCGTGACGAGAATATTGCCGAGGATATTTTCGGCATATTTCTCAACATCTTCCCGACTGAAGGCGATTTTCACTCCACCTTCCATGATTAGGTCTCCGCTTTCAGGATGATACAGTGTGCCCTTTCCTCGGCCGCCAGCGTGGATTTGACTTTTTACAGCGACAACATTGCTGCCTAAACTGTCGTATGCAGCCAAGGCTTGCTCGACCGACATGCAATGCACTCCGTCTTGTACGGACAAGCCTGCTTCTCGGAACAGTTGCTTTCCCTGATACTCGTGGATGTTCATGGGTGCTCGACCGAAAGTCGCTCTTTGAACACTCCGCCACACTCGCTTGAGAATCATCGACGGTCAGCAAGGCACTTGAGTGTAGTCCACCTCGGATGGTCGATGGACGTCATCGTATTGGCTGGAGGCTTCGGTACGCGGTTGCGTCCTTGGACCTTACATGTCCCGAAACCACTGATTCCGATCCTAGATCGGACCATGATTGAACATGTTGTCAGTATTCTCCCCGAAGCGATGGTCGACAAAGTGCTGATTGCAGCCGGCTATGGAATTGAGCAAATGCGAGAACATTTCGCATCACTTGATTTACCCTACGAAGTTGTCATCGTTGAGGAGACCGAGCCCTTGGGGACGGGTGGAGCCATCGCCAATTGTCGTGAGTATCTTAGCGGGGGGACCTGTTGCGTCATCAATGGCGATTTGCTGACCAGTTTACGGGTCGATGAAATGCTGATTGCACACGAAGCATCGGGAACCCTTGCTTCGATCTCATTGTGGGAGGTCGAAGACCCCAGTCGCTTTGGAGTCGCCGATTTCGATTCAAGTTCTACCCGGATTCGCCGTTTCCAGGAGAAACCTCCACGCGAAGAAGCTTATTCCAATCTCATCAACGCAGGCACCTATCTGCTGGAACCCGAAGTATTCAATCGAATGCCCCAAGGCGCATTCAGCATGGAGCGCGTGGTATTCCCAGACCTCGCCGAAGAAGGCGAGTTGTCTGGATTCCCATTCGAGGGTCATTTCGTGGATGCAGGTACCCCTCCATCCTACATTGAAGCCGTACAAACATCAATTCAGAATCAGGCATGGGTTGCCGGCAAATCAGCGGATGGTGGGAGTTGGTATGGAGGTGATGTTGTAATCGATTCAGATGCCAGTATTTCGGACTCTGCAATCGGTAAAAATACTCAAATATCCTCCGCATGCTCCATAGTAAGTAGTGCTTTACTCAATGAGGTTAGGGTGGATTCAAACTGCGTAATCATCGGTTGCATGGTGGGGTTTAACACCCATGTTGGTCACAACTGCCATTTGGAAAATGTGGTTGTCGACCACAACTCAGTGATCCCCGACGGGTACGTCCAAAATGGCGGCACCTATCCGACGGCAGATTGAACATCTTCCTTCCTGTCGCAGGGTTTGATGAGCGCCCTCATCGTTGTCAATTTCAAAACATATGCTTCAGCCCAAGGGGGTGCCGCTATCACTCTCGCCAAAGCCATGGCTGAAGTCGATGCAACGACAGATGCGACGATGGTCGCCGTGGTCTCTGCGTTCGACTTGAGTGCAGTCAAGGCTGCCGCTCCTTCTCTCGAAGTTTGGACCCAACATCTGGATCCAATCGGTTGGGGTTCTAACACTGGCTGGCTGCACCCAGAGACTGCGATGGGTTATGGCGCTACAGGTTCAATCATCAACCATGCTGAGCACAAGGTCGATTTGGGCCACGTAGAGTCACTACTCGCTCAACTTCCTGACGATTTCCCCGTGTGCGCGTGCGCTGCAGACATCGATGAAGCTCGGGCACTGGCTGCGCTTTCTCCGACTTTCATTGCTGTAGAGCCACCTGAACTCATTGGTGGAGACATCAGTGTGACGACTGCAGATCCAGGCATTGTGTCGGGTACCGCAGAGGTTGTCAAGGCAGCCAACTCGAATGTCCGCGTACTCTGTGGTGCGGGAGTCAAGAACGGTGCGGATGTGGCTAAGGCCATTGAGTTGGGAACTGAAGGCGTGCTTCTAGCCAGCGGTGTTACCAAGGCAGATGATCCGAAAGCAGTCTTGTTTGACTTGGTTTCAAAACTGTGATTCATCCCAGCAGATTGCTGGTACTGAACCAGAGAATCAGCCAAATCACAATCCCGACGTTCAGGGCTCCCCAACTGCGTACGACTACAGGCCTAGCCAATGTGCCTCCAAGGCGAGACAAAGGTCCACCCCAAGATGCGACGAGCCGGAAAAGTAGAGACACAATCCCGGCCATGAAGATGAATGCAATCAGCATCAGTGGTCCGGTCAAGAATCCCATGCCTCCGGCGGCCATTCTTGAGCCAAATCCTTGACTTACAAGGGTCGGTATGGCGAGCCAAGTGAGCCAGGCCAACCAGTGTCCCATGCGTGTGTCCCAAGACCACATTTCCTCGGAACGCCACGCTCTATAGTCCTCAGAAAGCAGGTTATATGTTCGCTTTGAGATCCAATCGACTTCGGGGATCCGTTGCCAAATCAGCATGGCAATTGTTTGCCAGCACAGCCAACCGATGAGTACAGCTTGGACCCAAATCCAAATCGAAGCACCGATAGAGCCGAAGATGGCAACGGGTAGCGCCCAAATGGTGAAGCCAATCGCAGCAGAACCGATCGTCCCTAGCCAACCGGCTGCCGGAATCATGACCGTTTCTGGGGCCTCAATACGCTCTTTGGGCAGTCCGAGAAGCAACAAGGGAAGGAACACCAAAATACTTGAAAATTGCAAGAACTCGAGTGGAGTTCGTCCTCCCCCAGAGTTTGCGACATCAACCGACTTTTCGATATCAATGGGGTTCATTGTTGACGAGTGCCATGCGACGATGAATCCCGCAGAGTCGATCACAATGACACTATCCTCCATTCCACTCGGGAGTTGTTTGGCAACGGCACCATCGGCCTCATCAATCATTAACGGCCAAGAACCATTCAATTTGGCAGCATGGCTGTCTCCATCGTAAATCTCGACACTTTCTCCAGTAATCATTTGTGCAAAGGAAACTGAATCGCCCAATTTCTCACGAACATCGATGAAGTCCTGCATCTGTAAATCAGCAGAGGGTGAACCTGCAGTGAATACACCAAGAATCAGCGCATCCTTTCCATCGAGTAAATCTCCGAGATTCGCACTACCATTGCCGTGTTTGAGTAAGATAAAATTGGGGGCACTGGATTCGTTTTGCTGCTCCCCTGGGCCAATGTCTGGCAGGGCCGTCAAGGAAGCCATGGTGGTTGCTGCCAATAGAGCGATCACCAATAAAGCCGGCCAAGGTGGGATTCGAGTTTGGAAGAAGAATCCGAATAATCCCAGTGCCGATAGAACCGGCATCACGGCAAACCACCCTGATTCCAACCAAGCGCTGGGGCTTTCCTCAACCTCAAATCGCAATACTCCGACCAAATGGCAATCAATGGTGTAAATCCCATCTGCCATCGTAGCACAGACGTCAATCACATACATCCCCTGGTCGAGTGGATCTTTTGTAATCCAAGTCCACGCCATCTTTCCAGTATCGGTCTGTCTGGAGCCATGGGGTGGTTTTTCTGCATCCATGGTAAATCGGTCTTGGAATTGTTCCTCTTCCGGTGGAATCGGGTAATGGACACCTTGCTCCCATGAGTCGAGTGGACCAATCACATCGATTTTGAGTTCCTTGTAGTCGTCGGAACCGAATGGCGAATGAGGTGTAAATTCAATCCGGGGTAACCCATTTGAGCTGACTGAGATGTTTAGCGAAGGTGTCAGCATTTCTGCATCAATTTGAATGCCACTGGGCAAGTCATATGTCTCCCAAAACAAGTGCCCATTTGCCGCGTTACAGTTGTGTTGAACCGACAAATCAAGTGTGATGGTATCATCGATATTCAACATGGTGTCAATGGGTGCTGTGATGGTGAATAACTGCGCATTGTTCCAATCATACTCCAAGAATTGAGGTTCACTCGGCTCATTGTCAAGCACCAAACTGCTGCCCACCATCACCGTGGCATAGAATGTGGTTTCACCTGCACCAAATCCAAAATTTTGGCCCTTGCATTGGGTTCCTTGAGCGTAAAGCCCCGCATACAGTTGCACGGTTAGATTCCCTTGAATCAACGTCGCTTCCGTTGCAGGAATACTTGTGATTGAAAGCAAATTTTGTGGGGTCGGGAAATATCCAAACTCAAGATCTCCATCGGGTTGCCCGGTTTCACTAGGCAATGTACGATCCAACGAGACTTGTTCTCCCGCGCCGACAATGTACATTCCATGGGAATCTGGGAATTGCCAATCGAGTCCAGGCCCCGTTGGGAAATCATCCGCTGTACTTTGGGCAGGAATCGCCAGCATTGCGAGCAAGACCACGAATAGGACCAGCATCCGTCGCAAGGGGCGAACCTCGGGTCCCGGATGCATGATTCGGCCAAACACATCGCATAGATGAATCCGGCGGCCCTAAGGGCCGCCGTTCAAAATCCAATAATCGGATGAAAATAGCAGGCGATTATTGCCCCTGTTGCAATGGCCAATGTATTGACCGTTCCTTTGCCAATGTATCCGCGATTTTCGAGCAGTGCACCGAGTAAAGAATCGACCTGGCAACCCAAAAAACCGATGATTGAGATGCTGACAATAAACTCCACGGGGGATGAAAGGGCTTCAGCACCGACCAACATTCCCAATGCCGTGGCAACCAATGAGATCAGAAGTGCACCAACCAATGCTGCGATTTGCCCATTGGGGCTGAACCCTCCATTCAGTCCAGGTTCGCATTTTTTGAGAGTCGTAATCATGTAGACTCGATTGTCGAGACAGCCAACCTCACTGGCGAAAGTATCGGAGGTGGCGACGGCTACCGAAGCGACGAAGATTGGAAGCAATTCTTGCCAATCTTCAGTCACGAATGCATACAGAGAAATGAGCATCGGTACACCTCCATTAGAAATCACATTGGTCCAATCACGTTCGCCATCTTCTCCTTCATTGAATCCCATCTCTTTCTTCTCATCATATCGCCATCGTGTCACGAAAAACCCTGCACTCAGGAATGCGAGTAGTGTAACCAACCAGGTCCAATGGCCACCGATGGCGACAACAAGTCCCATGATTGCGGCCGCCCAAGTGCCGGACTCATTGAGGATCTTTCGAATTCGACTGATCACCATTAGAATCATGACCAGTGCAACTGAAATCAGCAGGTTTGTTTGGTTAAATCCACCCACCATTTCGAGATTCATTCCAATCCGCCGACCTTTTGAAATGGAGAATGCGGTTCAATGTTTTGACTGTGAGCCACAGAAATCAAGCACTTCTCTAGAATTGGTTTCCAGCCGTAATCGTAGCCAATTCCGATTGGTAATCGTCCACTTCAGACCCATCAGGTGCAGAACGAACACTGTGTAACAAACCCGAGCCCACGACCAATACACCGAGGACCATTGCAGCCATGATGAAAATCGACAATATGACTTCGACCATGAGTGCCATCCCTGTGTTTTCGGCATAGATCGCGAAGGCGGTAAACGTCCCATTCCATGAGGCGTGACCGACGATGGCCAAGATCAATGCAAAAAAGATGTTTTTTGGTAACGGGATTTTCAGAACAGGATCTTTCTGAATGATATTTTCGATCGGTTTCCAGATTTCAATGCCTGAGGGTGTGACCGCCACTCCACTTTGCATTTCTTGGCCTGCGGTTTCAATCAATGCGCCGGTTTTGTTGTCCACCAATTTCCATTGTGTAGGTTCACTTTCAGGTGGTTTAATTTGAATTCCTGCTCGTGCAGCATTGTGCAAATCATTGGCTCTTTTGTTCATCATCGTCCAGCCGATCGCACCTCCTGTTAATCCGGTCCATACGGCGTGACCTGGAATTGAACCAATCCCACGAATGAAAATGGTCATCGGGCTTCCGGCAGTGCCAAGAACATACATCAAATTCTCAAGGATTGCAAAACCCAAACCTACGGTAAATCCAATTTGGAATCCATGCTTTGGGGACTTGATTTTGGAGGCGAAATACAGGATGGCCAAGCCCTTGCAAATTTCCTCACCCACCGGGGCGGAAATCACAGCACCGAGGTTTTCCATCTGTTCAACGCTGATATCGGGATTGAACATAAGTACAATTTCCGGGAAAAAAATGCTGTTGATGAACAGGGCAGGAATGGTCGAGAAGATACCTGCCATCAACCATGTTTCGGCGTCACGGCGTCGGGTCGGCAACCCAATTCGATTGGTAGAGTGGGACCACCAAGCCATCACAGGAATGCTAAATCCGACGACAATCACCGGAATGAGTGCCAATCCTGCCAAGACAAGGGCTGAATCACTTCCGACAATAATCGTAGCCCAAAGCCCGATTGAAATGATAATCGTCAATGTGAATACGACCCAAGATGCGACAGTCGAGGGTACATCCAATACCGAATCATCTCGAATCAGGTGCCGATCAAACCTTGTTGGCATTGGAGTTTGAAGTGAACCACTTTGTGTCGTAATGACATGCAATTGGGTTCCATTGGCGTCTGGGACCGCTCTTTCCAGTAATACGGCTCTCGGTTTCCGGATTGCCACGACCCAAAGTAACCAAGGGATTGCGCAGATGAATGAAACTGCACCCGATGCAGCATCACCATACATCGCGAAGGCCCAACCATAGAAGAAAAAAGTCTCAAACATGAACAATAGAATGACCAAACCGACGATTCGACCATACATTCGCCACGGTTTACTCGGCCGGGCCATTTGCAAATTTGAAGGCGCAGGAGACAGTGATACGGCTTCTTGCAACACCAATGTAGTACCGACTGGTTGCTGTGTCATGCCGACAATCTGAGGGCCGGTGGGCACTTGTGGTACTCCCGGCTGCATGGAGGAGGCTACACATGGTAGCATTTGAGGGTCCCGCTCAGCTCGCCCATCAATCAAGCGGCAGAGCCGCGAGCATCAAGTCATCATCACAGCGGGATTGAAAGGAAGCGGTATTCAGTCAAGAATCCTCTGCTAATCTCCTAGAATTGCTCCACATTCAGTACAATAAATCTCGCTACGAGAATCATCTCTCTTCATGGCAAACAACCCACATTCGGGACAAGGTGGCAAGCCATGGCCACTGTTGGGTTCACGAAACCGCCGACGCATCCGTCGCGGCTTGAGAATGCGAGGCCAACCTCGCTTCGGCTTGCGAACCTTGGGCACGGACCTGCGTTGATTGCACCTTCTTTACGGTTTACGATTAAATGCCCCTCTATCCTACAATGGGCACCAGGTAAATATGGTGACTATTCACATTCATCTGAGTTTTTCCAAGCGTGGCTTGGTGTCGAATCAATCCATGTTCTTCCATCCAAATTCAGGCGCACAAGACGATGAATCACCCAGCCAGTCATCCACAACGATGGCAAACTCATCAACAGTGATTTGGTGACCAAATCTTCGCCCGAATATTCGACTGTAATCTGGACCGAAACTACACCTTCCGCAGTATCGTTTAGATGAACCACAGCCAAGTACCAGAACTCCAATTCATCGATTGCGTCGAATCGATGGGTTTCACCCGGTGCAATCGTGATTGCTTGGTCGCTAATTTGGTCCCA
>TARA_B100001121_G_scaffold50416_1_pt1 | contig 10210 bp, 14 predicted proteins | sample TARA_B100001121 | Tara Oceans TARA_B100001121 (sample SAMEA2622817) | marine metagenome | biome: marine biome (ENVO:00000447); feature: surface water layer (ENVO:00002042); material: "saline water (ENVO:00002010), including plankton (ENVO:xxxxxxxx)" | depth 5 m
CTTTCTTTTGATCTAAGCCATAAGCTACCGCAGCAGCTGTAGGCTCATTAATAATTCTTTGAACATTTAAACCTGCAATTTTACCAGCATCTTTTGTAGCTTGCCTTTGTGAGTCATTGAAATAGGCTGGAACTGTTATTACAGCATCAGTAACTTCCGAGCCTAAAAATTCCTCAGCTGTTTTCTTCATTTTCATTAAGACTTTTGCAGAGATTTCGGGTAGAGCCATTTTCTTATCATCAATTTGAACCCAAACATCTCCGTTATCAGCTTCGACAATACTGTAAGGAAGAATAGCTTTGTCTTTTTGGACCTCTTTATCTGAATATTTTCTTCCAATAAAACGTTTTACAGCATAGACGGTTTTTTCAGGATTCGTAACAGATTGACGCTTGGCAGATTGCCCAACAAGAGTTTCAGCATCCGTGAAAGCTACAACAGAAGGAGTTGTTCTATCACCCTCGCTATTTTCAATAATTCTTGGTCTATCACCTTCCATAACGGAAACGCATGAATTTGTTGTACCTAAATCAATACCTATAATCTTGCCCATTTTTAAAACCTCTCAAATTAATTAAATATTCGTTAATTCTTATATGAGGACACCAAGAAGTTTTTCAAGTTTTTTTTTGATTTTTTTTAGAAACAATTACCAATGCGGGGCGAAGGAGTTTTGAATTTAACTTATATCCCTTTTGCATGACCTCTAAAACAGTATTTTCTGCTAAATCATCCTCTTTTGTTGCCATGGCTTGGTGAAAATCTGGATCAAATTTCTCATTTAAAGGGTTAATTTCCTCAAGATTTAGTTTTTCAAAAACTTCCTTTGCTGTTTTCAGAAGAAGCGTATTTCCTTTTATTAAATCATCTATCTTAAGGCTTTGACTTGTTGCGGCTTTCTCCGCAGCCTCCAAACTATCCATAATAATTAAAAGTTCAGACGATAGTTTTTCGGTAGAATAAAGTTGAGCCTGTACGAGTTGCTTTTCAGTGCGCTTTTGAAAATTATCTAGTTCCGCTCTTGATCTTAATAATAAATCGTTAAGTTTTTCGTTTTCTGCGAGCAAATCGGGTTCTTCGGTATTTGGCAAATTGTCGCCATCTGTCTGGTGTTCTGGGTCCTTCGCCTCTAAGTCATCAGAAGAAATTTCTCCAGCATCTATAATTTCTGAAATATTATCTTTAGCATCCTTATTTTTATCTTCCATAGTGTTTGCCTTAAATTTATTTTTGATAATGTATGATATAAATAATGTATGGACTAATCTGAAGTTTTCAAGGCATCACTTAATAATTTTGCTGTAATATCTACAATAGGTATTACTCTTTCATAAGCCATTCTTTTTGGTCCAATAACCCCGAGAACGCCCACAACATCGTCGTCAAATTTATAAGGTGCGCTAATAATACTGCAATCATCAAGAACATTATATCCAGATTCTGCTCCAATAAAAATTTTTACGCCTTTTGAAGAAATACTTTTATCAAGTAAATGTAAAATATTATTTTTTTCGTTAAATGCTTCGAATAATGTTTTTAATTTCTCGATATCTGAAAGTTCCTCACAATTCATAAGTTTTGTCTGTCCGCTTACTATTAAGTCATCATTTTTTTGAGCTTCATCTGATTCCAAAAAAAGCTGCTTTCCAAAGTTAATAGCCGACGACATAATGCTATTCATATCTTTTCTCATTTCATCTAATTCGTTAAGTAAAATTTTTCTTATATGATGTATTGACTGCCCAGAAATAATTGAATTTAAATAATTTGAAGCCTCTTGAAGCTCTGATGATGTATAATTTTTGTCAAGATTAATTATTTTGTTTTCAACATCGTTACTTTTATTTATTAAAATTGCTAAAATTTTGTTATCACTTAACCTTAAAAAATCAATTTGTTTTAGTTCAGTATTTTTATGAGTTGGTAAAGATATAATACCTGTAAGTTCTGTTATATTTGATAAAATTTCGTTTGTTTTTTTAACAATATTTTTTCTTTCAACTCCTTTAGTTAAATTAAGCTTTAGTTTATCAATAAGCTTATTATTAACTGGTTGTACTTTGATCATCTTGTCCACAAACATTCTATAGGCAAGTTCAGTTGGCACTCTTCCAGCAGATTTATGAGGTGAGTAAATGTATCCAAGATCTTCAAGATCAGTAAATACGTTCCTGATAGTAGCTGAACTTATTGCAATATCAGACGTTTTGGATAGCTTTGTTGACCCTACTGGTTGACCATCCGAAATAAAGCTTTCAACTAACGCTTTAAGCAACAACTCTTGTCTAGAATTTAAATTTTCCATAAAAAAATTTTTGGCTTTTTTTAATAATATAATATTATGAATTATATTATAATGCTATTTTGAACATTTTATAAGCTTACAGGGGGCTTAATGTCAACATTCGAAAATATAGCAATCATATCGAAAATCAGCGACAACAGTGTGAAAGACAGCCTTGATGCAGTTATTGAATTTTTAGATAAAAAGAATATCAGCTATTACTTGGACAGTAATTCATGTTTATTGCTAAAAGGTAGAAATGAGACTGGAATTGAAGATATAAAGAAAAAATGTGATCTAGCATTTATTATCGGAGGCGACGGAACTCTTTTGAGATCTGCCCAAGATTTATCAAAATCTAACATTCCAATATGCGGTATAAATAGAGGTAGGTTAGGTTATCTTGTTGATATATCGCCTGATCATATAGAGGAAAATTTAGAAAATATTTTTTCAAATAATTTTTCTATCGACGAAAGAATTTCTTTAGAGGGAAAAGTATTAAGAGATGGAAAAGAAGTTGCTAAAAATATTTCTTTCAATGACATTGTAATAAATAGTAAAGATGCAAGGATGATTGAATTAGATGCAATGTTAAATGGGGAAATGCTTTATACAATAAATGCAGACGGGTTAGTTATTTCTACGCCTACAGGTTCAACTGCTTATTCATTGTCGAGCGGTGGGCCAATTTTAGATCCAACAATGGAAGCGTTAATATTAGTGCCAATATGTCCCCACTTGCTTAGCAATAGGCCAATTGTTATCAGCATGGATAGTATAATTGAAATTAAAATTTCAGAAAATATAAAAACAAATGCAAATGTGACTTTTGATGGTCAAATTAGTGTTCCAATTAAACCTAATGACATTGTGAAAATATGTAAAAGTACAACAACTCTAAAATTAATCCAGCCTCCAGGTATTAATTTCCTTTCAATTCTAAGGGAGAAGCTTGGATGGGGTTTTAAGCCGTAAATAAATGTTATCAAATATTTATATAAAAAACTTTGCGATTATTGATGAAATTGAAATTGACTTTTTTGAAAATATGTCAGTTTTAACGGGTGAAACTGGTGCAGGTAAGTCTATTCTTATTGATGCAATCAATGTAGTTTTTGGTAATAAGCAAACGAAGAAAATTATTAGAGACGAAAAAAAAGATACAGAGATTATATGCAGTTTTCATATAAATAACGAAAATATTATAAAGATTCTTGAAAATAAAGATTTATATTCAGATAGTCAATGTATATTTAGAAGAAAAATTAATACAAAGAATATTTCAAAAATTTATATCAATGATAAACCAGTAAATTCAAATACAGCAAAGCATATTGGAAATATGATAATTGATATACATGGGCAGCACGAAAATCAACTTATTTTATCAAGTGATGAACAAAGGAATAGGCTTGATAACTATATAAATATTAGTAAAGAAAAGGAAGATATCAAAGATATATTATCGAAAATTAATAGTTTAGAAAAAGAATTATCTGATAGCAACCTATCAGAAAATGAATATGAGGATAAAATATCACTTTTAGATTTCGAAATAAATGAGCTACAAGATGATACAATTGATTCAGAGAGTTATGATAAATTATCAGATGAATTTAATAAGCTAAATAATTCCGAACAATTAATCAACAAAACAAGAGAGTGTCTTAATATTATTGAAGGGGATGATGGTTACAGCGTTAACTCACAGCTTTCACAGCTCAATAAGAATTTAGAAGACATTGTTAAAATAGACGATTCTTCAAGTGAAATCTTAAATCAAAATATAATTATCATGGATCAAGTAAAAGCACTCTCAAAAATGATAGAGAAGTACTCTAATGCAATCAACATGGATCCAGAAAAACTTGAAACTATAAATAATAAAATTTTATCCCTTAATAAGCTTGCTAGAAAATATAAAGTCAATGAAAGAGATTTAAGTAAGATACTGAATGATAAAAATTCTCAACTACAAATATTAAAAAATAATAAAGAAAATTTTAGTAAAAACAAAGAAGAAATTAATAAGCTTCAAGAAAAGTATCATAAAATTGCATCTAAAATATCAAATACAAGAAAGAAAAATTCAAAAAATCTTGAGAACAAAATAACAAATCAGCTTAAAGATCTTGGAATGAATCAGTGTCAATTTAAAATCAATATTCAAACAGATGAAAATTTGATTAAAAAAGATGGTTATGACAAAGTATCTTTTCTTATTAAAACAAATGATAAATCAAAACTTATGCCGCTGAACGAAATTGCATCTGGGGGAGAACTATCGAGACTTAGTTTAGTAATCCAGCTTGAAACAAGATCAAATGATGATTGTGAAACTATGATATTTGATGAAATTGATACTGGTATTGGAGGTGCTACTGCAGAAATTTTGGGGCAACATCTTTCGAATTTAGCGGACAAAACACAAGTCTTATGTGTCACTCACTTAGCACAAGTAGCTGCAAAATCAAAACATCATTATCTTGTCTCAAAAGATAAAGAAATATCATCTACCAGATTAGAGTATCTAGATAATGAAATGAGAGTAAATGAATTAGCTAGAATGATTGGTGGAGTTAAGTTAACTGATAAAGCATTACAGTTTGCAAAAGAGCTAATCGATTAAATAAATTTTTTGAAATTTACTATTCCTTTTCCTTGTCTTCTTTTTCTATTTTCTTACATTCAATTACAGTCATTACTGCCCCGGCTATTGCCAATGCAAAGCAAAAACAACCCGTATAAAAAATAAGTGAATCGTCCATTATTAGTTCTTCCTAGATATTATTTTAAAATAGATGGCGAAGGCTAAAATTGACGGAATCCAAGTTGCTGTAAACAACGCTTCCTGTTTTGTATCAACCCCTTGAAACCAAAGAAAAGCAGTTGTTACAAATGCGACTGCAACTGAAAGTAAAATACATATATCTGAAGTCTTTAACATAATAAAATCCCCTTTTAAAAATTAATCTTCATTCCAAAAAGCCCAAGAGCCTATAAGCAACAAAAACACCGCTAAAGATGCATGGGCTCTAACTCTTGTCACCTCTGGCAACTCTATTAACAATGGCACAGCATTAATCATTCCAAGTAATAGCCAAATTAATGCCAAAGATCCTGAGAAAAGTGCGACTTTTCCAATTTTTCTTTTCATAAAGTTACTATTTTAGTATTTATATTTTAAAAAAAGCTTCTATTCTTCATCTAGAAACTCGCCATAGAGTATCATACTATGGTCATTTATTTTAAAATTATGTTCTTTTGCGATTTCTCTCTGTCTATTCTCTATTATTTCATCATAAAACTCTACAACCTTACCGGTTTTAAGAGATACCATATGATCATGATGATCTCCATGGTTTAATTCAAATACTGCTTGACTGTTTCCTTCTGAGTCAAAATGATGCCTAATTACGATTTTTGCAGCTTCAAATTGTGTTAATACTCTATAGACGGTAGCTAAACTAATTACTTCTCCATCATTTATCAATTCCTTATAAATATCTTCAGCGGACATGTGGTGTTTTTCAGCATTTTCAAGCTTACTCAATATTTTTACTCTAGGAAGAGTGATCTTTAATCCAGCATTTTTTAATTCTATATTGCTCATATTTGCTATATTATCCTTAATTAAGTTAACAATATACAAAAAAAGTGAAAAATTTAAAACTACCTCTAATCTTTGTTTTTACAGTATTTTTATCAGCATGCCAACTTCTTCCTGAAAATACTCAATTAAAAAGCTACAGAGTTCTTGTGCAACAAGGCAACGTTATAGAAGAAAGTAAGGTGGATTCTTTAAAAATAGACATGTCAAAAGAACAGGTGATTTTTCTGCTTGGAGAGCCAGTTTTAGATAATATATTTGATAAGGATAGATGGGATTACGTATATTTTCGAAAAAGAGATCCTGAAAAAACACAACTTAATATGGTAAGCATATTTTTTGAAAAAGAAAAGATAGTAAGCATGAAAAGAATTGTTAAAAACGATGATGGATTATTCGAGATTAACGGAAATACCTTAAAAAACAAACCTGAGTTTATTGATGATCAAGAGGTTTTAGCTCTCCAAAAAAATATTTTTGAAGATATTGAGCTAGAAGGAAGTTTAAGCGATACAAATGAAGAGACTTTAGAAAATAATTTAGAAGAAGGATTAATTAAGCCTGAAAATAATAATAATGGTGATAAAGACAAAAACGAACAAATTAATGATATAAAAGTTTCAGATAAAAAGATAGAAAAACAAGAAAGTGACAAAATAAATAAAGCTGAAACAATTCCAACAGAAAAAAAAGAAATTTATAATGAGCCAATAAAGAGAAAGAGTGATCTTGAAATTGTCTCAGATACATTAAACCAATGGGCATCGTCTTGGGAAAATAAAAATCTTGAAGAATATTTTGCTATCTACATAGATAATTATACCCCGCAATCCTTTGATAGTAATGACCAATGGAAAAGAGATCGTGAAAAAAGAATATTAAATAAGAATAAAATATCTTTAGAAATTGAAAACCTATCAATAACATTTATAATAAATGAAAAGGAAACTGCAACAGCGGTCTTTCAACAAAAATATTCCTCAGAGAGATACTCTGACTCAGTAAAAAAACAAATTATTTTTGAGAAAATAAATAAAAACTGGAGAATTATTTCAGAAGTTCTGCTAGAAGGTGAATATTAATTCTTTTTGAAGTTAAATTTTCTTTTCTCGTTTGGCGTCATTTTTAAATCATCAAAAATTTCAATCCTGTCCTTATCATTGATAATATAATCACGCTCAATTTTCTTTCCAAAACATCCATAGGATTTTTTAGATAAAAAATCAACTGAAAATATAGACGTTTTAATTAAATAATCAATTAAGTCATTTAAAGTTTTATTTTTCTCAAAAAATAAATTATGGTGGATGATATCATTATCTGGTTTAACGTAAATTATTTCAATTTCGATATTAATTTCCATTTTTTTTCATTGATTCATCTATAAAAGCCTTCACGAGATAATTTGTAATTTTATCGAGAGATTTTCCAACGGTATACTCAACGATTTTATTTTCTGCCTCGTAATTAATATGCAGGTAAATTATTGTTTTTCCATCAACACTTTTAAAATCCCAGACCCCATCTAAGAATTTGAAGGGGCCATCAATTAATTTCATATTAATTGACTGGTTTTTTTTAATTTCGTTTCTTGTTGTAAAAGATGTTGAAAGTCCTTTAAGGTTAAAATCTAGCTTAGCTTCCATAAACTTGTCATCTTCGGATAGTATTTTTGACTCTGTACAGTATGGAACAAAGTTTTTATATAAATTAACTCTATTAACTATATCAAAAACTGTTTCAATATCTTTTAATATTATTGCCTCTTTTTTTATAATCATACTTTATTTCTATGAGAATATATCAAAATTTATTCCAATTGCGTTTAACATAACGAAAATAACCGCAATTGGTGCAATTACTCTTGCAGAAAAATACCATAAGACTCTTAGTATTCTGGACTTAATTTTTAACTCTGAATCAACTTTTTCCTTGGATAATAACCAACTAACGTAAATTGTTATTAATATGCCTCCCATTGGAAGTAATATATTAGATGTAAGATAATCTAGGAAATCAAATATATTTAATCCAAAAATTTTAATATCTGAGCCGACATTAAAAGATATAATTGTCCCAATTCCAATAAACCATGCGATTGCTGCGGAAAAAATTGCAGCTTGTATGCGTGAAACATTATATTTCTCAATAAGCCAAATAATCATTGGTTCAATTAAAGAAATTGATGACGTCCATGCCGCGACTATTAATAAGATAAAAAATAAAGTACCAAATAATTGGCCGCCAGGCATTGCTCCAAATGCAACCGTTAAAGTTTGGAATATTAAACCGGGTCCTTGAGTCATTTCTAACCCACTTGAAATAACAATAGGGAATATAGCTAAGCCAGCTAACAATGCTACAAGAGTGTCTAGAGATGCAACTATTACACATGTTTTAGGGATTGAAACATCGCTTGATAAATATGACCCGTAGACCATTAAAGCTCCCATGCCTAAGCTTAAACTAAAAAAAGCTTGGCCCATAGCAATTAATATTGTCTTTCCAGTTACCTGACTAAAATCAGGGTATAGCATGAACTTTATACCATTTGCAAAGTCGCCTTCTATTGCAGAATAAAATACAAGAGCTACAAGTAAAACTAATAAAGCTGGCATTAACCGAACAACTGCATTTTCAAGTCCTGATTTCACGCCTCTAGACACAACTAAGGCAGTAATAATACAAAAGATAGTGTGCCACGCTAGAAGTCTCTCAGGGTCTGCTATAAAATTTTCAAAAATAACTGCTGCCCCTGCTGCATCAATATTATTTAAAACTCCAAATGCGGTTCTAGACGCATATGCCATGGTCCAGCCAGCAATAACGCTATAGTAAGAAAGGATTAAAATACCAGCAAGGATTCCAATAAGACCAATAATTTGCCAATTCTTTGATCTGTTTTCTCTTTCAGATATGTATCTTATCGATGCAATAGGATTTAATCGACCCCTTTTCCCTAAATAAACTTCTGCCAGCATTATTGGTATCCCTATCAAAATAACACACATAATATAAATTATAACAAAAGCACCTCCACCATTTTCGCCAGTAATGTAAGGGAATTTCCAGATATTACCTAAGCCAACAGCAGATCCTGCTGCTGCTAAAATAAAAGCCGTCCTTGAAGACCACTCGCCGTGTGAAGAAGTTCTATTTATTGCCATTAGTAAGTTCTATTCTTATGTTAATATTATGAATATTATGGGACAAAGAGATAAAAATACAGAAAATATTATAGCTGTCAACAAAAAAGCAACACATGATTATTTTATTCTTGAAAAATTGGAGGCTGGCCTCGTGCTTGAAGGGTGGGAAGTAAAAGGAATTAGGGCTTTAAAAGTACAATTAAGAGAGGCATATGTAAGAGTAATTAAAGGTAACGTTTTACTTATTGGCTCACATATAACACCTCCAAAGTTCGTAGATAAAAGTGAAGATAAAAATGTCAATAGGACTAGAAAACTTCTTCTAAATCAAAAAGAAATCTTTATGCTGACAGGTAAAATAAAAAAAGATGGTTTAACATTAATTCCTTTATCGTTGTATTGGAAAAACAATAAAGTGAAGTTAATGATTGGTATTGCAAAAGGTAAGAAAAAATATGATAAAAGACAAGAAGAAAAGAACAAAGATTGGTCGATTCAAAAGAACCGACTATCTAAGAAAATTCAAAAAAAATAAATAATTTATTCTCTATTACAAGAAAAGACTTCCACGTTAACATCAATTTGTGCCCTTACGCCATCAATACATTCTTCGTAAGAACTATATTCTCCGATTACATTATTATTGTTTACAGCAATCCACATTCCTGAATCTTCGCTATATTTTAAATATCCCCAAAATCCAACAATTAGTAAGACTATAAGCATAAATATTTTATCCATATTGGTTCCGCCTTTTATAATAATTTTAGTTTTTTATTATATCAAAACTTAGAAATTTTCCAAATACATCTGCCTTTCGATATCTCATCAATCTTTTTACATAATTCTTGATGCTCTCTAAGCTCTTCTTCATCTGCCTTTATAACAACAAATTTTCCAGATAATTCTTCTTTATTATCTTTTTGTCTACTTTCTTCTTTTTGAGGTAATTCGAAAGAGGTTTGCCCTCCTGTCATCGCAAGATAAACGTCTCCAAGAATTTTTGCATCTAGTAATGCTCCATGAAAATCTCTTGATGAATTATCTACGTTATATCTTTTACACAACGCATCAAGACTATTCTTTTGGCCTGGATGCAGTCTCCTTGCGTACACCAAAGTATCAAAAATTTTACATTCTTCGGATAATTTTATATTTTGAGAG
>TARA_B100001121_G_scaffold1605_1_pt1 | contig 10155 bp, 10 predicted proteins | sample TARA_B100001121 | Tara Oceans TARA_B100001121 (sample SAMEA2622817) | marine metagenome | biome: marine biome (ENVO:00000447); feature: surface water layer (ENVO:00002042); material: "saline water (ENVO:00002010), including plankton (ENVO:xxxxxxxx)" | depth 5 m
AATAATTTTTTTTCAGAAAAATCTGAAAGTAAATGCCAAGCAATAGCCTCTCCTTCTCTATCTGGGTCCGTTGCTAAATAGACAGTATTGATGGTTTTGCAAATCTTTCTTAATTCTCTGATCGTTTTTTTTCCTTTTTGTGTTTCTTCCCAAGATAAATCCACCCAATTTTCTGGGTTAACTGCACTTTCATCGTCAGGAAGATCTCTAATGTGACCCAAGCAAGCTGCAACCTCCCACTGCTGTTCTGGAAAGTTTTTATCTAAATATTCATTGATCTTAGTAGCTTTCGCACCAGATTCCACGATAACTAAATTTTTCATCCTTTTTTTAATATGGAGTATTTTTTACAGTTTTGTCAAGAAGACGAAACTTTTAGGGCATCCTCCAATAGAGAATTTCCATAATAAATGTATCCCGTGTAGAGCTGAACCAAATCAGCAGAATTAGTGAATCTCTCTTGAACATTTTCAGCGCTCATTACTCCGCCAGAGGCTATCAATAGAGAGCTTTCTTGTTTCAGACTAGCTACTTTTTTTTGAAGATTTTGTGCTTTTTCACTTAGCCTAGAACCGCTCATGCCTCCTTTTTTTGAGTAATAATGTTTGGTAGTGGTATTGGAACATATGAATCCATCTAGATTATTTCTTTCAGAAATTTCGATTATTCTTTCTAAATTAGAGTCTGTTTCATCAGGTGATAGTTTTAAAAATATTAAAGTATGTTTCTCATGCATTTTTTCTAATTGAACTTTTTTTTGAGAAATTTTTTTTAATAAAAATTCAAGGTTTTCGTCTGAAGAAAGTTCTCTTAAGTTTTCAGTATTTGGTGAAGAAATATTTATAGCTAAGTAATCAGCAACAACGAAAAAATAGTCCATGAGATGAAGATAATCCTGCCAAGCATTTTTAGTTTTTGTATTTTTACTTTTCCCAATACTTATGCCAAGAACTCCATCAAACTTATTTTTATTTTTTTTGATATTTGCCAAGGCTTTTGCTGAACCTGAGTTATTAAACCCAAGGGAATTTACCAATGTTTTGTCATTTGGAAATCTAAATATTCTTGGTTTAGGGTTACCCTTTTGAGGCTCTAGGGTTATTGTACCTACTTCAATAAAGCCAAATCCTAGTGAACCAAAAATATGAAAATACTCTGCATTTTTATCTAAGCCTCCTGCAATTCCAATTCTATTTTTAAAAAATAAATTTCCTATAACAACTCCATTTGAGTTTGAATCTTGTTGAACAGCAAAAAACTTAATAAGTCTCAAGTGATATAGAAGCTTGAGAGATTTTAAAGTAATATTTTTAGAAAATTCTGCTGGAAAAAATCTAGTGAAAGCTAAAAAAAATTTTTCAATTAATTTTCTAAAGTTAGTCAATTTAAAAATTTAAAAAAATTATTTAACAATTGGCAGCCCCCAATATAACTTCGACCTACAAGCGTCAAAATAGTCATAGTCAGAGGGATGAATTAAATTGTATCTTGTAGAGCTATTTTTTATTTTTAATGAATCTCCAGAATCTAGATCAAACTCATTGTGTCCATCTAAAATCACCTTCGCTTTTTCGTTATACTCATATTTCAACTCTAATTCACCTTCAGCAGGAATGATTAATGGTCTTGTAGACGAACTATGAGAAAACATTGGCATAATTGCAAATACATCTAAAGTAGGATAGAGGACAGGTCCGCCTCCAGAGTACATGTAGGCAGTCGACCCAGTTGCAGAGGAAACAATCAAACCATCTGATTTGTGATTTGCAACAAGATTGTTGTTTTTAAAAAGACTAAAGCTTGTCATTTTTGCAAGCTCTCCTGAATGCATGACCACTTCGTTAACAGCTAGAAAAGATTTTTTACTATTTGAGATTTCCAAAAGGTTTCTCGATTCTTCTTGATATTGACCTTCAAGAATCTTTGGTAATTCAATATCTAGAGAACCTAACTGAAGGTCAGTTAAGAAGCCTAATTTTCCTATGTTCACTCCTAAGAAAGGTATATTAAGATGACATAGCTCTCTAATAGCTCCAATCATGGTGCCATCGCCTCCAATCACCAGCACAAGATCATTTGAAGAGTCTAATTTTTTTAAGTCCTTGATAGATTTATTTGCAACAATGTGATTAATCGCAATATTTTTTTTTAGAATAGCTTTTTTACATCTGTCTAGGGTTTCTTTGTAATCCCTTGTTGATGAATGAACGATGCTGATTGAGGAGATTTTATCCATTGCTTGTTTGTAAATCTTTTGGATTAAAGTTTCTCACGAAATATATGAAAATTGTATCTACAATTGCTATAAAAAACTTAAAAACATACTTAGTCAAAGCTATACCCAAAGCTACTTTAAAAGACATTTGTCCAGCCAATACCCAGACAAAAGTATAAATGAAAGTATCAAGTGCCTGAGAACTTAGGGTTGAAACATTGTTCCTTAACCAAAGATATTTGCCTCCAGTCAAAGTTTTTATCTTATGAAATATCCATACGTCAAAAGTTTGGCTGATTAAATAAGCTGTTATAGAGCCAATAACAAAAATTGGAGAGTATAAGGCTAACGTTGAGATAGCTTGATGAACGTCATTTGCTGAAGAGGCAACTCCTGAGGGAAGATAGTAGGTACTTAGAACAAGAGTAAACATTACAATAACATTTGCTACAGCTCCAATGATAACTGCCCTATTTGCTTCGGCTCTCCCATACTTTTCATTCAAAAGATCTGTTGCAAAATATATACCCGAGTACATTATAGCTCCCATGCTTACAACAAATGTATTTCCTAAAATAGTTAGTTCACTTACTTTTCCACCTTGTAAATTAGCAAGGATAATTCCTAAAATTACAGCAGTGTAGAGACCGTTTTTACCAAAGAAATAAAATAAAATTATTGCAAGTGTAAGGTCATAAAAAACTGTGAATATCCATAATAATTCGGGGTTTTGAATAAAAAAATCTAAGATCATGGCTGATTATTAATTAAAAATTGCTACAATTAGACACTTTTAAAACTAAAAAATCACTTAAATTAGGAAATTATGGAAAATTTAAAACAATTTAGAGAAGAAACTAAAACTTGGTTAGAAAAAAATTGCCCTCCTGAAATGAGAAAACCTATGGGTCCCGGAGATGTAGTTTGGGGAGGAAGAAACTGCAAGTTTCCTCATCCAGACGCAAAACTGTGGTTAGAGAGGATGGGAGAAAAAGGTTGGACATGTCCAACTTGGCCTAAAGAGTATGGCGGAGGCGGATTAAGTTTCGATGAAAACAAAATCCTCCAAGAAGAATTAATGGCAATCAAAGCTCGACCTGCCCTTTCAAGCTTTGGGATCTGGATGTTGGGACCCGCATTACTTGAATTTGCTTCGGAAGAGCAAAAAAAGAAATATATACCCGAAATAGTAAAAGGAGAAATAAGGTGGTGTCAGGGTTATAGTGAACCTGGATCAGGATCAGATTTAGCAAGTCTAAAGACAAAAGCAGAAGATAATGGAGACCATTTTGTTGTGAACGGACAAAAAGTTTGGACTTCCTATGCAGACGATTGTGACATGATATTTACTTTAGTTAGAACAGGACCTCAGGAACCTAAACATGATGGTATCAGTTTTTTGCTTATTGATATGGATCAACCCGGTGTAACAACAAAACCTATAAAATTAATATCTGGTAAATCTCCTTTTTGTGAAACTTTTTTTGATAACGCAATAGTTCCTAAAGAAAATTTAGTAAGTGAGCTTAACAAAGGTTGGGACGTTGCTAAAAGACTTCTTCAACACGAGAGGAATATGATTGCTGGCATGGGTCTTGGAGGTGGAGGTTCTGCCAAAAAGAAAAAAGATCAGGTAATCACCTCTGGAATGGCTACCATGGCAAAAACTTATGCTGGAGAAAATAATGGTAAATTGGCAGATCCTGCTTTGAGACAAAAAATAGCGTCTTTCGATATAAACTCTCATGCCTTTTCTTTAACAATGAAAAGGGCAAGTGAAGAGAGCAAATCCTCAAACTCCGGTCCAAGTCCCGCATCTTCAATGTTTAAGTACTATGGAAGCGAAAGCAATAAGCTAAGATATGAATTGATGCTTGAGGCAATGGGAACTAAAGCACTTGGTTGGGAAGGAGAAGGTTTTGGTCCTGCAGAGCTTGCAATTACAAGAGAATGGTTAAGAACTAAGGCAAACTCTATAGAAGGTGGAACATCTGAGGTTCAACTAAATATTATTGCCAAAAGAGTTTTAGACTTACCTCAATAGTTAGATTAGTTGGGAGAAAAATATGTCATTAGTTTTAAATGAGGAGCAAATCTTTTTAAAAGATAGTGCTAAAAAATTTGCTCTAGAAAAAACTCCTACGACTCATTTTCGTGAAGTTAGAGATAGCGAACTAGAAAATTGCTATGACGAAAAAATATGGCAGGAAATGGTATCTCTTGGGTGGAGTGGTATTTTAGTTCCAGAAGAATATGGAGGATCAAACTTTGGTGTCGCTGGAATTTCTTCAATTTTAGAAGAACTTGGGAGAACGCTTACTCCCTCGCCTTTATTTTCTACCGCTGTAGTAGGAGTTAGTTTGGTCAAACATGCAAACGATGATGTAAAGAAAGAGATTCTTCCTAAGGTAGTTTCTGAAGGACTCAGAATTTGTTTTGCTTTAGAAGAAAGTAATCATCATGACCCTCTAAAAATATCTTGCAAGGCTGAAAAAAATGGAGAGACTTATAAAATTTCCGGCGAAAAGACCTTTGTTATTGATGGCGGGTTTTCAGATAAAATTGTAATAGCTTGTAGAACTTCTGGCGAAGAAGGAAAGAAGGAAGGACTTTCACTTTTTATTTTAGATTCAGAATCAAAAGGGTTGACTGTCACAACAACTAAAATGGTTGATTCTCGTAATGCTGCAAATATGAAATTTGATAACGTAATAGTGTCAGAAGAAATGTTAATCGGTGAAGAAGGAAGTGCTTATGAAATTATTGACTCTGTTCTAGACATATCAAGGGCAGCTATCTCAGCAGAAATGCTAGGCAGTGCACTTCAAGCATATGAAATTACTATAGATTACTTGAAAGAAAGAGAGCAATTTGGATCAAAAATTGGATCCTTTCAAGCACTACAACATAGGGCAGCCATAATGTTTTCTGAATTAGAACTCTGTAAATCTTGTGTTATCGAATCTGTTACATCTTTTGATGAGGGTGGAAATGATTCTGAAAGATTGGCAAGTCTATCAAAAGCAAAAATTGGAGAAGTTTTTCACCTGGTTTCTAATGAATCGGTCCAAATGCATGGGGGAATTGGTGTTACAGACGAATATGATATTGGACTTTATTTAAAGCGAGCAAGAGTAGCCGAGCAAATTTTTGGAAATTCTGATTTTCATAAAAACAGGTATGCTGAATTAACGGGTTACTAACGTTTTATTGTGAGTGTAAATAAAACTGAGAAACTCTATAAAATTATTTCAGAACTTAGAGACCCTTCTTCAGGTTGTGAATGGACTAAATCTCAAACCTCAAAAACACTTTTGCCTTTTATTTTAGAAGAAGCTGAAGAGCTATTAAATGCCTTCAAAAATAAAGATACTCATAATTTCAAAGAAGAGTTGGGAGATTTACTGCTTCAGATAGTTCTGCAAAGCAAAATCGCAGAAGAAAATGACCTATTTTCTTTTGATGAAGTAATTGATAACTTATGTGAAAAGTTAATAAGAAGACATCCTTATGTTTTTAAAGAAAAAAGAAGTCATACAATTGAAGAGCAAAGAGAGGCTTATTTTAGAATAAAAGACTTAGAGAAATTAAAGTGAAATATTTTATTGAGAATTTAATTGGAATAGTTTCAATCACAATTCTTGTTTTAAACACTCTCATTTTGTCTTGCTTATTGATCCCCTTGGGTCTAATAAAATTTTTGATACCCATCACGAACTTAAAGGTTTTATTTACAAAATTTATAATTGGGATTGGCGAATTATGGATTTTCACAAATAAGATTTGGGTCAAAGCTTTACACAAGCCAAGATGGCAAATTGTTGGTAAGGAAAACATTAAATCTAATGGGTGGAAAATAGCAACTTCTAACCATCAATCATTTGCCGATATATTTCTTCTTCAAGATATAACTAATAAGAAAATGCCCATGCTTAAGTTTTTTATGAAGTATGTTTTGATTTATGTTCCTGTGATTGGTCTTTCTTGGTGGGCTTTGGATATGCCTTTTTTGAAAAGATACACAAAAAAACAACTGGAAAAAAATCCTAAACTAGCTGGAAAAGACATAAGGGAAATGAAAAGAGCTTTAAAACATTATTCTCTCTACCCTGTGACTGTTTTTAGTTTTGCCGAAGGCACAAGATTCACTCCTAAAAAACATCAAAATCAAAATAGTCCCTTTGAAAATCTTTTAAAACCAAAAGAAGGTGGTCTTGCAACAGCATTGAGTCTCGTAAACAAGATCGATGCTCTTATAGATTTTACAATCCAATTTGATTCAAAAAAAAGAAGCTTTTGGGACTATCTTTGTGGAAGAATGAATTCCGCAAAAATTGTAATCAAAGAAATTAAAATTCCAAAAAAATTTCTCAATGAAGACTTATTGAGCAATCAATCCTTAAGATCAGAATTTAAGGAATGGGTTAATTCATTGTGGAAGGAAAAAGACCTCCTGCTAGAAAAAGATCTAAATTATGAATAAAACTTTTTATAAATTAATTTTCTTAATTGTATCCCTTTCGTTTTCCTTAAGTCTTTTTGGAAATGATTCTTTAGGTCCCAAGGAAGAATATAAATTAGTAGTAAGCGAAATCGTTCAAATTCTTGATCAAAATCACTTTAAAAAAAACATCGAAATTTCGAATAAGAAAGTTATAGATAATTTTTTAACTACCTTAGATAAAGAAAAAATCATATTTACAGCAAATGAATATAATTTATATTCTTTAAACTTCAGCAGTATCTTTAATCTGAAAGAAATATTTAAGATTTATGACGATTTCTCTAAACGTTCAATTGAACTAATTAATTATCAACTCAGAGTGGTTAATAATTTAGAAAGCTTAGAGGAATTGAATACAACAGATTTCATTGAAAAAAATCGAGAGGACGAAACAAGATTTGATACTTTGGCAGATATTGAAAATTATCATTCTCTATTAATAAAAAACGAATTCATAAATATTATTCTATCAACTGAAGAATTTGCGAATTCAAAGTCAAAACTATTGAAGAGACTTAAAAATAGAATAAAAAGCTTAAAAAGAGTTAAGTCGGACGATATCTTTTCGCTTTTTGCAAATGCAATTACCTCCCTTTATGATCCTCACACAAACTATTTATCTCCCAAGTCACAAGAGGACTTTGAAATAAATATGAGCCTTTCTCTTGAGGGTATTGGCGCTATTTTGTCTACTGAAGATGGAATCACTAAAATAGTTAGATTGATTCCAGGAGGGCCGGCAGACAAATCTGGTCTCCTAAAAGTAAATGATAAGATTGTTGGAGTAGCCTCTTTGCCAGAAAATGAATTAGAAGATGTTAGAGATTGGCGAATTGATGAAGTGGTAAGGCTTATAAGAGGTCCGAAAAATACTAAAGTAAAGCTTGAAGTAATTCCAAATTCTGCCCCTGATGAAGTCTTAGGTAGGATTATCGAAATAACAAGAGGATTGGTAAAACTCGAAGACCAAGCAGCTAAGAAAAAGAAGGTAGAAATTTATAAATTGAATAAGTCTTATAACATTGGAGTTATCGACTTGCCTGCCTTTTATATGGACTTTGATGCATTTAGTAGGAATCAATTTAATTATAAGAGCAGTTCAAAAGATGTAAGAAATATCTTAAGGGAATTAAAAGAAGAACAAGTCGATGGAGTCATTCTTGATTTGAGAGGAAACTCTGGAGGTTCATTATATGAAGCATATTCTTTAGCCAAACTATTTATCGGGAAAGGAAGTGTTGTTCAGGTAATGGAATCTAATGGTTCTATACAACCATTAGGTCATACTAGAGGCAGTCAAAATTATGAAGGTCCCGTTATGATTTTGGTAGATAAAATGAGTGCATCTGCTTCAGAAATTCTTGCAGGAGCTTTTCAAGACTACAAACGAGGATTAATTGTAGGATCAAATACTTTTGGCAAAGGTACTGTGCAACGCTTAGAAAATCTTAATTATGGACAGCTAAAATTCACAGAACAAAAATTCTATAGAGTTTCCGGAAAGAGCACTCAAAATTTAGGTGTCTCTCCCGATATTACTTTACCCTATGTCTTTGATAGTGAAGAGATTGGAGAAATGTCTCTTGAAAATTCTCTTCCGTATGATGATATTTCTTCTCTTGAGTATAGGACTTTTAATTCAACTTCAAACATTGAAATGATCCAAAATTTCTCAGAGAGAAGAGTATCTGATTCAGATTTAAACGAATATATTAAAGATCAAAAAAATCAAAACTTGAATGAAATAAACAAAAAACTTATTCCCATAAACTATCTTGTTAGAAAATCAGAAAAAAAAGCTCAAGAAGAAAAAAAGCTTTTTATTGAAAATAGATTTAGGGTGTCTCTAGGATTAAAGCCCTTTTTGAATTTCGAAGAATTTTTAGATTCCGATCCTGAAGAATTTAATGAGCTTTCTGAAAAAATTGTCCTTGAGGAAGCAGCAAGAATTTTAATTGATCAGATTAACTTTAATAAACCAAAGAGACTTTCTAGTTCTTATTTTAGATGAAAATTTTTTCTTTCAATGTAAACGGCTTAAGAGCAAGACTGCATCAATTGAGTAAGCTTATTGATAAGCACTCACCAGAAATAATTTGTCTTCAGGAAACAAAAGTTGATAACGAAAACTTTCCTATGGAAAGCATTAACGAATTAGGTTACAAAGCTCTTATAAACGGTCAAAAAGGACATTATGGGGTTTCAACTCTTTATAAATCAGAGCCTAAAAAATTTCAAATCGGCTTTCCCTCAGACAAAGATGATGCCCAATGCAGATTGATATCATCAACTCATCAATTTGTTAATAAGGAAGTAACAATTATAAATGGTTATTTTCCCCAAGGAGAAAGTAGAGATCATCCCAAGAAATTTCCATACAAGGAAAAATTCTTTAAGGATTTAATGGTTTATTTAAATAAAAACTTTGTTCCTGAAGATAACATCATTATATTAGGTGATTTGAATATTTCTCCAGAAGACATTGATATAGGCATAGGTGAAAACAATAGAAAAAGATGGCTTGCTACGGGCAAATGTAGTTTCTTGCCAGAAGAGAGAGAGTGGCTTGAGAAAATTAAATCTTGGGGATTTTTTGATTCTTACAGAAAATTTTTTCCTAAATCCAATGATAGATTTAGTTGGTTTGACTACCGTAGCAGAGGCTTTGATGACAATCCAAAAAGAGGTTTAAGAATTGATCATTTGTGGGTTACAACACCTCTATTAAACTTAGCAAGAGAATCCGATATTGATTACGAAATTAGAGGGATGGAAAAACCCTCTGATCATGCTCCAGTTTGGACTGAATTTGATTTCTAAACTCTTCTGTCTTGAAAAAATTTTTTTAATAGCTCAGAGCTTTCCTGAGCCAGTATTCCACTTGAGATAGAAATTTTATGATTGAAAAATTTTTCATCCTTGAGATTGAGGTTATTAATAACTGCTCCTGATTTTGGGTCCTCTGTAGCAAAAATTAATCTATCTATTCTTGCGTGAATACATGCTCCAAAGCACATCAAACATGGTTCTAAAGTTACGTAAAGGCTGCTCCCATTAAGTCTGTAATTATTCATTTTTTTTGCTGCATCTCTAAGGACATTCATTTCCGCATGTCCGGAAGGATCACTCTTAGCGATCGATTGGTTATATGATCTAGAGATTATTTCATTTTCTCTAACTAAAATGGCTCCCACGGGGACTTCCTGGTTTAAAAAAGCTGTTTTGGCTTCATCAAGAGCCAAGTTCATATAAAAAAAATCTTTTTTTGTTTGAATGTTATTCAAGAATTTTTTGTATCATCTCTATTGATGACTCCATTCCATCTTTTATTAATTTTTCAAACTTATCTGGCTTAATTTCAGATACCCAAATTAACTTAGAAAAATTCTTATCTTCCAGAATTGTAACTTTTGCTAGATGATGATCTAAGGGAACT
>TARA_B100001121_G_scaffold40840_1_pt1 | contig 10145 bp, 12 predicted proteins | sample TARA_B100001121 | Tara Oceans TARA_B100001121 (sample SAMEA2622817) | marine metagenome | biome: marine biome (ENVO:00000447); feature: surface water layer (ENVO:00002042); material: "saline water (ENVO:00002010), including plankton (ENVO:xxxxxxxx)" | depth 5 m
ACTGATTATTTTTATAAATATAATACAAGTTTAAACGGGTTAATGATACATCACGATATACCGCCACAAGAATTTTTAAAATATGTGCATTCAATTGATCTTTCATTTATGAAAGAAGATAAAATAATGAGAAGTGAACTTAAAAAATTAGATATGGAAAAATTTATTTTTACTAACGGAAGTGCAGAGCATGCTAAAAATATTTTATCCCACTTAGGTATATATGATTTGTTTGGAAGAGAGAAAGTATTTGATATAGAAGATGGAGGTTATGTGCCAAAGCCTGAGGCAAAAACTTTTGATTTGATGGTAAAAAAGTTTGGTATTAAACCAGAAGAAACTATCTATATTGAAGATATTGCTAAAAATTTAAGTATTGGACATAAAAGAGGATGTACTACTGTTTGGTTAATTAATGATGAACATTTTGGAAAAATAGACTCCGACAAAGATTATATTTCACACAAAATTGAAAATCTGTCTTTATTTCTTAAGGAAATAAGGCTATTAAAAAGTAAATAAATTATGTCTATAGAAAAAATTATAAATGAAGCTTGGGAAAAAAAAGATCAAATAAATCAAAATTCAGGGCAAGAATTAAAAGATGCTATAAACCAAGTCATAAATGATTTAGATAGTGGAAAATCTCGTGTCGCTGAAAAGATTAATGATAAATGGATCACTCATCAATATTTAAAGAAGGCAATTATGTTAAGTTTTCGAATTTATCCTATGGAAAATTTAAATGGTCCATATAGTAGTTGGTATGATAAATCTCATTTACTTAAAGGTAAAACTGCAGGTTGGTCTAAAGATGATCATGAAAAAGCTGGTTTTAGAATGGTTCCAAATTCACCTGTAAGAAAAGGATCTTACGTAGGAAAAAATGCAGTGCTTATGCCGTGCTATGTAAACATTGGAGCTTATATTGATGAAGGAACAATGATTGATACTTTTGCTAGAGCTGGAAGCTGTTGTCAAATAGGTAAAAATTGTCATATATCTGCTGGCTCAGGAGTTGGTGGTGTATTGGAGCCTGCACAAGCTTTACCAACAATAATTGAAGATAATGTTTTTTTAGGTGCAATGTCTGAAGTTGTTGAAGGAGTAATTGTTGGTGAAGGATCAGTTTTAAGCATGGGAATGTATATTGGACAATCGACTAAAATTGTTGACAGAAAAACTGGTGAAATCACTTATGGTAAAATTCCACCATATTCAGTGGTTGTACCAGGTTCATTACCAAACAGTAAAGACCCTTCAAAACCATCTTTATACTGTGCAGTGATAATTAAACAAGTTGATGAAAAAACAAGATCAAAAACATCAGTCAACGATCTGTTAAGAGAATAAATTAATGAAAATTTTAAATGACGTAAAATTAGCTAAAGAGCTAATCAAATTCCCATCTGTTACTCCTATAGATGCAGGAGTAATGAGATTTTTGGAAAAAAATTTAAAGAAATTAGGCTTTAAAACGAAAGTTATTGAATTTAAGGAAAAAAATTATAAGCCTGTAAAAAACTTATACGCAAGATTAGGAACTAAAGAGCCAAATTTTTGTTTTGCTGGGCATTTAGATGTCGTGCCACCAGGAAATATCAAAAACTGGTCAGTAAAACCTTTTAAACCCTCAATAAAAAAAGGTTTTTTAATTGGACGAGGTGCTAATGATATGAAAAGTTCAGTAGCAGCTTTTGTATCAGCAGTAAGCATTTTTTTATCAAAAAATAAAAAATTTAATGGCTCAATTAGTTTGCTTATTACCGGTGATGAAGAAGGTGATGCAGTAAATGGAACAAAAAAATTAGTGAAATATTTGAAAAATAGAAAAGAAAAAATAAATTTTTGTTTAGTTGGTGAACCAACTAATCCAAATAAACTTGGTGAAATGATAAAAATAGGACGTAGAGGGAGCTTGACTGGAGAGTTGACCATAATAGGTACTCAGGGCCATGTTGCTTATCCTGATCGCGCCAATAATCCCTCAACAACTATTATTTCAATTCTTAATGAACTAAAAAAAATTAAATTTGATAAAGGAACAAAAAAATTTCAACCTACTAACTTAGAGGTGACTAAAATTAACATAAATAACACAGCTGATAACATTATTCCTCAGTCAGCTGAGGCAACTTTTAATATAAGATTCAACAATAAACACACATCAAGTTCAATTAAGAATAAATTAAACAAAATTTTTCAAAGAATCAGTAAAAGAAACAAATCTAAATATAAAATAATTTACAAAGTTTCTGGAGAAGCTTTTTTAACAAAACCAAATAAAACAACCTTATTGATACAAAAAATTATACAAAAAATTACAAAAATAAAACCAAAATTATCAACAACAGGTGGAACTTCTGATGCAAGGTTTATCAGGAAAATATCCCCATGTTTAGAATTTGGATTAGTCGGAAAAAATATGCACAAAATAGATGAGTCTGTATCTTTAATAGATTTAAGGAAATTAACTAGAATTTATGAAAATATATTACAAAACTACTTTAAATGAAAACCGCAATCATTAACTCTGACTCATACGAAAAACATTTTACTGGAGATGGACATCCAGAACAACCTAAGAGAGTAATAGCAATAAAAGATAAATTAAAAAAAAGAAAAGATTTAATTTGGGAAAAACCAGTTGATGTTCCAGATGACATATTAGCTATGACACATTCACAAAACTATATAAGAAATTTAAAAAATTCTTTTCCACAAAATGGTCTAAAGTTTTTAGATGGGGATACAGTAGTATCACCAAGTAGTAAAAAAGCTGTTTTTGAGGCTGCTGGTTCAACGATCAAAGCGATAGATGGAATTGAAAATAAAAAATTTAAAAATGCTTTTTGTTTATCAAGACCTCCCGGACATCATGCTGAAAAAAATAAAGCTATGGGTTTTTGCTGTATATCAAATGCTGGTGTAGCTACAAATTATTTAATTAGCAAATATAAATATAAAAAGATTGCATGTGTAGATTTTGATGTACACTGGGGAAACGGCAATTATGATGTAATGCGTAATAATAAAAATTCATTGTATATATCAACTCACCAGTATCCTTTTTATCCAGGAGGAGGAACTGACAAAGACAAGGGTGATTTTAATAATTCACTTAATATACCTTTGCCTGCTGGTACAAATTCAGAACAATATTTTAATGCTTTTGATAGAGTTTTAGATAGATTAGTTAAATATAAACCTGATTTTTTATTGTTTTCAGCGGGATTTGATGCTCATAAAGATGATCCTTTGGCGCAATTTCAGTTAAACTCAAAAGACTTTTATGAAATAACTAAAAGAACTTTAGCGGCTACTAATGAGTTTACTCAAGGAAAGGTTGTTTCGATTCTCGAAGGAGGATACGATTTGAATGCATTAGCTGAAAGTGCCAATGAACATGTAAACGCACTAATAGAATTTAATTGATTAATATTTAGTTCAATATAGATCACGGAAATGAAGTTATACAAAATTAAAAAGTCTAACATTGATAAAAAAGGTAAAGGTCTTTATGCGTCTACAAATATTAAAGAAGGTACTAAAATTATTAATTACACTGGCAAACTTATTACTAAAAAGCAAACTGAAAATTCTAATAAATATGATAATGCTAAACCTATTTATCTATTTACTATCAATAAACGATACGACCTAGATGGTGATTTCTCATGGAATACCGCAAGATTAATCAATCACTCTTGTGATAATAATTGTGATTATGATGGAAAAGGTCTTAAAATTTGGGTTAAAGCAATTAAAGATATTAAAAAAGGTGAAGAGCTTACTTGTGATTATGGATTTAGTTATGATGAAAATTTTAAACAGTTTCCATGTAAATGCAATTCGAAGAACTGTTGCGGCTATATTGTAAGAGCAGAGTCCCGATGGAGAATAAGTAAAAAATTTTCTATGAGTAATAAGAAAAAATTAATAAATAATTTTAGACAAAAATAAACCATTTGGTGGAGCTGGTGGAGCACATAAAGATCTATCTTTTGATTCTAAAACATAGGTAAACTTTTTAAGGGTCCATTTTTTTTCACCAAGATATTTTAGACATCCGACCATTGAACGTACTTGCTGTTGTAAAAAAGATTGTGACTTAAATTCAATTATAATCTCACTATCTAGTGATTTAATTTTGACTGATCTCATTGTTTTAATTGGACTTTTTGCTCTACAGCTTGAAGATCTATAAGTGGAAAAATCCTTTTTACCAACTAACTTTCTTGCCCCTTTTTTCATTAGATTTAAATCAAGTTTTTTAATTACATGCCAAACTCTATTCTTGTTAAGAACAGGTGCACTAGATCTATTGAAAATTACATATTTATAAATTCTCATTTTAGCATTAAATCTCGCATGGAAATTTATTCCTTTTTTTTTGATATCAATTATCGAAATATTATATTTATTTAAAAAAAAATTTACTGAACTTAAAAATTTATTTAAGTTAATGATTTGTTTTTCACTTGAAAAGTGGGCAGATTGCTCTATTGCATGAACTCCAGCATCAGTTCTACCAGATCCAAATAATATTATTTTTTCTTTGAGAATTTTAGAGATAGTATTTTGTATAATACCTTGAATTGTTTTTCCTTTTTTCTGGATCTGCCAACCTCTAAAATCAGTGCCAACATATTCGATAAATATTTGATATTTAATCACTATTTAAAATCAAGCCCTTCTTTATTTTAGAACCGAGTATAAATTCGTTTACCTTTTGAGGATTTTTGCCTTGTCTTTGTATCTCAATAATTTTTATAGACTTAGTATCACCACATGCCACTTCTAAGCTGTCAGACAAGACCTCTCCAGCAATCCCCTGGCCATTGCCAATTTCAGCTTTTCTAATCTTAAATCTTTCGCCGTTAAATAAGAAAAAAGCTCCAGGTGATGGATATAATCCATTTATTTTACCTAAAATATTTTTTGAGTCATTATTCCAATTAATTTTACCCTCAATTTTTTCAATTTTTTTTGCGTACGATGCTTTTGAATCATTTTGCTCAAGAAATTTTGCATTACCTTCTAAAATTTCATCGATATTATCTAAAATTTTTTCAGCTGCAATTAATGAGAGCTTTTCTGATATCTCTTGATAATTTTGGTTTTGATTTAATTTAATTTTATAAATATTTGAAACAGGACCTTTGTCTAAAGATTCAACAATTTTCATTATGCTTATTCCAGTTTCTTCATCTAAATTCATGATAGCTCTTTGAATTGGTGCAGCACCTCTCCAATTCGGCAGTATAGATGCGTGTATATTTATAAAGCCTTTTTTTGTTAAATTAAGAAACTCTTTTGGGATAATCTGACCATAAGCAACGACAATTGCTAATTCAGCTTTTAAGTTTTTGATGAAATCATATTCATCTTTATTATCTTTTAAATTTTCTGGCGTTCTAAAATCTATATTCAATGTTTCTGAAATACTTTGAATTGGTGATTTATTGATCTTTTGCCCACGCTGAGATTTTTGTGGAGGTTGAGTATATACAACAGTAATCGGATAACCATTTTGATACAATGACTTCAAAATTGGCACAGCAAATAAAGGTGTACCCATGAAAATAATTTTTTTGGCCATTAAACAACAATTCTATCTGGATTTTTTTTTATCTTTGAAATCTTTTTGATAATCATATCTCTCTTTAACTTTGATAAATTATCTATTATTAATTTACCATCTAAATGATTTATTTCATGTTGAATGCAAGTCGAAAGTAATCCATCACATTTCATATTTTTTTTTTCTCCATCTATATCAATAAATTCAACTTCACAGATCTTAGGTCTCTCAATTTCAATAAAAGTATCTGGAATTGAAAGACAACCCTCTTCGTATACAGAAGTTTCATTACTTAGTTTTTTTATTACTGGATTGATAAAACTCATAGGTTTTTTTTTTTCTTTTTTTGTTGCCACATCAAGGACTAAAATTCTTTTAAGAATTCCTACTTGAACAGCAGCTAAACCAATACCATTTGATTTGTACATAGTTTCAAATAAATCTTTAATCAATTTTTTTTCGTTAATACCTATTTTTTCAATTGGTTCTGAAGTTTTTTTGAGAATTTCATTCGGAACTGTAATTATATCTTTTATAGCCATGCTGTTAATTGATAAACTAATTTTTAAACTTTTAAAGGAAGAACTTTAAGTAAGATCTTATTTCTGATTGTATCTGCATTCAACTGATTAAGAGCACTAATTATAAAGTACATCGTATCATCATCAATTATATCAAGGGTATCCTGCCCAATAACTTCAGCTATTCTCAATAATGCTAAACCAGCTTCTTTATTATTTATCATTACTTGGATATCAGTCGGCATCTCAGACTCATCAATAACATATAGTTCATCAAATTTTTTAGAAATTTCAATGCCATCAGATTTTAGTGACTCAATAAAAATTATATCTTTTTTAGATAAAATATACTTTTTGTCTTTTTTTATTTTTTTAAGGAAAGTATTTACATCTTTTTCAATTTTAGATTTTGCATAATCACCATTAAAATAATTTACTAATTTTGACTGATGAAATATATTATTATTAAATTTGATTTCTTTAGATAATTTTTGATCTTTCTTTGTATATGTTTCATAGAAATCCGTAAAATTTGAAGGTATTTTTTCAAGTTCAATTAATTCAAGTAAATTCTGTAGCTCTTTATCAAAAGCACCACTTAGATTTTCTTCAATAAATAAATCCTTAAGAATTTTCATCAATTCTAATCTTTTAACAGGCTCTGAGTCTAATAAAATTTTTTGATAAATTAAGGCTCGAGCTTCAATTTTATTTAAAGATTTAAAAAATTCATTAGCATTGAGTAATTGGTTAATATTAAATTGAAACTTTTTATATAATTCAAATAAATCTTTCTCTGGATAATTTTTACTATGTGTAGCTTTTTCAATTAAAGAGATTTTTTCAAAATCATTAACCTCAATTTCATCAACTTTATAAAGTAAATTTGCAGAAGAAAGATAGTTCCAAATTATATCATCTGTTTTGTCATTTGGTTCAAAAACAAAATTAGGATTTATCCGGTGAGCCAAATGGAAATCAAGAACTGACTTTTGAGATATATTTTCATCTATTTTATTTTCGAAACCAAATAATATATCCATTTTTTTTTCAAAATAATCATCATCAAAACCAAGCTCTTTTTTTAAATCCAAAATTAATAATGCCTCATCTTGTTTTTCATTATTAAATAAACAATAAATATTAAATTTTGAGAGATAGTCATCATTAATGGGTTGTTTATTTTTGATAAATATTTCACACGCTTTCTCTAAATTTGAATTTGATAAATGTTTATCGACAACGTATTTTGTCAAGTTTGAGTGTAAGTTTATAATTTGATTTTTTATTAAATATTTTTCGATCAAATCAGTATTTGAATTTTTAATCAACCACTCTGATTTTAGTTTTAAAAATTCTTCATTTGTAATATTTTTATTAGGATTGTATGCATTCGTTAAAAGAGAGATTCTCATAATTTCTTTTGCATCTTCAGAAAGATCCATCTTATTCAATTTCAATAAAATACCCTTCAATTGATCGCCATTAGAATTTATCCACATATTTAAATTTAATCCATAATCTTCTGGATCGTATAAACCCACAATTTTTATTGTGCTTGAATCTAAATCTTCTTCTAATTTAATTTTGTTAGAATTTTTTTGTAATTGCATTTTGTAAATATCAGACTCAGAAACTTCTTCCTCTATCATTCCATTTTGTGAATTTACTAATTCTTCATCTACATTTTTTTCTATTTCTTTACTATCTATATTCCAGATATCTACTGGCTTTTCCTCACCATAAGAAGTTTGCTGACTCAATAATATGAATAGGATTATTAAAAAAATATTTTTATTTAACAATTCTAAAATTTTCATTAGGAATAATTTTTTCTATTTCTTTTTCAGGAGCTGGAAAATCTATTTTATTTAGAAAAAAAACTATTATCATAATTCCTATTAAAATAGATGCAAATTTTACACCTATTCTTAATATGTTTACACTCGAACTTGTTTTTTTTGTAAATTGCATATACTTTTAGTTAATTTCAAATTAAGACATATTTGTGTTTTTTCAATAAAGAAACTTATGAAATCAAAAGAAAATCTTGTTTTTTTAGGAATGATGGGATCAGGGAAGAGTTCCATTGGGTCTATTGTTGCAAAAAAGCTTAAATTAAATTTTATAGATATTGATAAGGAAATTGAAAACGAGACTAATTCTACTGTCAGAAAAATTTTTGAAGAAAAAGGTGAGGAATATTTTAGAAAACTTGAGGAAAAAATTACCTTAAAAAAATTAAAATTAAACTCATCGGTGATTTCTCTAGGGGGTGGTGCTTTTACTAACAAGAATATTAAAAGTGAAATTTTAAAGTATCATTTATCTTTTTGGTTAAATTGGAATTATAAAACTCTAATTGAAAGAATAAAAAATAGCAGAAAAAGACCCTTGGCTTTTAGTGCAAAAGAGAACGAATTGATTGATTTAATTAAAAAACGATCTAACATTTACTCTAAAGCTTTATTTGAAATTAAATGTGATAATTTGTCAAAAAATGAAGTTGTTGAGAAAATTTTAAATATTTATGATGCCTATCAAACTAAAAATTAAAACTAAAACACAAAATTATCCAATAATAATTGGATCCAATTTAATATCGAAAATTGAAAAACTTGGAAAAGGTAACTCAATAAATTTTGAAAAATGTTTATTGGTAATTGATACAAAAATATCAAAGTTAATATTATCAAAAATAAAGAAATCTTTAATAAGGAAAAAGCTTTATCTACATTTTTTTAACGCAAATGAAATTAATAAAAGTCAGAAAAGTGTTGATAAAATTTTAGATATTTTATTAAAAAAGAATTTTTCAAGGGATGATTGTTTGATATCTATAGGTGGAGGAATTACTGGAGATGTAGTGGGTTTTGCTGCAAGCTTATTTAAAAGAGGTTTAAAGTTCATAAATATACCTACTACTCTTTTGGCTCAAGTAGACTCATCGATCGGAGGAAAAACTGGAATTAATACAAAGTATGGAAAAAATTTAATTGGTTCCTTTTATCAGCCTAGTTTAGTCATTACTGATGTTCAATTTTTAAAAACTTTGCCAAAAAGAGAGATAACTTGTGGATACGGAGAAATTTTAAAACATTCTTTAATAGCAAATAGAAACTTTTATAAATTTTTAATCAAAAATAATAAAAAAATTTTTAATCTTTCTTCCCCTTATATTGAAAAAACTATTTATGAAAGCTGTAAAATTAAAAAAAAAGTAGTAGAAAAAGATGAGAAAGAAACAGGATTGAGAAAAATTTTAAATTTTGGTCATACATTTGCTCATGCATTTGAGGCTACTATGGGTTATTCAAAAAAATTAAATCACGGTGAGGCAGTAATTATTGGAATGAAAACAGCGCTAGATTTTAGTTTAAAAAATAAATTTTTAAAAAAAAAAGATTATGACTCTATATGTAATCATATCATAAATACGAATTTACCTTTTTCTATAAAAAAACTTTTTACAATAAAAGACTTAAAAAAAATATTATTCTATATGACTAAAGATAAAAAAAATAATTCAGATAAAATAAATTTAGTTTTACTAAGAAAAATTGGTAAACCAGCATTAGATCAAAAGTATAATAAAAAAAAAATAACTAATTTTTTAAAAAGTAAATTAATTAATTAAAATCTGAATTGAATGAATAAATTCTCTTAATTCTTTATCTAAAGTTTTGTAAATTTTTTTATTACTATCTATTTTACTCATTTTTTTTAGTTCATTTGAATTTAAAGATATTTTCAAATGATATTTGCCTTTTTGATTTCCTTTATGGTTTTTATGTAAAAATGATTTATCCTCAATTTTAATATCTTCAATATTAATGTTATCCTCAAGCTTTTTTTTTACAATTGCAATTAATTGATTTATATCCATAAATAATATTATTATATCATGAAAAATATATGTGACTGGAATAATTGTAAACAAATTGGTAATTATAAAGCACCAGTTGAAAAGGATAATAGTAAAAAATATAGGATGCTATGTCTTGAACATGTAAAAGAATTTAATAAAAATTGGAATTATT
>TARA_B100001121_G_scaffold272288_1_pt1 | contig 10076 bp, 8 predicted proteins | sample TARA_B100001121 | Tara Oceans TARA_B100001121 (sample SAMEA2622817) | marine metagenome | biome: marine biome (ENVO:00000447); feature: surface water layer (ENVO:00002042); material: "saline water (ENVO:00002010), including plankton (ENVO:xxxxxxxx)" | depth 5 m
ATTTATTAATTGGGAATTTATGATCGTCCCCGATTTTTGCTAAATAATCCTCATGATTCACAACTGCCAAATCCATAACTACTCAATTATACGAATTGGCTTTCCATCAACACAGGCCTCAAGAGACTCAATCATTTGGTTATAATATATGGAATAGTTTTCTGCTGTCACGTAACCAATATGAGGAGTTAATAAAGCGTTAGGTAAAAATCTAAGTTTATTATTTTCTGGTAAAGGCTCTTTTTCATAAACATCTAATCCAGCACCAGCAATTTCATTTGTAGACAATGCTATAATTAAATCATCTTCATTTATGATAGGGCCTCTCGAGGTATTAATTAAAAATGCAGTCTTTTTCATTTTGTCCATTTCTTTCAATGTAATACAATTTTTATACCTTTCTCCTCCTTGAACATGAATAGACAAGAAGTCAGAATTTTTTATTAAATCCTCTTTACTACAGGGAAGAACGTCTAATTCTTTACAAGTATCTAAATTCAAATTTTCACTCCAAGCCATCACTTGCATTCCAAATGCTTTTCCAATTTTTGCTACCTGCGAACCTACTCTACCCAACCCAATTAGACCTAAAACTTTATTTTTCAATTCAACCCCAACTGAAGTTTGCCAATACCCTTGGTACATATTATCTATTTCTTCTTTAAGATTTCTAGCTAAACCTAATATTAGAGTCCAAGTCAACTCAGGAGTGGGATGAATATTACTTTCAGTTCCACATACAATAATTTTCTTTTTTTTTGTTGCATCTAAGTCAATTGATTTATTCCTCAACCCACTTGTAATTATAAATTTAAGCTTAGTTAAATTTTCAATAAGATTTTTTGTAATTGGTGTTCTTTCTCTCATTATCAATAAAGCTTCAAAATCTGCCAGTTGGTCCAAAGCATCTGCTTCATCAACAAAAGGTTCACTAAAAATTTTAAACTCATATTTTCCAGAAAGTTTTTCTAAATCAACGAATTGTTGTGAAACGTTTTGGTAATCATCTAAAATAGCTACCTTAAGCATTTTTAATTTCCTTATTTGATAAAAATAAACCTAATATAATTAAAATAGCTCCAATCAAGTGAAAAAATTGAAACTGTTCATTATAAAAAAATATTGCCATTATGGTGCTAAAAAGCGGTATTAAAGATAAAAAAATACCTGCCCTGTTGGCTCCAATTATAGAAACAGCACCAGCCCAACAATAATAAGACCCTATACTAGGAAATAAAGCTAAAAAAATAAGAATATAAAATAAATTCATATTGAAATATATTGTTTGTCCTTGTGAAAATTCATAAATAAATTGTGGAAAGATAAAAATTAATCCGAATGAACATAACACATGAACTAAAGTAAGCAGTGGTAAAGTAAAAGTTTTTCTTTTAAGGAAAGATGAATATAAACCCCAAGAAATTACACCACCTATCATAATTAAATCACCTTTATTAAAGTTTAATGAAAGAATAATTTCTAAATTAAGCTTTGTTATTATTGATAAAATTCCTAATACAGAAATAATAAGTCCTAATATTTGAAATTTATTTGTCTTTTCAATTTTAAAAATAAAACATAATAAAATTATAATTGCGGGAATAGCTGTGTTAAAAAGAGAAGCATTAATTACTTGAGTATGGACCAAAGATAAATATGTAAAAGAATTAAAAAGACCTACACTTGTAAGTGATAAAAAAAATAAAAGTGGTAAGTTGTTTTTAATTATATCTTTGTGTTTTATTATTTCTTTAAATGTAAATGGTAATAAAATTAGCCAAACTAACGACCATCTAAAAAAAACTAATGACATTGGGGGTATATTTGTAAGGAAAGCAAATTTTCCAACCATAAAATTTCCAGCCCAAAATAATGTTGCACAAACCAACATAAAATATGCCTTGGTATTTTGCATGAATTAACTGAATCTTTTTGAGCTATAAGGTTCTAAATTTAGATTGGTTTTTTCTTTAGCTATCATTCCAGAAACAATCTTTCCAGATATTGGACCTAAAGTCCATCCTAAATGGTGATGACCAAAGCAATAAAATACATTTTTGTGATTTTTCGAAGGACCCATTACTGGTAGAAAATCTGGTAATGTTGGTCTAAAACCTAACCATTCATCCTCGTGTTCAGGCAAATCGCCTAACATATATTTTGCATTATTAATTAGATTTTGAATTCTTGATTTAGACATTGGATTTTCTAAACCACCAAATTCAACTGTTCCCACAACTCTTAAACCTTGCTCCATAGGAGTAATTCCAAAACCTCTGTTAGAAAATATAACTGGTCTGCTTAATAGATGATCACAATTTTTAAAGTGAACGTGATAACCTCTCTCTGTATCAAGTGGAATTTTTTCATCTAAATTATCTGTCAATTTTTTTGAAAATGCTCCACATGCAATCACAACTTTATCAAAAAAATATTTTTGATTTTCTGATATAAAAATTGGTTTATCTTCTTTGAATTCTATATTTGTGATATTTGTTTTTTTGAATTCACCACCTTTATTAAGGAATAGTTCAAATAACTTCAGCAATATCTTTTTTGGGTTTCTTGCATGTCTAGCATAGGGATAATAAACCCCTCCATGATAAAAAGGCTTAATATTTGGTTCCAAATCATGAATTTCTTTTTTATTCACTAATTGTTGTTTAACACCTAGCTCATTTCTCACTCTTATTTCTAATTCTCTACTCTTTAAGTCTTTTTCATTCCAAATATATAAAATTCCCTTTTTTTCTACCAATCCTTCTAAATTAATTTCATCGAATAACTCATCATATGCAGGTAAAGCTAAGTCAAGTATCTGGTGCATATTTTTTGCCGTATGCATCATTTTATTTTTTGATGTGTTCAAAATAAATTTTATAAACCAAGGTATCATCTTTGGAACGTAATTCCATTTTAATGCGAGTGGTCCTGTTGAACTTAACAGCATTGCTGGCACATCGGCTAGAACATCAGTTCTATTAAGAGAAAGCGAAGCATATGGTGAAAAATGACCTGCGTTACCATAAGAAGCTGCTGGACTGCCAGGTTCATCCCGATCAAATATTGTAACATCAAAACCTTTTTTTTGAAGAAATAAAGCATTTGATACCCCTTGAATTCCAGCGCCAACAATTCCAATTTTAGATTTATTATTCATACAGACTATATACAATTAATTTCTCAAATAACTTAAGCGACAAATTATGCTTAAGCAATTGCTTGCTGGCTGTGAACTTTTGCACTCATCACTATTCCAAAACCAACCATAGTCGCCAGCATTGAGGAACCTCCATAAGACATTATTGGAAGTGGAGAGCCAACTATTGGTAGTAAACCAAGAACCATACTCATATTTATTGTTATATAAACAAAAATTGCAGCACCAAAGCTATAACAAAATATCTTTGCAAAATAACTTCTTGATAAGGCTCCGATAACCATAATTCTATAAATAATTATTGTATAAATTAGAAGGAGCAAAAAAGAACCAACAAAACCAAACTCCTCAGAAAAAAGTGTAAAAATAAAATCCGTATGTTTTTCAGGCAAAAATTCTAGATAACTCTGTGTTCCTTTTAAAAATCCTTTTCCAAACAAACCTCCTGATCCAACAGCAATTTTTGATTGGATTATTTGATACCCTGCACCAAGAGGATCTCTATCAGGATTAAGAAAAGTTAAAACTCTCAGTTTTTGATAAGGTTTTAAAAAAGCAATTATAAATGGTAAAGAAATTAAAAAACCCAACATTGTATAAATAAAATATCTGTGATTAATCCCAGCAAACCACAGCACCGCAACCCCACTAATTGCAATTAAAAGAGAGGTCCCTAAATCTGGTTGAACAATTACAAGGCCCATTGGTAGTATTATAATTATCAACGATGTTAATATTGTATAAATTGAATTAACATTTTGTAATTTCATTCTGTGAAAATATTTAGCTAAACACAAAATAATAAATACTTTCATGAGTTCTGATGGCTGAAGATTAATAAAATATAAATCAATCCACCTTTGAGATCCTGATGAGGTAATACCAAACCAGTATGTCCAAAATAATAATCCTATAATTATCAAATAAGAAAAATATCCTAATAAAAACCAAAACTTTATATTAATAAAAGAAAAAACTAACATCATTGATGTAAATACAACTAATTTTACAAAATGACTCTTCGTATGAAAAAGTACTTTACCACCATCAGTAGAGTACATTGTGGCAAGACTAATAAATCCTAACAATAAAATACATGCCAATAAAATATAATCAAAATTTTTAAATTTTTGTAAAATATTGAATCCCCCTTTATTTAGTCTTGTATGTTGATACATTAAATTTCCATATATTTTTTAGAATTAATTGACTCTCTTACTTTGTGTCTATCAATTATTAATTTAAACAATTTCTTTGCCATTGGAGCTGCTGTTGTACTTCCGTTCCCACCATGCTCAATTACTATACTTAATGCATATCTTGGATTTTTATATGGTCCATAAGCTATATACAAAGCATGGTCTCTTTCCTCGTAAGGTATTTCAAAAGTTTTAAGGTCAAGTTCTCTGTCTCTCTCAGTGATTTTTTTTACTTGGGCAGTTCCAGTTTTTCCAGCAAATTGATATTTTGGATCATTAATTCTTGATTTATAAGAAGTTCCCATTACTTCATTTGTTGAACCAAACATTGCGTCTTGTACAATCCTAATATTTCTAGAATCTTTATATAAAGGAATAAATTTATCGTTAGCTTGTTCTTCATTTTCATCAACAATAATTTTTGGGTAAATTTTATAACCACCATTGGCTATTTGTGCTGTCATTAAGCATAATTGGATTGGAGTTGTTTGAATGTAACCCTGACCTATACCGGTTATCATTGTTTCCCCCAATAACCATCCCCTCCCTAATGCATTTTTTTTCCATTGTGTATTTGGTATCAATCCCTTTTTTTCAATCTCAAATAAATTACCAAAAACTTTTTCTCCTAGGCCAAATTTTTTTGCAGTTTCACTTAATTTATCTACACCTAACCTTCTGGCTATTTCGTAAAAATAAGTGTCACATGATTGTTTCATGGCATTTCTAAGACTTACAAATCCATGTCCCTTTTTTTTCCAACAATGATAAGTTTGACCGTACATTTCCGTTTTACCAGTGCATTTCACTGTAAAATTTGTATTAATTATTCCATTTTCTAGAGCTGAAAGAGCAACTATTGGTTTAATGGTTGACCCTGGGGAATAATTTCCTTGCAAAGTTTTATTAACCAATGGTTTCATAGGATTATTACGTATCAATTGCCAATTATCTTTACTAATTCCAAAAACAAATAAATTTGGATCAAATGATGGGGAAGAATGCATTGCTATTATTGATCCAGTATAAATATCCATAACACATATTGATCCAGCTTTGTCTTTAAGTAATTCATTTGATAATTTTTGTATTTCAACATCTAGAGTTAGCTTAAGTGTTTTTCCTTTCTTTCCTTTTTGAAATTCTAATTGACTTATACGTCTACCGTACGCATTAACTTCATACCTCTCAATATCGTTTGAACCTATTAATTTTTCTTCAAATGATTTTTCCAGTCCTACCTTTCCGACCTTAAGACCTGGGACAAAATTTTTCTTAATAATTTCTGTGTCTTCTAAATCTTGCTCATTTGCCTGACTTACGTACCCAAGAACATGCGTGAAATTCTCTTTAAATGGGTAATTTCTTGAAATAGATATTACTGGCTTGACTCCATTTAAATCATATAAATGATTATTTATTTTTGAAAACTTTTCCCAACTTAAATTATCTGAAATGATTAACGTTTCCCAAGGTTTAATTTCTCTTTTTTTCTTTATCACCCTTCTAAATTCTTTGTCTGATAATTCCAACAAATCTTTTAATCTATAAATAACATACTTAAAATCCTCTACCTCCTCAGGTATTAAATGTAATTGGTATGCCTCAAAATTTCCCGCAATAACATTTCCAAAATAATCATGAAATTCTCCTCTGACTGGTGCCAATTTCCATTCTCTTATTCTATTTTTGTCAGATAAAGTTAGATACTTTTTGTTTTCTTTGACCTGTAAGAAAAATAATCTACTTACCAGACCAATCATAATAGCAAATTTCAATGACCCTGTTATAAACATCCTTCTATTTATAGAATTAAGTTTTGTAACGTTGTCACTCGAAGAATTAATCATTTAAGCTTTTTAAGTAGTAGTTAAAAATTGATACAAAAATAATATAAAATAAAAAAGTAAAGAATGTGTTAACTAAATAATCCATCAATACTAAATTGTATGAAAAAAACAATGTTAACACTGAGTAGACAATTGAATTAATAAGACTTATTACGAATAAAAAATAAAACCAATCTTTAATTGGATTAGGTCTAATTGTGATATTTCTAAAATATGAAGTGGAAATACATATTAATATATAAGACAAACTACTAATGCCTAAAGGTAATCCAACTACAGTATCATTGAATAATCCTGCTAAGAACACTAACAAATAGTCAAGATTTTTAAAATCTTTTAAGGTAAAGAAAAAAATTAATATAAATGGAAAATTAAATGAAAAATAATCTAAATTTAAATAATTAAAATCAAATTCATTTAGAACTGATATAAATAAAATTACAATTGGCAACCAAGAATAAAATCTATAAAGAAATCCTCTTGCTTTTAAACTATTACTCATTAATTTTTTCTTCCTTTTCTCATGATACAATCTTTGTATTCTGGTGTACCTACTTTAAAACCAGAGCTAAACAATTTTCTTGTTTGACATTTGTGGCTATAAATAAGATTTAATCTTAAAAATTCTAATTCTTCTTTATCAATGTTAAATTGTTTAATTGCTTCTGCTTGTTTATTGAAATCATTTAATAGGGTTATAATTTTATTATCTAGTTCATTGATTCTTATTTTGAGCTTTTCATTTTCCTCTTTAAATTTAAGGTTACTATCTTCAATAATTTCTTTTTCATCTTCAAGAATCTTAATTTTTGCGTCTATTGGTTTTTTAATTTCATCATTATTTTTTGTTTCATCATTTTTTTTTATCACACTTTTTGTGATTACTTCGGCAAAAACATATTTTAATTGAGAAAAATCTGAATAAAATTCAACGTTTAATTTTTGAGCTGATTTAATTTCTTTAATTTTTAGTTCACCTATGGGAATGCCGCTCTTAAATATTGCACCTGTGCCAGAAGTATAGACAATGCTATCTTGTAGAAAATCATCAGATACACCGTCTTTAATATATTTAATTTGGCCTTCATTGTTACCAGAACCTGTAATGATAGCTTGAATATTTTGTGGGGCGATTGTGACAGGAACGTTTGAATTCAAATCACTCAATAATAATACTCTCGAAGTTTTATAATTTACCTCAATGACTCTTCCAACTAAATATGATTGATCATAAATATTCGTGCCTATTTTAATGTTATCTTTACTACCTTTATTTATAATAATACTTTTTAAAAATGGACTATCGTGATCAACTATAATTTTTGCTAAGATTTTATCTGAGGTTGAAACGTAGTCATTAATTAATTCTTTTAATTCCTTATTTTCGTTTTGAGTAATCTCGTTTGAGACTATATTTGACCTAAGTTTATTTAATTCTTTTTTATTTTTTTTATAATCATTAAAAAAATTTGTATAATCAACAGCTTGTGTAAATGAATTTTTCAGAAAATTTTCAGGAATCGAAACTATAAAAGATGACCTATAAACTACTTCATTAATTCCAACTTTTAAAAATTTTATAATTCTAAAATCTAAATTTGATAATAAAATTGTTAAAATTGATAAAAGAACTAAGGTAAGAAGCGAAAATTTTTGTTGAGTACTTTTTTTTAAAAAAGCAGATCGAATTGCAATAAATAAATCATCTCTGCTTGACGCCATTGCCCTTAATATTCAGTCAGCATAGTAGAGAATGTTTGCTCTTGGTCTAAAGCTTTTCCTGTTCCAATTGCAACACATGACAATGGATCATCAGCAATATGGACTGGCAAACCTGTCTCTTTAGAAAATCTTTTATCGATATTTTTTAAAAGAGCTCCTCCACCAGTTAAAGTAAGTCCCATGTCAACTAAATCAGCTGATAATTCTGGCGGTGTACTTTCAAGAGCATCTTTAATACCATTTACCATTTCTTTTAAAATTACATTTAATGCTTCGGCAGTATCCTCTTCTGTAATATTTACTTCTTTTGGTGTTCCAGATCTTAAGTCTCTTCCTTTAACAGCATAAGTATTATTATTTGTAGGAATCGCTGTTCCAATTTCTTTCTTAATTTTTTCTGCAGTACTATCACCTATCATTAGATTGTATTCTTTTCTCATATAATTAACCATGGCTCCGTCCATTGCATCACCAGCTACTCTTAGTGATTTTGAATAAACTAAACCACCTAAAGACATCACGGCAATTTCACTTGTTCCTCCACCGATATCTACTACCATTGATCCAGTTGCTTCAGATATTGGAAGATTTGCGCCAATAGCAGCTGCTATAGGTTCCTCGATTAATTGAACACGTCTTGCTCCAGCAGCTAGTGCGCTATCTTGTATAGCTTTTCTTTCAACGGGCGTTGAGCCTGTTGGAACACAAATCAAAATTCTTGGGTTCGCAAAACTGCTGCCTTTGTGCACTTTTTTAATGAAATGTTTAATCATTTCTTCCGTGACAATAAAATCAGCGATAACACCATCTCTTAAGGGCCTAATCGCTTGAATATTTCCTGGGGTTCTACCAAGCATTGTTTTTGCTTCATCCCCTACCGCTAGTACTTGTTTTTTTCCTGATTGTTCAACTATAGCTACGACAGAGGGTTCGTTTAGAACTACTCCCTGCCCTTTTACAACAACAAGTGTATTGGCTGTTCCTAGATCTATGGCCATATCTTGGCTCCAAACTTTTTTAATTCTATCAAATATTCCCATTATATACCTTCCTTTATTTTGTGATGTTCAATATCTTTATAAAGAGATTTTTTTTCTCTTTTAATCAACATTTTATTTAATGCATTTAAATAAGCATTTGCCGATGCAACTAAAGTATCTGTATCTGCAGATTGACCAACTGTAGTTCTATCATTTTCTTCAATTTTTACGCTTACTGTTGCTTGAGCATCTGTACCCTCCGTTACTGCATGTACTTGGTATAAAGATAATTTTACATCATGGGGATAAAGTTCCTTAATACATTTAAAAATAGCGTCGACTGGTCCATCCCCTGTTTGGGTTGTTTTCTTAATATCACCAAAAACATCCAATGTCATATCAGCTCTTTGTGGCTCTCCTGTTCCAGCAAAAACTTTTAATGATTTGAGGTTTATTGCATTAATTTTATTATCTATAATTAAACTATCGTCGACTAATGCAACAATATCTTCATCATAGATATGTTTTTTTTTATCTGCCAAAATCTTAAATTTTCCAAAAGCTGCTTGAACTACGTCATCAGTCACATCTGCATAACCTAAATCACTTAATTTATCTTTAAATGCGTGTCTGCCAGAGTGTTTTCCCATTACTAAAGATGTTTTTTTAACACCAACACTTTCAGGGGTCATTATTTCATAAGTTTCTCTATTTTTAAGCATACCATCTTGATGAATGCCAGACTCATGAGCAAAAGCATTTTTTCCCACAATTGCTTTATTGAACTGGACTGGAAATCCAGTTGCATTTGAAACAATTTTTGAAGCCTTACTTATTAATTCTGTTTTAATACCAGTTTCATAAGGTAATAAATCATCTCTTGTTTTTATTGCCATTACAATTTCCTCTAAAGCCGCGTTACCCGCTCTTTCACCTATTCCATTTATTGTACATTCAATTTGTCTTACTCCTGCTGATAAACCAGATAATGCATTTGCAACTGCTAATCCTAGATCATTGTGACAATGAGCTGAAATAATTGCTTTATCAATATTTGGTACATTATTTTTTATAAGGTTTATGGTTTTTGCAAATTCCTCAGGTATTGAATAACCTACAGTATCAGGAATATTTATTGTTGTTGCACCACATTTAATTGCAAGCT
>TARA_B100001121_G_scaffold236691_1_pt1 | contig 10063 bp, 15 predicted proteins | sample TARA_B100001121 | Tara Oceans TARA_B100001121 (sample SAMEA2622817) | marine metagenome | biome: marine biome (ENVO:00000447); feature: surface water layer (ENVO:00002042); material: "saline water (ENVO:00002010), including plankton (ENVO:xxxxxxxx)" | depth 5 m
AGGAATTCAGGATTGTACACTATCCTTATGTCCACGCATTGTTCCTGCAATGCCTGTAACTTATAGGCCGGCACGGTGCTTTTCACAATCACAAGATGTCCTTTGTAATTGTTTAATTTCTGTAAAACACCTTCCAGTATGTCGGTGTTGCACTCTCCTGTTTCCAACTGTGGTGTGGGAACAGCAACAAATGTGGCATTGGGTTTGAACTCAATCAAACTTTCAATGGTGTTGCTACTGTAATATTTTGGATCGACAATGTACTTGTTGACGTTTTTGGTGAATCCTTGATTTACCGCTGATCCAACAAATCCATGTCCTACAATTCCTAGTTTCATTTTCTCAAATATTTCCAGCAGTAAGGGAAAGCCTCGCCCGCCAATTTATCTATCACGTTTGCAACGTCCTGTGTTTCCTTCTGAGTGTCTGGTTTACATCTCAGGTTACACACCCTCGCAAAGGCGTACACGGTGCCCGACCAATACCATTCCGTCATGGTTGATTGTGGCAACACCATACGTGCCTGTTCTGGTGCAACACCCTCATTCAATAACAGACTGTAATAAACTTTGCATCCATTGAGATATCTGTTGTAGTATTCCTCATCAGTTTGTACTTCGCCATCGGAACCTTGTTTTGAATTTTTGGGTCTGCCTCTCCATGACGTTGGCACATAGAATTCGGGTTCGTCATCCACATACCTTCTTGACACTTCATTCCACACAAGGCCCACTTGGTGTTTCACAAGTTGTCTTGCAACAAATATGGGTGCCTTGATTCTGAACTGTAGGCTGGCGTGTGCAAATGGTGACCAGTGTTCGTGTTCTGCTAGGTACTTGATCAACTTCTCGTCTTTGACATCAAATACATCTTTTGTTTTGGCGTAACTCACCCTTGCGGCGTTGACCACAGATAAGTCTGTGCCCATTCTATCAATCAGTGTAATTTCCATACACAAATTATACTAGAAAGACTTGTTGAATCCTAGTGTAAATTTCCTGCCCTCTTGACTAAATCCATGAGGTGACTCATAGTCCTCATCAAACACATTCAAAAGACTTATACCAAATTGTATACCATGGTAATTGTAACCAAGGTTTAGATCTAATAAATGAGTCTCTGGCATAGATATGGTCGAGTAATTTGAATTATGGATGTCAAGGTGTTTGCCTTTGTACTTGTAATTGGTTGTCAGTGAGAAATCATTACTGAAGGTATGGTTGTGCATAAAGCCTAGATTCCATTCTGGTCTTCTTAACTGCACAACTTCTTTTTTCTTGCTGTTCAAATGACTGGCAAACAACTTGAAGTCCTTTTGTCCATAACTAAATTCTATTCCGTCGGTGTTAAGATCACCGATGTCATTTTTAAATATTGTTGTTGCAAAATTATCTTTTGTGAATGTCACCTCCTGGGACTCTCCATACTCTATTGCTGTCCAGGTTGTCTTGTCTTTGTAACTTGTTGATGTGCTACCGCTGATGCTGAATCCATCATCTATTTCTTTAAGGAATCCCAGTTTATAAGTCTCGTGTTCCTCATCGAATCTATGGTGATATGAAAATATGTTGTATGATAAATTATAGAAATAACCAAGGTTGTGTCCATACCCTGTGTTTTCACTCCACTGACTTTTGCCATATGAATCATTGTGCTTGTAATCGAATCCGATTCCCCATGTTTCCGTCTGGTGCGTACCCCTCACTGTGTAGTTCTGGCTGTCATAGTGAGAGTCATCGTAATCCCTGTCATACTCGTGTGTGTGGAATGTGAGACTGTTATTTTTATAATCAAATCCTGTTTGGAAAGCATAAAAAGTATTGTCCGCCCATTTACCGTCTTGTATGGATACACTGTGACCGTCGATGTCTGTGAATGTGTTCCTTGCAAACCAAGATGTCCTCCAATGCAAAAGGTCGTACCACTTGCTGACATTGACACCTATTGTTTTATTGTTTGTGCCATCTTTCTCGTCTGCACCTGATAGGGCAGAAACATTTTCAGATTTGTGTTGACCCGCGGAAATAGAAATATTATAGTCATTAAAACTAGTGTAATAATTTCCATTAATGGTTTTGTCATTAGCATTGCCGGACATATTGAATCTCTTATCATAGTCCACAGTTGTTCTAAAGTTAATTGCGCCACCTACTGCATCTGCACCCCAATGGGCACCTGCGGAACCTTTGTATATGTCAATCTGTACAACATTAAACATAAAGTCCTGCCCAACATCATGTGCACCTGTTGGCGTTGATAAATCATTGATCGGTATGCCATTCAACAGCACCAATGTGTGGTTTGAATTTGTGCCACGCATGAACACAGAACTCTGCTGTCCTGTTGGACCAGATTGTGTAATGTCGAGACCTTGCACGTAATTTAGAACTTTAGGTAGGTCAATTAAATTGTACTTTTGTATTTCAGATTGTGTAATTGTTTTTGTAGGTGATATCTTATCGCCTAATGCATTTGAATTATTAGTATACTTTGGATATATTGTTACGCAAGGAATATCACTGTCCCATTTGCAGTCATCTGTTTTTGCTTGGGCAATAGTAACTGACACCAAGACTAACATTAGAATTAATCTAATCATTTCGAGTCTCCTTGCTCTGTTGCGTTCCTAGGTGGCATTCGGACTGTTACCGTATCAAGTAATGTGGACGAATTACACGTCACTTTCCCACTATGCTTTTAGGAACTATGTAATACTATTATAAATGAAAAATCGGTTTGGGTCAACCTTAGAAGCCCATGAGGTCACGTATCTCCGGGTTGATCATCTCCCTGCCCCATTGAGGTAACATGGTAATCTTTACCTTACATCTTAGATTTGGAATGCTTTCGATTTTCTGTTGAACATCTCTAGGTATCATGTCCGCCGCTGGACAAAATGCCGATGTGAGGCTCATAAGAACGTGTACCCATCCTTGTTCCGTTACCTTTACATCATATATAAGTCCTAGATTGTAAATGTCAGTGCTGATTTCCGGATCATAGCACTGTTTTAGTTTCTCTACTATCTGAGGCATATACTCCTGTTGTGTTGGCGGATGTTCTTTTATATCACTCAGATCTGTTTGCAGTTGTGGATCAACAGCAGGTGAAGGCTGAGGTGGCCAATTCGGTGCGTATTTGATTTCTGGAGATTCCAAATTATCTATTTTTTTATCCTGTTCGTCCATAATTTATAATAGCATAATTACCATGATACGTCAATTAATATACCAAAGTCTCCCATTCCTTTTCTCCAAAAATCTCTGTCCTAAACTTGTGGTAATCAAACTCTGGTTGGGCCTCAACTAAAGACTTCTGCCATTTGCTTTGCCATTGGTAAATGTTATCACTATCCACGTCAACAATAAATTTTCCATTAAATCCTAGATAGTTGTTGCTCAGCAAAGTTTCACCTGAATCTTTTACAAATGGTAAATGATAAATTTCGTAGTTTAAAGTAACGTCATCGAAACTAATGTTGTCAATGAACACGCCTTTATCGTCTAAAATCTTACCCTCAAAATCAATCTTGGTATCCATCTTCATGTTTTTTCCATAATGCTCTATGACCAATTTATTTGGCAGTGCAAAGTTTGTATCTAGATCTATAGTCATGTTGCCTTTTTGACCTAGTTGTTTATCGTAGAGCACTTTGTCGTTTGTTAGAACACGTATACAAGGTCCATTATTGTAATTTTGCACTGTAAGTTGTATTTTGATCTTCATGAATACTTTTGATTTTGGACCTCTGATGTAGTCAGATCCACTATTCCTTGTTTTTGTTTTTTCTTATAAACTTCCCAAAGGAAATGCAGTAGTCTTATGTTTCCGTCATTGAAATCTAATTTGTACCCCATCTTCTGTAGTTCTTCACCTGCAATTATTCTCCTTTTAATACGTTCTTGGAATGTAAGTTCTGTATTATGCTTATAAGTCCAAAAGTTCTCACCGTCGTTTAGAGTGATGTCACCCTCATACTGTTCAGCCAAAGGAGTACCTGGCAGTATTGCGAGAGTGGAACCAAGTGCTACTTCCATGATTATGTTATGATATTTTTTATATCTTTTGAACATTCGTAGAGTATCCAAAAAGTCTTCGTGCGTTTCGGTTGGGTAACCGATGATCATTAAAAAAGTGACACCAACTCCATTGATATGTGCTTGTTCCATGAACTCGTCCATGTCCTTGTTACTAAATTGTTTTTTCATGTGATCCCTTACAGATTCACTACCGGATTCTATTCCTAGCAATAAATTTGTTGCACCTGATTCTTTTGTGTGTTTCCAATCTGTTTCAGTCATGGACTTCAATCCTCTCACAATAAATTGTCCACTCCAGGTAATTTTGTTTTTTGCAGTTCTGTTATGCTCCGCAACTGTTTGTACAAAATCTCTGTAAGCCTTCATTGAGCCATTAACTAGACTGTCGGAGAATCTAAAATCATACTTGTTATGTTTCTCGCTTTGGGCAAACATCTCATTGGCAATGCTTTGTCCAGAACGAAAAACAAATTTTTTCCAGTGTTTGTGTATGTCACAAAACGAACATCTCCTCACACAACCTCTACTGCCAGTGATTTTTAAACTGTGTCCCTCGTACTTTTCAAGGTCATAATCAGAATAGTCAGGCCATGCAATACTATCAAGGTCAAGTTGTTGCTCCCAATCTTTGTTGTCTATACCAGGACCCTTGCCTTCCTTCAGCAAATTTACGATAGATACTTCCCCTTCAGACACTATGTAATGATCTATAATGTCTGCCTTTTTCAATCTTTCTACCCACAGGTCCTCACGTGGAGCAATACCTTGTGTGGCTAGTCCTTGACCACCAAAAACTATTTTTATATCAGGATTAATTTTCCTTACACAGCCTGCAAACATTTCACTGAAATTTTGACACTGGTATGTAAACACACTTACCGCTAGAAATCGAGGATTATATTTTTTAAGTAGTTTTTCCGCAGTTTCTTCTACATAGTTTTCAACAATGGGTAAATTATTTCTGTTCTGAATTGTGCCAAAGCCAAAGTAATTTTTACATAGTTCAAATTTCTCAAAGTCTGTATCTTCCAATCTTACAAAGTCATAGTTTATGTCATATGTGCTACAAGTAAAGTTGTGTTGTTCGACACTGGCTTTGATCGCCGCTGGAGCCTGTAGAGGTTGTCTTGTTGCGGTCCATGGTGCAGTAACAATTAATAAGTCACAGTCTATCATGCGTTAGCAATCCTTATCACCCTTTCGATCAAACTTGCAAATCCTACCTGTCTCTGCATTGTTAGAAGTTCTCTGATTCCTAATGCTTGAAAGTCGTCCAGAGTAAGGTTGGCAACTTCGTCCTTATGTTCACCATTGACTATATCTAAAATTACTTTTGCCGTACCCTTTGTCATATGGGAATCGGCGTCGTGTCTGTATTGCATCGTGCCGTTCTCCATGACCTTTCCAGTCACCCATAGGTTTGATATACAGCCTCTAATTTTGTTCTCTTCAATTTTACATGAGTCGTCTAATGGTTCTACCGACTTTGCTTCGTCTATTATATACTGTAACCTTTCCATGCCTTCCAGCACAGACATGTTGGCGCCTTTCTCTTTAATCTTATCAATTATCATTTGTTTTACTGAAGGGCAAATTTTTTCCTGACAGTTCCTCTTTTGTTGCTTTGTATCCTTTTTTCATTTGAAATCCAAAACCCTGTTTTCCTAATTGGTGTATTTTTGGATCAAATTGAGAATTTTTACTTGCTATTCTTTCTCTTCTCTTTTTATTTTTCATTATTTGTCTTTAAAGTATTTTTCTAACCTTCCTTCTTCTCCTGAATGTTTCTCATGGTCAGGCATGGGGTCTTTCTTTTCAGTAATCACCGCCCACTGTGCCGCCCATTTGCCGTTGAACTCCACCCATTTTGAACCCTCTTCGTCTGTGTCAGGCCTAATTGCATCCTCAGGACACTCCGGCTCACATACCCCACAGTCTATGCACTCGTCGGGATGGATCACCAGCATGTTCTCACCTTCGTAGAAACAATCAACAGGGCATACCTCAACACAGTCGGTGTGTTTACACATGATACATTTATCATTTACGGTATATGTCATTTTTTACCTGCTAGATTTAGTGTTAGTTTATAATGTTTATAGGCTTCTCTGACCGCCGGGTATTTACTTCTTGCCAGTCTTTCGTCTTTTTCTTTTTTAAGAAATTCGTTTAACTGTTTTTTAATATAATTATAGTCGTTTTTTTTGGCGTTTTTAAGAATGGTTCTTCTGGTAAGGATTTCTTGTTCTTTAATGAACTTTTTTAAATCCTCCAGTTGTGCCTTCATATTATCCATTATTATTATTATAACATTTATTTGGTTTACTGTCTATTGTCATCCAGGAATTTAGATAGTATATCATCGTTTTCCATGTAGGGCACGAGATTGAACAGTTTATCACCCACTTCAAATTCATGGGCATGTAGATTCTCAGACTCTAGCCAGTGTCCTTTTGGTATTCTACCCACGTAGCATAGGTCGTGTTGTTCTAGGCCAAATATCCTGCACCACTTGTTTTGATAAGGAACGAACTTATCTCTGACGTAATGATAACCAAATTCATCAATAAATCTTTTTCCAATATGGTATATCAGTTTGTTCCCCAAAGGGTATAGTGATTGCTCTTTGCTCACGGGTTTCTTCCAGTAGGCAAAACCACCTTTCATACCTGCCATGGGCAACATCTTGGATATGCTGTGCGTGACAACTTCTACACAATCTGTGTGTGCAAGTTTTATAGATTCCTTTGTCAAGGGCAACCAGATCAAATCTAAAACAACAGGAATGCCTAGTTCCGTGCATCTCGACAGTATGATATCTATAGATGGGTGGTTCTTGAAGTTTGAATAGAAAGGCACACTGATAATCAACAGGTCGTCCTTGGATAAGTCATCTATTTTTCTTATTGTCCTTTGTGCCAGGTTTTGATGATACCAGTATTCGTTTTCAAATACAACAGGTGTTCTACGTCTATGCTGTTGCATGAATTCGAGAACTGTGTGTACAGTAGAAGACATTGGCACACATTCGTACTCATCCCAATGCATACCTATGTCGGGAAGTGACGAACCTTGTATCTTTTCTTCTAAGTGATTGTATCCATACATGTCTATATTCAAAGACTTCAACCATCCCAATACATCGGGTAAATTCGCTGACCTTAATCCTAGGTGCAGTCCACTGACTCTCTCGTGCATGTCGAATGTTGATGAAGACTTTGGTTTCTGGTATGACAGTGAACCTCTTTTCTTTTCATCTGCCAGTTCGGCTTTAGCAATTATCCATTTCATTTGTTCGTAGTGTCTGCTTACTGAATTATCCATTGACATACTGTTCTGCTACTTTGTTGAGACTGTTTAAGTGGTCGCTTTGTTTCCAATGTAGTTTGTCAAAAACCCTTTTCCATTCAGGCATGACTTTTGTTATATCGGTATTCCAATACTGGTCTAACTGTTTGATAAAGTTCACCGGATCATGTGTGGCTTCTGGTTCTATGTACTTCTTGTATTTCTCAGGTACAAGATCATGTAATTGGTATGGCAAATTATGAGGTCCTAACTCTCCAGGCTTGTCGATCAATCCCGGCTGTGACCAGAATATGCCATTGTCCTTGCACCACTGTTCTAGTTCTGGCAGTCGTAGCATTGTCATTACACTTATGGTTGAAGCCACCTGTAAGGATATTCCGTTTGTCCTGAGAAGTTTTATGTTCTCAGTTAACTTGTTCCAGTTGCAACCAGGTCGAACGTATTCTTGTACCGCACCCACGCCGTCTATGCTGATGCTCAAAACTACGTCTTTAAACTTTTTAATCATAGCAACAGTATCAGGATCTATCCTGGTTGCATTGGTTGTAATGTGTAAGGTAATATGCTCGTTGTCATTAGTCCTGATCAACTCTCTTAACAAGTTCTTGGCCTTCTTGTGATAGAAAGGTTCACCCCCATTTATATCCACGTAACTGATGTGTTTCCTGTTCTTTAGTATATAATCTGGGGTGTTCATTAGTGTGTCAACTTCCATGTTCTGTGTCTTGCCGAGAATATCCCAAACCTTTTTAACTTTTGTACTGAAACTAGGAAGGCACATCCTACAGGCGAGGTTACATTCTTGCCCAACTGTGTACTTGACCTGTGTGGGCGGAAGTTCCATTTTGGTTTGTTTAAGTCTTTCTTTGTACTCCTGAAGCCTGCCCTCGTTAATCCTTTGCCTCATACTTGATATACCGTTGTCCTCGGCCTTCCAACAAAGTCTACAACCTTTAGGTCTTTTACCTGCAAGTAAGTCCTCACGGAGTTTTATGATTTCGGTACTGTTCCAATAGGATTCTATGTCACGGAACTCGCCCTTAGGCTCGTAAAAACAACATGGTGTGAGTGTAGTCCTACCAACATGGTTGTTTCTATTTCTATCAACCGCAATCCAGGGCATTATGCAAATGTTTTTCATCTTACTCTATTATACTTTTTTTTCTAAATGTTAGCAAGGTCTTTGCGTACGGAAGGGCGTTCTTGTTAAGTAAAGAGCATTCGCTCAGGCGTCCATTTGCATTCCGACGTCATCTGGATGATGGCGTTACTTTGATATTTATGTAATTATTGGTTGTTAAGTTTTTTCTCTAACTCGTAATAACCGCCTATGTGTTCCTCGTCTAACCATATCTGAGGCATAGTCCTTGCATTCGGTACGAGCTCTAAAAGGTCTTGGATTTTATGACCGTCTGCTATGTTCTTTTCCTCGTACTCTATGCCTTTGTTCTTCAATAGGTTCTTGGCCTTATCACAGAACGGACAAGCCGGTTTACTCCATACTACTGCTTTCATCTGTCATCTCCTTCAAGTCTTTGTTTAAATTTTACCCAACCATAAAAAACAATATCATACCATAAAAAGTTTACTAATAAACCTAGTAGGGTTAGCCTTACACCTAATAACAAACCTGGCAAAAAGAAAAGCACCAACCAGAGTGAAATAAAATATGTTCTAATGTACTGCTGAGGTATCGCCCAAAATATCCAGTTAAGCATAATTCTAATTATCTAATTTTTGAAGTAACCTTTTTATCTTAGGAATACGTCTTGTACCTATCCCATGTAATACCATCTTTATGAAAGGCCTGGTGATCCTAGGCCAAAATCTATATCTTTGCACATTTTTGTAAAAGTCTTGCACACTTTCGAAACATTCTACAACATCTGCTAGATGTTCTTGCTGTTTAACTTTATCCTGTGATAATTTTAAAAGTATGGTATGAAACCTTGCAGTGGCATAATCCAATGTGCCGTAATACATGTCTTCTGTGTTTTCACCTGGAACTTTGTCCTTCACCAAGTCAATAATTTTTTGATTCTCATATACGAAGGACTTTAGGTTCATTGTTTCTTTACTTTAATTTGTAATGGAAAATTTTCTTGCCTTGCGGCCAGTGTTGCCTCTATACCTTTTTGTTCCGCAACTTCGTGCGTATATGAACCAACTATTCCCTGTCCATCTTCATGAATACGTTTTGTGATGTTTTGGGCCTGCTCTGGAGTCTTTCCAAAAATTTGTTTTAACACCTTGATTACGAATTCCATTGTTGTTATATTATCGTTAAGAAATATAACATCATAAAGACCGGGTTCATCTAATTTAATTTTTTCTTTTGTAAGTGTTTGAATATCTGTCATTTGTTCAATCATCCTTTATTATAGCATATTGCCATAAAATGTCAATTTAGATAGGGTGTTTTACCACCCTATCCATTTGTTTGCTTTACTTGATATCGATAAGTTTTGCTTTCTTGTGTTCTGGAATTATTCTTTCCATGCTCACTTTCAGCAAACCATCTTTAAGTTCTGCACCTTTGACTTCGACATCATTTGCAATGGTAAAACTTTTAGAGAACATTCTTTTTGAAATGCCTCTGTGTATCACATTACCATCTTCGTCTTTAGTCTCTTCTTGTTTCTTAGACTTGACTGTAAGTAGATTTTCTTTGTACTCTACTTCGATGTCTTTCTTGTTGAATCCTGCAAGTGCAA
>TARA_B100001121_G_scaffold31574_2_pt1 | contig 10060 bp, 7 predicted proteins | sample TARA_B100001121 | Tara Oceans TARA_B100001121 (sample SAMEA2622817) | marine metagenome | biome: marine biome (ENVO:00000447); feature: surface water layer (ENVO:00002042); material: "saline water (ENVO:00002010), including plankton (ENVO:xxxxxxxx)" | depth 5 m
TAAAATTAATTCCATTATGTTTTCAGAGGGACTATTAGTTGGTTGGATGACGAAAACGTCACAACCTCTAATGTTTTCTTCAAACTGAAGCCACAACTCGCCATCTGAAAAAGTTTTAATGGTCAATTGGCCAAGATCTTTTCCTAGGTAGCTCGCTATGTCTTTGCTGAGCTGTACGTTGCTACGACCTGAAAATATTTTTAATTGTTCATTCATAATTTTTGCTGGGGCGTAGGGACTCGAACCCCAACTGCCGGGACCAAAACCCGGTGTCCTACCATTAGACGACGCCCCAGTAAGTATCTTTAATTATATGATGAAGAAATTGCTACTAAATATCAGATTGGGTTGGCTAGAATGGTCTTGTGCGAGGAATAGAAATATGACTTAGCTTTTAATGCCAAAGCTTCATCGTCAAAAATTCCATACACAGTCGAGCCGCTTCCCGACAGACTGGCAAAACTTGCACCTAAATCTAATAATTTCGATTTTAGAGTTCCAATCTCTGGATATGAAGGAATCACAATTTTTTCAAAATCATTCTCAAAAAACTTATTAAATGAGAGAAAATCATTTCTCTTCAAGTCCGCGAACTTAGTACTATTGTTTTTAGATTTCAATTTATTTTTAATTTGATTATAAGCCCATCCTGTATCAATCAAAAATTCTGGTATAACCAAAAGTATTTTCTTGTTCATCGGGAAATCAATTGGGGTAAGCTTTGTTCCTGTTCCTTCTCCAACTTGTTTTTTTCCACGTATAAAAAAAGGTACATCTGAGCCTATTTTTGATGCAACTTGCTCAAGATCATTTTGACTCATTTTAAGATCATAAATGGAGTTTAAACTTTTAATAGTTTCCGCTGCATTCGCAGAGCCACCCCCAAGGCCGCTACCGGCCGGAACTCTTTTTTCCAGGTAAATCGATACTCCAAAATCCTTATCAGCAAATTCAGACATATGTTTGTATGCCTTATAGCATAAATTTGTACTGTCTAAGGGCATCCAGTCAACGTTTGAGCTTATCTTACATCCACTATCAAGTTTTTTTATTGTAAGCTTATCGCCAAAATTAATTTCAACGAATACTGTTTCAATATTGTGATAGCTATCTGGTCTTTGATTTAGAACCTTTAGCCCAAGATTAATCTTGGTATGGGACTCTACAATCATTTTTTTATTTTAAAATCAACGTTGCAATTGCCTGGGAAGCAATTCCCTTACCTTTGCCAATATAACCAAGATGATCTGTTGTGGTTGCCTTGATAGAAATTGAAGACAGATCAACTTGAATGGTGTCAGCAATTTTTGATCTCATTTCATTTATATGATTTGAGATATTTGGTTTCTGTAACACAACTATTGAGTCTACATGCAGTACGGTAAATTGGTCGTTGATTTCACTGTAAATCATACTTAACATTTTTAAGCTTTTGAAGTTCTTCCATTTCTTATCGCTGCTAGGAAAGTACGAACCTAAATCGCCCTTTGAAGATGCGCCCAGTAATGCATCAATTATCGAATGAACTAAAACATCTCCATCTGAGTGCCCAACAATACCATAATCTGATTCAATTTCAATCCCACCTAATATCAATTTTTCACCTTTCTTTAACTGGTGAACATCATAACCAATACCAACTTTATACATTATTTTTTAGACTAAACAATGCTTTCGCAACTGTCCAGTCTTCCTTATTTGTAATTTTAATATTTATTGAAATATCTTCTAATATTTTTACTTTATATCCTGCTTTTTCAACCAATGTTGCATCATCGGTTCCCGTAAAATTTTCTTTAAGGGCTTTACTATAGGCATTCATTAGTGCTTTTCGTTTAAACACCTGTGGAGTTTGGACGCTCCAAACTTCTTCTCTGTTAATAGTTTTCTTAATTACAGAATCAGCAATGAGCTTTAGAGTATCAGTTGACCTTTTTGCTACAACCAAAGCATCGTTGTCATTAAGGTTTGTTATTATTTTCTTAATTAATTTTTTTGTCACAAATGGCCTTACAGCATCATGAATGCAAATTAATTCTGTTTTTTCGCTCATTGAGTCAATTGCATTTTTGACTGAACCTTGTCTTGAGGAAGATCCAGTTACAACTTTAATGTTTTTTTGCGAATTTAAACTTATGAGAATTTTATTAACTTGATCTATGGATTCATCTGATGAAGCTATAATGATTTCATCAATAACTTTTGATTCAACAAAAGGCTTGAGCGTATGAAAGATTAAGGGCTCACCATTGATAACTTTAAACTGTTTTTTCTCACCAAATCTCCTTCCGGATCCAGCAGCTGGAATTATAGCAGTAGTAAACATATATCCGTATTACATGATTAGCATTGCATCGCCATAGCTTAAAAATCTATAGTTTTTCTTTTTAGCCTCTCTGTAAGCTTTCATAATTAAGTCTCTATCAGCAAAAGCTGAAATCATCATAAGCAATGTGCTTTTTGGTTGGTGAAAGTTAGTGATCATTGCATCTACCATCTTGAATTCATAAGGTGGATAAATGAACTTGTCTGTCCATCCTCGTTTTGGTGATACTTGAAAACCAGATACTGCAACTGTCTCCAATGATCTCACAGTTGAGGTACCAACCGCAAAAACTTTTTTTCGTTTTTTCTTAGTTTCGTTTATCAACATAGCAGTATCGGGCGACACTTCAAAATACTCTGAATCCATTTGGTGACGATTAAGATCTTCAACTTGAACAGGTCTGAAAGTTCCTAGGCCTATGTGAAGAGTTGTGTGAGCGGTTTTAGCGCCTTTTTTGTGAATTCTTCCAATTAAACCTTCAGTAAAGTGAAGGCCAGCTGTTGGTGCAGCGACAGCCCCTCTTTGTTCAGCAAAAACTGTTTGATATCTAACTTTATCTTTTGGCTCTGACTCTCTTTTTATGTAGGGTGGAAGTGGTGAGATTCCAACCTTATCAATTACTTCATAAATATCTTCATTTTCATATTCGAATCGTACGACTCGCCCGCCTGAAATCGTGTTATCTATTACATCACAATACACGTTTTTCGTGAACATTAACTTGTTTCCAATGCGTACCTTTCTCGCAGGACGAACCATTACCTCCCATAAATCATTTTCTAGCTCTCTAAGCAGAAAAACCTCAACCTTTGCTTCGGTGCGATCTTTGTTTGCGTACAATCTAGCTGGGAAAACCTTGGTATTATTGGTAATTAATAAATCGTTTTTTTTCATGTATTCAGGCAAGTTCGAAAAGGTTCTATGTTCAATATCTCCTGTGTCCTTATGTATGACCATAAGTTTAGATTGGTCTCTGCGTTTAGCCGGGTACTGGGCAATGTATTTCTCTGGTAAGGGGTAATCAAAATCTGCAAGTTTCCATTTTTTCTTTTTTTCAATCATTCAAATAACCTTTGTTGTTGTTTTGTTATAGTTTTTCCTAAATGTTTGTAGGCTTTTTCTTGCGCAATTCTTCCACGGTTCGTACGCTGAATAAATCCTTCTTTAATTAAGTACGGCTCATATACATCTTCAATAGTTGAAACATCTTCACTAACCGCAACAGCTAATGAATTTAAACCAACAGGTCCACCGTTAAACTTATCAATAAGAGTTTCAAGTATAGATCTATCCATTGAGTCTAGGCCATGGCGATCAATCCCTAGCGAAGAAAGCGAATCGTTTGCAACTGATCCATCAATTTTTCCGTTTGCTTTAACTTCAGCAAAGTCCCTAGTTCTTCTCAATATACGATTAGCTATTCTGGGTGTTCCGCGGGACCGACTAGCAAGTTCAAGAGCACCATCTTTATCTATCTCAACTTCAAGAATTTCCGCTGAGCGTTTAATAATCTCATACAGATCTTCTCTTTCGTAATAGTCAAATCGAAGTAAAACTCCAAACCGGTCTCTTAAAGGGGATGTAAGGCTACCCAATCTTGTGGTAGCCCCTACTAAAGTAAAAGGCTCAATATTTAACTGAACACTGCGTGCGCTTGGTCCTTTGTCAATCATAATTTCGATTTTATAGTCTTCCATGGCAGAATATAAATATTCTTCAACTATGGCATTCAATCTGTGAATTTCATCTATAAAAAAAACGTCTTTGTTTTCAAGGCTCGTTAAAATACCTGCAAGGTCACCAGCACGATCTAAAACAGGGCCTGATGTTTGCTTAATATTTACTCCAAGCTCACGCGCTATGATTACTGAAAGTGTAGTTTTGCCAAGTCCTGGAGGGCCAAAAAATAATACGTGATCAAGAGAGTCTCCGCGATTATTGGCAGCTTCGATGTATAATTTAAGACTATCTACAATCTCTTTTTGTCCTATGAATTCATCAATCTGATTTGGTCTAAGAGATTTTTCTACTTTAAGATCCTCATCAAAAGGCTGAGGATCGTTAATATGAATTTCTGTCAATATGAACTCAAAGGATAAAATAATTGATTAAATAGCAGGTCTAAACTACAAAATTGATTAGCAGTCGTCAAATTTTGTTAAGCCTTGGGCAAAGAACTACTAATTGCAGCCATTCTTTTATCTCTTTCGTTTACGAATTTTTTTATCCCATCTAAGACACTAAGGCTATCAATTTTAGATTCTGCTACAATTTCATCAACCGAACCTCCCGTTCTCCACCTGTTATCAAAATCTGGGCTCATGCTATAGTCTTCAACTATTTTACCCCCAATCCATTTATGCATTAAACGCAAAGCTCCGTTTGTAACAATCATTGAATCCAACCATTCAATATCTGATATTATAGTTTTTTGGTATTCTTCAGATTGCCGCTTAAATAGCTCCCAAGAAATTGCCGCCACAATTTTAACATTTAAATTTTCTTTTCTCAAAATATCTAGCAAACTCACAATGGAATTTGTTGAGCTGGTTCCGCGAACAATTACAACACCTTTTTTTTCACCTTTTTCATCAAAATCTTTAATGACATATGCTCCTTTAGAAGCATCAAGGTGTGATGACATCCCAAGTAGTTTGCGATCGGGAATTTCTACTGGCGGTCTAGTCAAATGCAGCGCAATAATTGGAACATCGGTTGACAATGCAGCTGCTAGAGCTGGCGCAACCTCGTTATGTTCCCAAGGGTGCAGATTAATTATATGGCCATCAGGAAAAAGCTGTGTTACCCCAGGGGCAAAAATACCAAAATGAGTTCTACTGTCTTCAGCTGTTTCTGGTCCAGAATGTCCTGCAACCCAAATGAGTTTTCCAACTTTAAGATTTGAGTCTTGCGCTAGCTGACTAAACAATCTAATTGGACCATATTTGAGATAACTAAACGAACCATAAGTGCTCATCGCTCCAAAGAAGCCATTGAAGTCTTCATATGGGTCGCTATGAAAGTTAACAGAAGCAAGACCCGCTAACATTCCAGAGTTTGTAAATTCAGTTATGCCTTGAGGAATCAGTGGACTATTCTGATTCGTTTTATAATTATATAAACCTAAATCCTTAGATCCATCAAACCCTTTGGCAAAACCAGATATATTTGTTGAGTCTGCAAGGTCAGCACTCATAGCTATCACGAGAGGTCTTCCGTATTTTTGAATTGATTTTGAATTAATGTAGCTAGCGTATTTTGATAGGCCTACTCTATTTGGCGCTTTTGCTCCAACCTCCTCAAAAAGATTATCTGGCAGTGAATTTACATCAAACAAATCACTATCCTTTGCTGGATTTACGTTCGTTATTCTACATGAGTCAATTTTTTCAGGTACTGAATCGCCAAGCTCTAATAGAGTGCTCGATAGGTAATCCACCAGATCGGGTTTAGAGCGCATTACTGAGAACACTGAATGGAAATATGAGCGCGCTTGCTCTTCTTGGCCTTGGCGAGTGGGAGCCTGCTCTTCATTAAAACCTTCAAATTCTAGATTATACTTTTTTGAAAAGTCTTCTTTCGTTTTCCAAAATAATTCGGAATTTCTTTTATGTGGCGCGCCATGACTAGCATAATCAACTTTATGATATCCTCTCCCTTTTACTCCTTTTCCATAAATAATCTTAGGAATATTTGGATCAGCATTTTCAACTAATAGTTTGTAGTAGGCATCTGTAAGACTACCCCAATCCTCAACATTTGAAGTGCCTTCAACGTGCCAACCATGGGAGCCAAACCAATCTTCTGGAGTTCCATAAACAATTGAGCTAAACGGACGCGCATCAATACCAAAATCATTCCAATCGATAAAGTAAACCAGATTCCCTAACCCAAGCCCCCATGCAGAATTAATGGTCTCATGAGTTGCTCCTGTCGTTAATCCGCCCTCGCCTTCAAATGCAAATACCTTAACATCGGAAGCGCGTGCAAGCTTAAGGGCAAGCGCCTCACCCGCTGCTGCCGGTGACCCATGTCCGCTTGGACCAGTGTTGAATTTAAAGAAGAGTGTCTTTCCTTCCATTTCTGCATGTCCAGGCAATCCTTTATTATTCCTGAGGGTTATCAAATCTTCCCAAACAAGCTGGAAATCTTCACCCTTGTGGTGCTTATATTTTTCATGATTTGTTTGGTCAAACTTTATTCGCAAGGCTTCATTAAGAACCGCAAGGGTTGCATAAACTACTGGATTAGTATGCCCTGCAACTAAAACGTATCTATCGGAGAATACCTTGCCTGAGTCACGAATATCCCACCTCATAGCACCAGAGAGTAATGTTGAAACCATAGCATGAACCTTTGATCTAGATCCACCAGGATGACCAGATTGACGTAAGTTGAGCATTATATCAATGCATTGGTCAATAAGGTCTTTCGTGGTTTCCCAGTGTTTATAAAATTGTTCAAGTTCTTTAGGGTTTTTCATTACGATACCTTTTTTGATTTTAGTGCCAATTTTAAGAATCGGCCAGTATGAGAATTCTTATCAAGAGTGATCTGCTCTGGGGTTCCAGATACTAATACCCTACCACCGTCAACTCCTCCCTCTGGGCCAAGGTCAATAATCCAGTCACCGCTCTTAATAACATCCAAATTGTGTTCAATAACTACAACAGTGTTTCCTTTGTCAACCAATCTTTGTAATACTCCTAACAATAGCTTAACATCTTCAAAATGTAAACCGGTTGTAGGTTCATCTAAAATATAAAATGTTTTGTCTCTACTTGATTTTGAAAGTTCGGTAGATAGTTTTATTCGCTGTGCTTCTCCGCCTGAAAGAGTCGTAGCCTGTTGGCCTAGTCTAATATAACCTAATCCAACATCGTTAAGCGTTGTTAGTTTTTTCATTATTTGAGGAATGTTAGCAAAAAAACTTAATGACTCCTCAACCGACATGTTTAAAATTTCTGCGATGTTTTTATTTTTATATTTTATTTCAAGCGTTTCTCGATTGTACCGCGCACCCTTACAGAATTCGCAAGTTACATAAACATCTGGTAGGAAATTCATCTCAATTTTTATAATGCCATCCCCCTCACAAGACTCACATCTCCCACCCTTTACGTTAAACGAAAATCTACCAGGTTTATAGCCGCGAATTTTAGCTTCAGGAAGTTGAGAAAACAGGTCTCTAATAAATGTAAACACTCCGGTATATGTTGCAGGATTGGATCTTGGTGTTCTTCCAATGGGTTTTTGATTTATATCTATCACCTTATCTATATACTGAAGACCGTCTACGTCTTTGTAGGGTAAAGGATAAGCTCTTGATCCATTCAATTCTTTCGCAAGAATTGGATAAAGAGTTTCATTGACTAAAGTACTTTTTCCAGATCCGCTTACCCCTGTAACTACAATAAATTTCTCCAGGGGAAAATTGGTTTTGATTTCTTTGAGGTTATTTCCACTGGCACCTGATAAAGATATCTGTTTACCATTACCAGCTCTTCTTTTTCTGGGAAGCTTAATTGATTTTTCTCCTGAAAGGTATTTTCCGGTGATTGATGAATTAGATTTTAAGATTTCTTCTGGGGTGCCTGAAAAAACAACCTTTCCTCCATGCTCACCAGCTCCAGGACCTATATCTATTATTTGATCTGCTTCTTCCATGGTTTCTTGGTCGTGCTCAACTACGATAATTGAATTACCAAGGTCTCGCAGTTTTTTCAAGGAGTTAAGCAATCGAGCGTTATCCCTTGGGTGCAGACCAATGGAGGGCTCATCAAGAATATATAGTACACCCACCAACTGACTTCCAATCTGAGTAGCCAGTCTAATTCTTTGAGCTTCTCCCCCAGAAAGAGTGGTGGCAGATCTATCTAGAGTTAAATAGTCTAGACCTACATCAATTAAAAAACTTATTCGTTTCTTAATTTCTTTAATTATTTGATCGGCAATTGCCGAGTCCATTTTGTTTAACTTTAACCTATCAAAAAATTCTTTGATCTCTTTAATGGGATATGAAGAAAGCTGACCTATACTTGTTTCACTTATAGTAACAGCGCGAGATTCTTTTTTTAACCGTGAACCTGAGCATTTTGGACATGGTTTCATGCTCATGAATTGTTCAATCCAGTCCCTTATATGATTGGATTTTGTTTGCTTGTAGCGGCGCATAAGATTCGAAATAACACCTTCCCATCCACCAGTATAAGTCCCGCTCCAACGCGTTGAGGAATATTTCATTTTTAATTTTTTAACTCCAGTTCCCATAAGCAGTATTTCACGAACCTTAGGATCTAATTTGTACCATGGTGTAGTAAAATTAAAATTATATTCTTCAGAAAGGCTTTTCAATACACTACCATACCAATTCCCCCTGGGCTGTTCTCCTAGAGGGAGAATAGCTCCCTGGATGATTGATTTAGTTTTATCAGGCACAACCATTTCAGGGTCAATCTCCATATGTGATCCTAGGCCATCACAATTTGAACATGCTCCATAAGGAGAATTGAAAGAGAACATTCTCGCTGATAATTCTTCCATTGAGACCTCACAATGGGGACAGGCAAAATGTTCGCTATAAACATGGTCATTATTAGGTAACTCATGAATAATTATCATCCCGGAGCCGATTTTTAAAGCAAGCTCAACTGATTCAGTTAGTCTCTCCATGTAGTCTTCATCTAGAATAAGTCTATCTATGACAATTTCAATAGTATGTTTTTTATTTTTAGCTAATTTTATTTTATCATCAATATTTTTTATTTCTCCATTAATCCTAACACGCAAAAAACCTTCTCTTTTTACATCGGAAAGTGCGGTCTTATGCTCACCTTTTCTTCCTCGAATTATCGGTGCTAAAATATTTATTTTTGAATCTTTCTTGAATCTCATAATTGAGTCAACAATCTGCTGAACGGTTTGTTTTTGAATTGGTCGGTTGCACAGCCAGCAATGAGGTTTTCCAATATTAGCGTATAATAATCTTAGATAGTCATGTATCTCGGTAACGGTTCCCACTGTTGAACGAGGGTTCCTTGCGGATGCCTTTTGCTCGATTGAAATAGCTGGAGATAAGCCTTCAATATAGTCGATGTCAGGTTTTTCCATTAAACCTAAAAACTGTCGTGCGTATGAAGAAAGCGACTCAACGTACCTTCTTTGACCTTCTGCATAAAGAGTGTCGAATGCCAAAGATGATTTTCCAGAACCCGAGAGCCCTGTAACCACAACAAGCTTATTTCTAATAATTTCTACATCGATATTTTTTAGGTTATGTTGGCGCGCGCCTTTAATTACTATCTTTTCATTTTTTGATTTCATTTTGTAATTATTTATTTAAAAAAAGTATTTTTTGGTTAATTGCGACCTAGAATCTAGGTATTTTCTAATCACCATCAAAAAATGATTTACAGTGTAACCTACAAAAAATTGTGAATAGTCTTTTAAACCAAATCATAATAGCAACTCCACATATGCAGGATAATCTTTTTTCTAAAAGCGTCATCTTTGTGTGTGAGCATAATAGCAACGGCGCTGTTGGTTTGATTATAAATAAAAGGTTGGATGACATGTTAAGTTCTCAAATATATAGTGATCTTAATAGAAAAACTGATGCGAACCTAAATAGACATTCTCCATTATATATTGGTGGTCCGGTTTCAGTAGAGCGCGGGATCATGCTACATGACAAAGAAATTTTTGTAAACAATTCAGTAAAGGTATCAGATAATT
>TARA_B100001121_G_scaffold1900_1_pt1 | contig 10041 bp, 8 predicted proteins | sample TARA_B100001121 | Tara Oceans TARA_B100001121 (sample SAMEA2622817) | marine metagenome | biome: marine biome (ENVO:00000447); feature: surface water layer (ENVO:00002042); material: "saline water (ENVO:00002010), including plankton (ENVO:xxxxxxxx)" | depth 5 m
CCCGCGGCGGGGCTGCGCTGTCGGTCCGGCAGGTCACCGGGGCCCCCATCTCCTTCATCGGCACGGGCGAGAAGTCCGACCAGCTCGAGACGTTCCATCCCGACCGCATGGCGGGACGCATCCTCGGCATGGGCGACGTGGTCTCCCTGGTCGAGAAGGCCCAGGACGAGGTCGACGAAGCGGAGGCCGAGGCGCTGGCCGAGAAGATGATGAAGGGCGAGTTCTCGATGAACGACTTCATCAAGCAGATCAAGTCGATCCGCCGCATGGGCTCGATGAAGTCGCTGCTGGGGATGCTGCCGGGCGTGGGCAAGACCATCCGGAATCTCGACGTCGACGAGGGGCAGTTCGACCGGCTCGAGGCCATGGTGAACTCCATGACGCCCAAGGAGCGGGAGAACGCGAAGTCGATCACCAAACCGCGCGTCCGTCGCATCTCGCGCGGTTCGGGCACGTCCAACACCGACGTCAACCGGCTGCTCAAGCAGTTCGAGATGATCAAGAAGATGACCGGTCAGATGGCCGGCATGGGCATGCTGGGCAAGATGAAGGCGATGAAGAACGCCGGCGCCGATCCCGAGCAGGCCATGGCCGGCATGGGCATGCCGGACATGAACGCACTGGCGGGCATGGGCCGCGGCGGCAAGAGCACCAAGACCAGCAGCGTCAAGAAGAAGTTCAAGCAGCGCAAGAAGCGCAAGTGACGCCCGTCGGGCGCTCCCCTCAGACCACGTATTCGAACTTGCGGGCCATCCCGGCCGCGAGGTGGTACAGGTTGTGGCAATGGAAGAACCAGTGCCCGGGGTTGTCGGCGTAGAACTCGATGTCGATCTTCTGCCCCGGCCCCACCGCCACGGTGTCCTTGAGCGGACAGTACGTCTCCCCCCAGGCCCCCGGCTTCGACAGCAGTCGATAGAAGTGGCCGTGCAGATGCATCGGGTGGTACATCATCGTCGAGTTGGTGAACCGGATGCGCACCCGGTCCCCGTAGTTGATCTGAAGCGGCCCCGCATCGCCCTCCGGCACGAACAGTTCGGGGTAGTACTCACCGGCCATCGACCAGAGGTAGCGATCCATGTCGCCACCGAGCTCGATCTCGAAGGTCTTGACCGGACCCTCGGGGAGCACGGTCGGATACGGCGACCGGAGCGAGGCGTAGTCGGCCGAACCACCCGGACGCCCGGTCCAGGTCGGCATGCCGCGTGCCGGCTGCTTCGGGGCTCCCTTCGTATGCAGGACGCCGGCGACCCGGCGCGTGGTGCCCAGGGCGACGGCGTTGAGGGTGAACGATCCCGACTTACGGATCGTCACCAGTACGTCGTAGCGTTCGGCGATCGCGAGCATCACGTTGCCCGCCTTCGTCGGCACCACCGGCTGCCCGTCGGCGGTGATGATCTCCATCTCGTGGTCCTCGAGCTGGACACGGAAGAAGGTGGCGGTCGAACCATTGATCAGTCGCAGCCGCAGCCGATCCCCCTGCTTGACCTCCATGGTCCACGGATCCTCGACCGACTTTCCGTTCATCAGGTAGCCGGGGTAGTCGACGTCGATGTTGAACGGCTTGGCACCGGGAAACGGCTCGCCCCCGGAAACCGGTGTCCTGACCGCGTCGGTCTGGGGCTGCTCGTTGCGAATCTGGGGAATGATGCCGTCGGGCGACTGGTCGAGCCAGTCGGTTAGGAACACGGTGACGTCCTTGTCGTAGTCCCAGGCCGGGCGGGCCTCCTCGATGACGAAGGGGCCGCGAAGCCCCTGCTGCTCCTGCAGTTCGTAGTGGGAGTGGTACCAATAGGAGCCGGACTGCACGATCGGGTACTCGATGAAGACCGACTGGCGCGGCCCGATCGGGTACTGGGTGATGCCCGGGACTCCGTCCATGTAGTTGGGGACGAGCAGACCGTGCCAGTGGACGGTGCACGGGACCTGCATGGTGTTGTTGACCAGCACCCGGAACATGTCGCCCTCGGTGTAGCGGATCTCGGTGCCGGGATCGGTCCCGTTGACCAGGATCGCATCGGTCGGCGTGCCGAGGGGGGCGATCCGCTTCTGCTCGACGTCGAAGACGTAGTCGGGCTTGGGAGCCGCGGGCATCCGCCCCGCCGCCTGTCCCGTCACCGGCGGCCGGACCCGGGCGGACTGGCCAGTGACATCTCCCAGCAGTACGAAGGGTGCGGCGGCACCGGCGGCGAGGGCGTCGCGGCGGGAGGGAACGGAACGGATCGAATCACGGTCGTTCATGCGGCGGCTCCAGTGCACGAGGTCGTCGTGCGGTACCGTACCACCAAGGTCCTCACGACACATGCTCGAACTCTCCTGCCTGCTGCTGCTGCTCACCACCCCGACGGACACCGGATCGCCCGGTGCCGATGCCGCATCCAAGGCCACCATGGCCGCACCGAACGCGATGGACTGCGCCACGAGGATGACCCCGATCACCCAACGCAAGCACGACGAGTGGCCGCTGGAATCCATGTCGTTGACCAGCGACTGGAACGGACTCCGCACCAATCTGGAGGAGAACGGCCTCTACCTCCAGGCCCGGTACACAGCGCTGCTGATGCAGAACTTCTCGGGTGGCCTCGACACGGGCTTCTTCGGAGGCGGCCCGGTGGGCCTCACCCTGACCGCCGACACCGAGAAGCTGCTTGGACACGACGGCGGCACGTTCTTCATCGACCTGGAATACTTCGACTGGTACAACGGTCGCTTCCCCCAGCAGCGATCCTTCGATCCCACCGGCTCCTGGGTGGGGTCCAACGGCAACTTCATCGACGCCGACGAGGCGAACTTCGCCGCGATCGCCCAGCTCTACTACCAGCAGTCGTTCCTCGACGACGCCGGCTCGATCCGCTTCGGAAAGATCGACGCCAACGACACCTTCTCGAGCATCGATGCCGCGGGGTCGTTCCAGTACAACCTGATGCACAATCCCCCGTCGCTGAACCTGTACCTCCCGACCTATCCGGCGGAAGCCACGGCGCTGCAGGCCAGCCTGAGGCTGAACGACCACGTCACCGGGCACTTCGGCTGGTACGACGGAACCAACGCCGCCTTCGATCCCGCGACCGGACGGACGGGGCCTTCCACGGGAACCCGAGGACCGGCCACGTTCTTCGACAACGGCGGTCACTGGTTCCTGATCACCGAATGGGAGTTCGACTGGCAGCTGGCACCGCACCTGCCGGGCACGGGATCCATCGGAGGCTGGCTGCAGACGGGGCGCACCACCACCGCGGGCTCGAGCACGACAGGAGTCGAGGATGTGCCGGGGCTCTATCTGAGCTGGCAGCAGACCATCTGGTCCGGCGACGTGGCCAGCTCGGAGGCCGGCGGCGGCGTACGGTTCTTCGGTCAGTTCGCCCTGTCCGACCCCGACAAGAACCCCTCGCACTGGTCGCTCATGACGGGCCTGAGCGCCACCGGGGTCATCCCCGGCCGGCCCGCCGACGCGGTCGGCATCGCCGGAGGGTGGACGGCGTTCTCCGACGATCCGGAAATCTACCGGTCGACCATGCCCGACGGCTCAGCCGGCCCGGCCGGCGGCCACGAGATCGGGTTCGAGGTGTTCTACAAGGCGCAGCTCACCCCGTGGTGCTACGTGCAACCGGGGTTCGAGTGGATCGGGTCCCCCGGCGGCGGCGACACGTCACCGCTGGAAGACGATGTGATCGGCTACCTGCTGGTCGGCGTGGAATTCTGAAAACCAAAAAACAACCCCGCGCCGAAGCGCGGGGTTGCAAGGTCGTTCGACGATTGGCCGGCGGGCTTATTCGTTGCAGCCGCCCCAGCCACCGATGACGTCGAGCAGGTCCATCACATCGACCCAGCCGTCACCGTTGATGTCGCCGGCACGGTTGTCCGTGCCCCAGACTGCGATCACGTAGAGCAGGTCGAGCACGTCGACGTTGTAGTCCTCGTTGGTGTCGGCCGGACACAGGCCGGGACCGTCGTCGTCGCCGCAGGCATCGCTGAAATCGTTGCCGCCCAGGTCGTACCAGGCACCCCAGATGTGGTCGGGCGCGTTGCCGCAGACGCTGCTGTCCTCGATCGCGAAGGTGCTGAGATAGCAGTACACGCCACCACCCTGCTCGGAGGCCACGTTGTCGGAGATTTCTCCACCGGTGAAGATCGGCATGGCGAAGTTGTAGCAGCCGAACCCGCCACCGTCGGAGGCCGTGTTCTGGCTGACGGTGCAGTCGGTGAACGAAGGCGAGGCTCCGTCCAGCAGGACACCACCGGCGTTATGATTCGCCCCGTTCTTGCGGATGGAGACGTTGTTGTAGGAACCAGCCCCACCCACTTCGTAGATGCCGGCACCATCCTGCAGGGCGGAGTTGCCCTTGATGAGGACCGTGTTGAGAGAGTGGTAGCAGAAGTTGGCGTAGATGCCGCCACCATTGGTGGCCGCGTTGTGGGACACCTCGCACTCGTTCATGGTGAAGTCGCCGTACTCGGAAGCGATGCCTCCGCCATTGGAGATGCCACTGGCGTCGTTGTACTTGAAATCACAGCCGTTGAAGGTCGGATCTCCCTCGTAGATGTGGGCTCCCGTCCCGCTGTTGTAGATGAACTGGCAGTTGGTGAAGGTCGCGGATCCTTCGATCCGGGCCCCGGCGCCACCGTTGCCGGGATCCACGCCGCCACGGAACACGAGGTTCTCGAACGACGCGTTGGACGTGACCAGCAGGACGCGATCCGAGGAGCCGGTCGCGTCCAGAATCGCAATGTCACCCGTTCCGTAACCACGCCAATCCTGCACCCGTAACGTGATGTCCGAAACGTCGACCACTACGGCACTGCCGTCGCCATTGACGGCGTACTGGCCGCTCTGAAGTATCAGCGTGTCGAAGGGTTGGGCAATGGAAACCAATCCATAGATACCTTCTGAAAAGTAGGTCCGCGGTTCACCGGCACGAATCTGATCGCATTCGACAATCCAGTGACTGTTGTCGCTGTCGTCAACGCCATCCTGGCATTCGCAGTTGAAGTTGTTGTTGTGCCCCTTGCTCCAGCCGTCCCAACTGACGTACAGGTCACCGAACGCCGACGTCCCGCACAACACGGTACCGGCCGTGCCGGCGGGGAGGCCATTGGCATCATCGGGATCGTCGACCAGCAGCGTCACGCGATCACCGACCGAGTATTCGGCATCGCAGGCGCAGTCGATGCCCGTGTACGGAGCAACATCGGTGCACACGACGGCCCAGTGGCTGTCGTCTTCGGCGTCCTCGCCGCTTTGGCACTGGCACAACTTCTTTTCGTTGTGGCCTGCGTCCCACCCCTCCCAACTGATGTACAGGTCAAATCCTGCCGAAAACGAACCTGTGCCGCACAAGACGACCCCGATAGTTCCAACCGGAGGGCCGCCCGACGTCCCGTCCGCCACCCGCTCGACAACATCTCCGACCGAGTACTCCGAACTGCAGGAGCAGTCGATGACCTGGGCCGACACCTGCACCTGAGCCAGCAGGCCCAGCACGATGGACGCGAGAACAACGCGAATCTTCATTGGAATCTCCCCCCCCGGGGTGTGGTTGAAATGACCGTCCCATCAGACAGGAACGTACGACGCAGTGCAAGAAAAAACCCTCGAGGATCGACCTCGAGGGGGCTCAATACGTCGAATTTCGACCTTGCAGGCCGGGGTTCAGACCTCCTGCTCGTCTCCGATCCGGCCCAGCATCTCGCTGCGGGAGAAGACGTCGCTGAAATCGAAGACCGCGTGGAAGTCCTCCGGGGTGTCGTCGGCACTGGAACTCATCAGACCGGCTTCGATCATCGCGAAGACGATCCGACCGAAATCGTCGCTTCGCTTGATGTTCCACTGGGACAGGACCACCGGCGCCATCATCCCGTACTGGGCGAGCGCGTAGTTCTTCAGACCCATGCACAGTTCCTGGCCACTGACATGACGTTCCATCTCGGGCAGACCGAAGGGATCGTCGAAGACCTGTTCGGAGGTGTAGCTCAGACCCTCCTGGACGAAGTTGAAGGCCGCCAGCGGATACGGCCCCGCCGCATCGACCATCGCTCGCCAATCGATCTGCTGTGAAGAGTGACCCATGCCTGTTTCCCTCCCTCCGCATTCATCTTATCGGGTTCCCGCCCGGGAACCTATTGAAATCCGGGAATATCATCGGCTGATCGGGCGGGGATCGGACACGAAAGGCGATCCGAGGATCGAATAGCGAAGCGGCGCATCGGCCCAGGGGCCGGTATGCCCCAGTCCGATTCTCGGGCCGGTGATGCAGCACCGGTCCTGCACCGGCTCACCGGCTTCGATCCAAAGATCGTTTGACCGACCGATTTCCAGACCATCCAGCGACCGGTCGACGGCCATGGCGGCGCACAGACGGCCCGGTCCACGACACAAATCCCTCGTCCGCCTGGCCTTGGGGCGATCGATGTGCATCGCCTCGATGCCCTCCCGCGGCTCCAACGCCCGCAGCAGCACCGCTTCGCCGTGCCCCTCGGGCCCGGTCACCAGATTCAGGCAATGGTGCATCCCGTAGATCAGGTAGACGTAGAGGTGCCCGCCCGCCATGAACATTGTCTCGTTCCGTTTGGTTCGACGCCCGCCCCACGTGTGGCTGGCCCGATCCTCGTGCCCCACGTACGCCTCCACCTCGACGATCCGCCCGGAGCGTCGGACTCCGTCGACGACCCGGACCAGATGCCGCCCCAGCAGTTCGCGGGCGACCTCCGTCGCCGGGGCGGTCGGATCCAACCCCTGGGTCACGAATCGGCTCCGGGCTCGAGGACCCAGCGGGGAGCATCTCCACGGGCGAGCGCACCGGCGAGGGATGCCGGTTCATCCCCTTCGGAGACATCGACGGCCAGTACCCCTCCGATGGCGCCCGGATCGAAGGTCACCAGACCGGCGTCGAGTTCCAGCGCGGCCGCACCGTGCACGGTCGCCATCGCCAGCAGTCGCAGCGGATCGGTGCCATCGCGTTTGTACAGATGACGCATCTCGTCGAGGACACCGATGCGGTCCGGCGTGTCGAGACAGGTCCGCGAATCCGTACCCAACGCAACCGGGATGCCGGCGTCCAGCATCTCGCGGTAGCGATGCGGCACACGACCATCCCGGGGATGACCGAAGTAGTCGCTGGCCCGGGGACAGTACGCGACCATGGCGCCACGCTCGGCGATCAGTTCGATGTGCGACGCACCGACGTAGTTCAGATGGACGAGCAGCAGGGGACGCGAATCGAGCACCCCGCGCAACGCCTCGACGGGATGACAGTCCGGAATCACCACCCCGTCGTTCCAGGCCTGCATCCGCTCCGACAGCCGTCGGAAGGGACCGGACCCGTCACGGAGAAACTCCTCCTCCTCGAGGCTTTCCGCCAGATGGGTGGCGACCGGACGTCCGATCGAGCACGCGTCGGCGTAGACCTCTGGACCGCAGGTGTAGGGAGCATGCGGGGAGATTCCCACCCGTACCCCACCTCCGAACTCGGGGACCGAGTCCAGAACGGCTCGAATCTGCCGGGTCGACTCGTCCTGTCGATCTCCGAGACCGAAGCACTCGATGAAGGACACGCCACCCAGAGCACTCTCCCGGAGAGCCAGAGCCGGCTCGGTCTGTCCCACCCCGGCGATGTCGCCCACGAAGGCGACCCCCCCGGCCAGGGACAACTCGATGCCCAACTGGGTGTCCGCCCGAAGCGTCCCTCCGGCCCGCTGATCGGCCCGCAGGTCAAGGATCGATTGCAGCCAGGCCTCGAACTCCCCGCCGAACGGCCGGGGCTCCAGCGGCGTGAGGTCGAGATGGGCGTGGGCGTTGACCAGGCCCGGCAGCAGGACCGCCCCGGGCTCCTCGATCCGCCTGGCCCCTTCCACCGCACCGATGGACTGGGGGGTTCCCGCGGCGACGACCTCCCGGCCCTCCAGCAGCAGGGCACCGGGCGAAGCCTGAACGCCACCGGCGTCGAAGACGCCCGCGGCGTGGATCAGCGTGCGTTCTGTTCGCTCGGCCATTCACCGGCTCCCGATCACAAGTCGTTGGCCGACCTCGACCAACGCGCCGTCCACACGTTCTCCCCCGTCCCCACTCCGGGCCGAGGAACGGTACACTGTTGATGACATGCCCAGTGGAACGGAAGCCACTGTGCGACCTCAGAGTACCTCTTTCAATCAAGCGGGGTAACCCACCATGGCACGCATTGTACCCACCACGTGCGCCGCGGCGGCATTCATGCTGCCACTGCTGGCCGGCGGATGCGTTCAGCAGGACAAGTACGACAATCTTCTTCAGGTCAAGCGATCGCTCCAGGAGCAGCTGCTGACCGTCACCGACGAGCGTGATTCCCTCGAGGCCCAGCTCTCCAACCGGACGCAGCAGTTGACCGCCGCCCGCGGCGACATCTCGCTCCTTCAGGAGAAGTACGAGATCCTCGGCGGCGAGCTGAGCCAGCTCTCCAGCTCCAACCAGAATCTTGCGATGCAGGTCAGCGAGATGGAGATCGGCCCCCTGCCGGCCGACGTCCAGGCCGCTCTGGCCCGGCTCGCCAGCCAGTACCCGGACCAGATCACCTTCGATTCCGGCACCGGCATGCTGCGGTTCAACAGCGACCTGACCTTCAACTCCGGCAAGGACCAGGTCAAGGATGCCGGCACCGCTTCGCTGGCGGCGCTGGCCACGATCCTCGACGGGCCCTCAGCCGAGAACTTCGAGCTGGTCGTGATGGGACACACCGACGACGTCCCGGTGAAGTACTCGAAGAATCAGCATCCCACGAACATGCACCTGGCCGTGCATCGGGCCATTGCGGTCCGCGACGTGCTGGTCGGTTCGGGCGTCGACGCCGATCGCGTGCAGGTTGCGGGTTGGGGCGAATACAAGCCGCTCATTCCGAACGAACCGGGAGGCACCGCCGCCAACCGACGCGTCGAGATCTACCTCACCTCGAAGACGGACACCTCGATGGCCATGGATCCCATGGGAGACACCACCACCGAGACCGACACCACCGCGACCGCGGTCGTGGACACCGACGAACCGATGAAGTAGATCCCTGCCCCCGAGCAGAAGAGGTACCGAGATGACAGCGGCCGTCCGCGGCATTTCCCACGTAGGACACCATGTCTTCCATGGGATTGCCGGGTTCGGCCGCTTCGTCGTCTTCAGCCTGACCGCCCTCCGCTGGTTCCTGACCCAACCGCGACGGTGGGGCCGGTGGAGGATGATCCGCACCCAGCTGTACACGGTGGGAGTCGCCTCGATCCCCGTGGTGGCCATCACCGGCGGATTCATCGGGATGATTCTGGCCCTGGAGACCTTCAACCAGTTCAAGGCCTTCGGTCTCGAGGGGCGGCTCGGCGGCATCATCAACATCTCCGTGGTCAAGCAGATCGGGCCGGTCCTGGCCGCGGTCATGGTTGCGGGACGGGTGGGCGGCGCGCTGGCCGCCGAACTGGGCACGATGCGGGTGACCGAGCAGCTGGACGCCATGCGGGCCATGGCCAGCGACCCCATCCTGCTTCTGGTGGTCCCGCGGGTCGTGGCCTGCGTGGTGATGACTCCCATCCTCACCATCTACTCGGACCTGCTGGGTGTCTGGGGCGGCTACCTGATCACCGTCGGCTTCAATGGAGTCCCCCCGACCGACTACTGGACCTTCACCGAATACTTCGTCGGCTGGTGGGAACCGGTCAACGGCCTGATCAAAGCGGTGTTCTTCGGCCTGAGCATCGGTCTGATCTCCTGCTACAAGGGGTTCAACTGCCGACCGGGCGCGGCGGGCGTCGGCCGGGCCACCACCAATGCATTCGTCATTAGCTTCCTGGCGATCATCATGATCAACTTCGTGCTGGCCAGCTTCCTGAACGCGATCAACACCATGTTCATCGAGGATTCCTTCCGAAGCCCGCTGGGCTAGAATCTCGCCATGGCATTCATCACGGGTATCGCAACACTGCTGGCGTTGACCGGCCTCTTCCAGTCGCCGCCTCCGTCCCCCTCGCCGACGACTCCGCCGGCGACCCCGCCGGCGACCGCTCCCACCGCACCGGCGCCGCCGGCATCGACCGCCG
>TARA_B100001121_G_scaffold53311_1_pt1 | contig 10031 bp, 11 predicted proteins | sample TARA_B100001121 | Tara Oceans TARA_B100001121 (sample SAMEA2622817) | marine metagenome | biome: marine biome (ENVO:00000447); feature: surface water layer (ENVO:00002042); material: "saline water (ENVO:00002010), including plankton (ENVO:xxxxxxxx)" | depth 5 m
TCACGCCTTGCCCGCAGCACTGGACTGGACCGTGTGTTCTTCTCAGACAACGGATCCACGGCTGTGGAGGTGGCGCTCAAAACAGCCGTGCAGTGGTGGCACAACCGCGGCGAACCACGCCAACAGCTGGTTGCGTTCGAGGGGGCTTATCACGGCGACACCTTCGGAGCGATGGCAGTCGGAGCGCGCAGCCTGTTCAGTGAACCGTTTGATCCGATGCTGTTTCCGGTGAGACGGGTCCCTTGGCCCCATACCCACTGGAATGACGATGACGTGGACACCAGGGAACAGCAGGCTCTCGATGATCTGGAGCAGGCTCTGCAAACCCCGACCGCAGCGGTGATTCTGGAACCGCTGATCCAGGGCGCAGGCGGCATGCGCATGGTTCGGCCCCAGTTCCTGCAGGCCGTGGAGCAACAGGTCAGACGCGCCGGCAGCCTGCTGATCGCTGATGAGGTCCTTGCCGGTTTTGGTCGTTGCGGCCGCCTGCTGGCCTCCCAGCGAGCAGGAATCCAGCCGGATCTGGTGGCGCTGTCCAAAGGACTGACCGCTGGATTTCTGCCGATGGGCATCACGATGGCCAGCGAGATGATCTTTGAGGAGTTCCTCGGCAGCGATCCGACCAAAACTCTCTGGCATGGTCACAGCTTCACCGCCAACCCGCTCGGCTGTGCAGCAGCCAACGCCAGCCTGGATTTGCTCGAAGCGAATCCTGCCTGTCATGAACAGTTCGAACGCCGCCATCAGCGCAGGCTGGAGGGGTTGGCCAGCCATCCGAGAGTGCAACGCACCAGGCTCTGCGGCACCATCGCCGCCTTTGATCTGGTGACCGAAGCCGAGCAGGGCTATCTCAATCCTGCAGGCAAAGTGCTGCGACGTCTGGTGAGAGATCAGGGTGTGCTGATCCGTCCCCTGGGGGATGTGGTCTATCTGCTTCCACCGCTCTGCATCAGCGACGCTCAGCTGGATCAGTGCTACGACGCTCTGCACAACGGACTGGATGCTCTCCCTGATCGATGAGTGCCCCCCGCGGTCAGGGTCCCAGACGCAATGCAGCCTCAACGTCCTCTCGGGTCAGGCCATAGGGATAGGAACAGCAGCGGGGCGGGCGCTCAGAAGTCCAGGTCACTCCGAGATCCTGCTGATCCAGCCGCAGCAGCGCGCTCCAGCGAGGCTGCTCCCAGATCCAGTCACAGGGATCCTGATCACTGCGGGTGGCGCCCAACGCCTGCAACCACTGCTCAAGTGCCCGCAGGGAGTGCTGATTGAGCGGCGTGTCCGCGGATGGGAGCGATGCCATCGGAATCACCGGGTTGCGGCTCACTCAGCTGAGTCTGCTCCTCAACCAGCCAACTCGGCTGCACCTGAAGATCGAGTCCTCGACTCCAGGCCACTCCCACACCAAGCAGCAGGCAGAGCAGCAGAGACCCCAGCAGAAGCAGCAGCGACAGCCACTCACCACCGGAGAGGGGACGACGCTGACCGATGGCCTGCGGCACCGGCAATGCAGGAATCACGACCTGCTGGGTCGCTTCCTGTTCCCGAAGAGCAGCGTCGTAAAGACGGCGGCGCCGGGGATCGGCGAGCTGTTCATAGGCCTCTCTGAGCAGACGGAATTGGCGGGCCGCATCCTCAGCCGGCAGCCGGGTGGTGTCGGGGTGCACCGCCTTGCTGAGGCGACGGAAAGCCTGACGCAGAGCGTCTGCATCCGCGCTGCGAGACACACCCAGACGTTCGTAGTAAGTGATGTTCTGAGCCTGAGGGGCCATTGCGTTGAACAGCGCCTTTGGCTTCAACGGCATTCTAGAAAGGTGTGACGGTCAGGCCGCCATGCCGGATACATCGCCGTTCGCCATTCCGGGCCCCGAGCTCTGGTCGTTGCTGGGGTGGGAGCCCGACGACCGGCAACTGCAGCAGTTGATTGACCTGCAACAGCTGCTGCAGGACTGGAACAGCCGCGTCAATCTCACCCGACTGGTGGAGGGAGAGGATTTCTGGATCGCTCAGGTGCTCGACAGCCTCTGGCCTCTGTTGCCTGAGCTGAAGAGCCCTGACACACCTCGCCGCTGCATCGATGTGGGCACCGGCGGAGGCTTCCCTGGACTGGCGGTGGCCATTGCTCTTCCCGGCGCAGAGGTGACGCTGGTGGATTCGGTGGGACGCAAGACCGCAGCGGTGGACGCCATGGCGAAGTCACTGGGACTGGGACAGCGGGTGTTGGTGCGCACGGAACGAGTCGAGCGCACTGGTCAGGATCCCCGCTGTCGAGGAACCTTTGATCTGGCGATGGCCCGCGCCGTCGGCGCAGCGCCGGTGGTGGCTGAATACCTCGTGCCGTTGTTGCGCCAGGGAGGTGAGGCTTTGCTGTACCGCGGGCGCTGGAATGAATCCGATGAGGCGGAGCTGCAATCGGCGCTCAGGCTGCTGAAAGCTCGATCCCTGTGCTTGCAACGCATGGAACTTCCCTCTCAGAGGGGCTCTCGCACACTGATCAGACTCGGGCCTGATGGAGCAACTCCCGGTAAATATCCCCGCGCCACAGGGTTGCCCACCAAGATGCCGCTTGGAGTTCAGGACGACGACAGCCGCTCCTGAGGCGCACCACCCGCGCGCGCGCGCAAGCTGCGCAGGAGACCGGGAATGCGGTCCCTCCAGGGACTGTCGCTCAGGACCGACAACAGCAGCTCCTCGCTCACGTTGGCATCCAGCGCATCAGCATTGGCTCCCGGAAACCAATGGCCGGCACGACCCAGCAGGCCATAACGCGCCTTGACGAAGCCCTCCAGATCCCATGCTTCGAGAAGGTTGTACAACCACAGCAGCAATGGCAGGTTGATCTCTCCTGGGGTGTCCTTCCATTCGGGCAATCCCTGCCTCCAGCTGGTCAGCCATGGGGCACCGAGAGCATCGCGTTGCGCCTGATGAAGACGGGCTTCGATCGGCACGACCAGCTCGTCAGCCTGATCGAGAAGGGATACCGCTTCGAGATGCAGATCGAGGTCCTGAGGACGCGCCGCACCGACACTCAGCGTGTGCACGCGTGGATCACGCAGGCAGAACAGATCGTTGAAGACAATCGGGTGCAAGGGATCGGTCAGCTCAAGCAGGCGTGGACCAGGGGTGTGCAGGTGTCCCCCCTTGTCGGTGGGGCTGATGATGAACACGCCCATGTCCTGAAGGCTGGCGGCGGCAATGGCCGGCTCATTGTCCTGACGAATGAAATACCAGTGCAGATTCACGTAATCGAAGACACCCGTTTCGATCGCATCGACGATCAGTGCGGTGTCTCCGTGAGTGGAAAAGCCCACGTGGGCGATCCGGCCCTCTGCCTGCCAGCGACGCACCACATCCAGGCAACCTCCCGGTCGGATCGTCTGATCGAGATGGGAATGCAGATTGATGCCGTGAATCGACAGCAGATCGACGCGATCCACATTCAGACGAGTGAAGGAGAGTTCGAGTTCGGCCTCAAAAAGCGTGGGATCCGACTGAGGTGGAACCTTGGTCTGCAGGATTCGGTGAGGATCAGGACAATCCGGCAAAGCCCAGCCCAGCTGTCGCTCTGAACTTCCGTAATGGCGGGCGGTTTCCACGTGATGGAAGCCGTTGTGCACCGCCCGTTCGAGGGTGCTCTGCAGCAAACGCTGGGATTCAGCTGTGATCGCAGCGACCTCAAGATCACTCCAGCTCTGCTGAAAGCGCATGCCCCCCAGCGACAGCACGGGCATGGAAATCTCAGTGCGCCCGAAGCGTCGGGTTGGCAGAGAAGACATGGGCATCAACCCTGATGGCTGTTGCGGGGGAGCTGACGACGTGGCCTGGCCGGCGAAGGGACTCCCATCGGCAGCAATTCCTGCGCATCCAGCTGAAGCTTCAGTCCGGGCAGATCATCGAAAGCAACCCAGTGAATGCAATCCACCGGACAGGTCTCAATGGCCTCCTGAATGCGATCGGAGGTGTCACCATCCTGGCGAACCGCCCGTGAACGGCCGAGATGCGGCTCGATCACAAAGGTGTTGGTCGCCACATGCGCGCAATAGCGGCAACCAATGCAAGCGGCTTCGTCCACCCAAACAGCCTTGGTCTGGAGTGCTCCACCAAGAACCGGCTCCAGACCTGTCCGCTCATCCCGTTCAAAGGAGGCTGCGCCATAGGCGGCAGCCACTGGATCAGTCACTGAATCAATGATGTCGAGAACGTATCTGCTTCAGGCATCCCAACGGGTCACCACCAGCTCGATGGAACCATCTTGGCAATCCCGCTGCTCAGTGACATCAAAACCTTCCTGACGCGTGGCTTCAAGCACCGAGCGCAGCGCGTAGCGCTGAGTCAGACGGGAGAGAAAACGCTCGACAGGAACGGGCTGACGCCAGAGGTCGAGATCGGTCACGAACTCATAGGCGTGATTCGATTCATTCCAGCGGAAGCCGAAGTCGGCACCACCGTCAACAGCCACTGCCAGCTCAGCTTCAACGGTCTGTCCTTTGTAGCCGCGAACGGTTTGCTGGTCGTCGCCGGGGGTATAGCCCAGATCCTCGAGTGCCCCTTTCAGCGGAGCCAGCTGACGGAGTTCGGTCTTGACGGTACTGAAGTGAGACATCAGGAAGGCTCGACGGACTGGGACTGAGTGACGGGCTGGGTGGAGGTGAAGGCCTCAGAGGTGGACTGACGCCGTTCAACGGTGCCTAGCGCTGCCTCCAGACGATCGGTGAGTTGCAGACAGGCGTCACCGGTGACTCCTTCAACCCGCTCCTCCACACGACCATCGGGACGAATGCGAAATCGCACTGTGCGCTGAGGCATGCACCATCACAGAATTGAACGCATGTTAAGGGGAAGTGATTGGAGCCGGAGTTCCCTGTAACGGGATCGGATCAGATCAACAGACCTTCATCCAGAAGCGTCTGGAGACGATCCACCAGCTCAGGGTTATCGAGCTGCTCAAGCGCTGTGCGGGCCTCATCGCGCACGGTTGTCTCACGGTCCTGCAGGAGCGCGGCCACGAAGGCCTCGACCATCTCATCCTGACGGGGCTTGACCAGCTGATCGTGCAGTCGTCCCAGAGCCCAGATGCAGTTGCTGCGCACAACCGGTTCACTGTCGATCCGAAGGCTGAGCAACAGCTGTCCTGCCGCCAGATCCGCCTTCACAGGGGAGGTGCTGCCGGCCTCCGCAAGTGAGACAGAAGCCCAGAGGCGCACGGAGGCCACATCCACCTGCAAGGCCCTGATCAATGGATTGATCACAGGAGCATCCGGATAATTCCCGAGGCTCCAGGCCGTGGCTTTGCGCACATAGGCATTGCTGTCAAGCTGCAGCAGCCGCAACAGTGCCTCCACGGCCTGCAGTGAAGGGTTGCGGCCCAGTGCATAGACAGCACTCATTCGCACCACTGGACAGGTTTCGTCCAGCAGGGGGAGAAGCAGTGGCACCGCTCGTGGATCGCGGTGTTCACAGAACACCCTCAGACCCTGTAGACGCTGATCATGCCCCTGCTTGAGACATTCCAGGCCCTCATCACAGGCACGGACCGCCTCCAGCGCATCCCCTTCGGGATCATCCGGCGCAATCTCATCCAGCGGATCACCCATGAGCTCAGCAGCGAGCTCACGGGCCAGCACATCAGGATCAATGGCCAGCTCGGCCATGAGGTCCTCGTTCTGAATACCGGATGAATCGCCCATGGACCGATCGTAATCTCAGCTGACCGGGGCAGGCGCCAGCATGTCGCCAGGCAGCCAGATACGGGCACTCACGGCAACCAAGGCCAGCGCGAACAGAGCCACGATCAGGATGGGGAGCAGGGTGCTGCGGAAAAAAGCCAAATCACTGCCGGATTTCAGATCATTCTGACTGCCGCCCCGATCAGACGGGAGCCGCGGAGCGCCCGGTCGCTCGCAGGAGCACCAGAGAAACGACCGCCAGCACAAGGCCGAACCAACCGAGCAGCTGCTGATGCAACAGGAACGCGCCTGATCCGAGCAGAGCACCGAACAGCAATCCGGAACTGAGCAGGAAACGGGCAAGCAGATCTGAGAGAGATTCCGAAGCGGTCATCTCGAGGCCACGACGCCAGCGGCTCCATCCGGGTCCTGGGGGACGGACTTTGAGCACAAACCGTTCCAGCACAGCCGGGGATTCCGGCGGTGTCAGCAGCATCACCATGATCCAGACCACGGCCGTGAGCAGTGTGGTGAGCATCAGCCGCTGGCCGTAGTCGCTGATCTGAAACAGCGGCACCACGGAGGTGGTGAGTCCGACCACAAAGCCGCAGAGCATGGCCGCGAGCTCCGCAGCGGCATTGATCCTCCACCAGAACCAGCGCAGAACAAGCACCACTCCAGGCCCGGTGCCGATGGCGATCACCAGACGGAAGACCGTGCCGATGCTGTCACTGATCAGAGCCGTTCCCACACCCAGCACCAACAGCATCACGCTCATCAACTGACCCACCAGCAACAGCTCCCGCTGCGAGGCATTCGGGCGAAGAAAACGCTGATAGAGATCGTGGGTTAGATAGCTGGCACCCCAGTTCACGGAGGTGCTCACAGTGCTCATGAAGGCAGCCACCAGTGACACCACCACCAGACCAAGAACCACTGGAGGCAACAACTGCACCGCCAGTGCGGGATAGCTCATCTCCCAGTCGCTCTGATCCGGCAGCAACACCAAAGCAGCGAGGGCCACGAGCACCCACAACCAGCTGCGAACCAGGTAATTGACCACCAGGAACACCCAACCGGCCAGACGCGCCTGCTGCTCGTCTTTCGTTGCCAGCATCCGCTGAATGAATTCGCCACCACCGTCACTGCGGCGGAAACTCCACCACTGCACGGTGAGGTAGGCGAGGAAGGTGGACACGCTGATGCCGGCACCGCCGATCCAGTCGAAACCTTGCGATCCCCAGCGCCAGGGCACGATCGACAACAACTCAGGACGACCCATTGCATCCAGCTGATCCAGCAGCGATCCCATGCCCCCCGCTGCATGGACTGCGGCCCACGCAACAGCTCCTGCACCCAGCAGCGCCAGCATCAGCTGAACGAAATCCGTGATCACCACGGCCCACAAGCCGCCCGCAACGGTGTAGGCCAGCACCAGGGCAGCCACGATGCTGAGCAGCAGCAGCGTGTCGGAGATTCCACCTGCTGCGGCCACCGGTTGATTGGAGACGATGCCCAACGCCTCCACCACTTTGCGCATGGCCAGGAAGGCGTAACCGATGCCGATGCAGTTCACAGGCAGCGCCAGCAGGAACGCCTTGATGCCCCGCAGCCAGGCAGCTGCAGGTCCGCCGTAGCGCAGCTCCGTGAAAGCCGCATCCGTGAGCACCCCGCTGCGCCGCCACAGCGGTGCGAACACCACGGCCATCGCCACATGCGCCAGCCCGAAACCCCACCACTCCCAGTTCGCCGCAAGGCCACGCGTGCCCACGATGCCGGCGACATAGAGAGGGGTATCGATCGAAAACGTGGTGGCCGCCATGGAGGCACCGGCGAGCCAGCCGCTGAGACGGCGACCCGCAACGAAATAATCGTCCTCACCGCGGTTGCGGCGGGCCAGCCAGAGACCAAGCGCCAGCGTGGCTGCCAGATACACGATCAGAATGATCCAGTCGATCGGAGCCATGGAGCCGCGCGGATAGCCGCAGTCTCCCTTACTTCTGCCTTGATCGCCTCAGCTGTCCACAGGCCGCATCCTGATCAAGGCCTCGGCTGGAACGAAGGCTCACGGCGACGCCGCGGCGCTCCAGCACACGGCGGAATCCTTCGATGCGATCGCGTGAGGGTCGCTGAAACTCCTCCTCTTCAATCGGGTTGTAGGCGATCAGGTTGACGTGACTTTGAAACCCACCGACGCGGTCAGCCAGTTCCTCGGCATGTTCAGGGTGGTCGTTGAGTTCTCCCAGCAGGATGTACTCGAAGCTCACCCGTCGTCCCGTGACCTCCAGATAATGACGGCAATCATCGAGCAGGACGTCATAGGGATAGGCCTTGGCGGTGGGGATGAGCTCCTCCCTCAGCCGCTGATTGGGAGCGTGCAGGCTGACCGCCAGGGTGAACTGAGCTCTGCCAAGGGTTTCAATCGCCAGCTCCGCAAGCTGAGGCAGGGTTTTCGGCACCCCCACCGTGCTCACGGTGATGCGGCGCTGACCGATCCCCAGATCATCACTTAAGCAACGGATCGCTTCCAGCACAGCACGGCTGTTCAACAAAGGCTCACCCATGCCCATGAACACGATGTGCGAGGGACGGCGATCCATCACCTCCCTCACACTGAGCACCTGGTCGATGATCTCGTGGGTTCGCAGTGAACGCTGCAGACCATCTTTCCCGGTGGCACAGAAGCGGCAGGCCATCGGGCAGCCGACCTGACTGGACACGCAGACGGTCAGACGTTGGTCCGTGGGAATGCCAACCGTTTCGATGGTTTCACCATCGTCTGTGGCCAGAAGGAGCTTGGTGGTGGCATCGGACGCGACGGAGCGATGCACTTCCCTCAGACGACCGATGCTGACGCCCTGATCGCTAAGGGTTGCTCGCCAGGCCTTTGGCAGAACGGTGATGTCATCAAGGGAGTGCGCACCCTTGGTGTAGAGCCAGTCGTGGAGCTGACGCCCGCGAAAGGCTTTCTGCCCCTGGGACACCACCCAGTCCTGAAGCTCGGCCGCGCTGCGACCGAGCAGAGCTTCGCTCACCAGATCAGGAGGCCGTGACCGAGCTTGATTTCCACCGCCAGCAATGCGATGAACCCGAGCATGGCCACTCGACCATTGAGCCGTTCGGTATGGGTGTGGAACCCATACCGGGGCAGACGACGAATGGGAATTGTGGTGGGTTCAAGCATGCACGCAACCGGCTTCAGAGCAGAGTTTGATAGGAACTGGGTGACGGACGCGTTGGCGACCGCAGATCTCACTCATCGCTGAGCAGACCTTCCTCCTGGAGACCCTCAACGGCCTCGGCATCGACCACCTGCTCTTCCTTCAGCTCATTTTCTGCATCAGGACGGGCGAAGGCAGCGAAATTGGCTCCCGCCTCGATGCCATGACGGCTACGGGTGGCCTCAAGATCGGCATCACTGGGGTCATCGAGAACCGCGGAAGCATCGGCTGCCGGAGCAGCAGGCATGTCAACGGTGTAATCCGGACGCAGATTCTGCATGCGTCGATAACCGGCGGGATCCTCGGCAAGGATGTCGGGGTGGGGGCCGGCCTCAGCACGCAGCTCTTCTTCGAAGCCGCTGAAACCGGTGCCAGCTGGGATCAGGCGGCCGATGATCACGTTCTCCTTGAGACCGCGCAGCCAGTCACTCTTGCCTTCAATAGCCGCCTCGGTCAGCACCCGTGTCGTCTCCTGGAAGGAGGCAGCGGAGATGAAGCTGTCGGTGTTGAGGGAGGCTTTGGTGATGCCCAGCAGCACCGGCGTGAACTCGGCGGGAGCGCCTCCGGTGATCGACATCGCTTTGTTGGTGTCCTCCACCTGACGGACCTCGATCAGCTCACCTGGCAGCAACGTGGTGTCGCCGGCATCCTCGACCCGCACCTTGCTGGTCATCTGCCGCACGATCACCTCGATGTGCTTGTCATCGATCGAGACGCCCTGGGATTTGTAGACGTTCTGAACCTCGGTCACCAGACGGTTCTGAAGGTTGGAGAATGCCTCCTGGGCAGCTTCCATCAGCGGCTTGCGGCTGCGCAGATCCTCGAAGAAACACTCCAGCAGCTCATGGGGGTTGATCGGACCATCCGTGAGCAAGTCACCTGCGTTCACTTGCTGGCCGTCGTTGACCATCACATTGCGCCCCAGAAGGATGGGGTACTCAGCGATGGCGTCATCGGCTTCGATCACCGTGACAACGGTGGTTTCATCATCCTCACCCTGCTTGATTTCCACCGTGCCGGGCTTCTTGCAGAGAATCGCCGACTCTCTTGGACGACGTGCTTCAAGCAACTCTTCAATCCGGGGCAGACCCTGAACGATGTCACCGGTCTTCTGACGCTCGAACACCAGCAGTGCAAGGCCGTCTCC
>TARA_B100001121_G_scaffold61114_1_pt1 | contig 10012 bp, 10 predicted proteins | sample TARA_B100001121 | Tara Oceans TARA_B100001121 (sample SAMEA2622817) | marine metagenome | biome: marine biome (ENVO:00000447); feature: surface water layer (ENVO:00002042); material: "saline water (ENVO:00002010), including plankton (ENVO:xxxxxxxx)" | depth 5 m
TTACAGTTCGAGGAGATAAAAAACCATATTTGCTTTCTTTGATAGGATTTTCAATTTGAATGAACCCTCCAAAGAAAACAGGGTTTAGGCTTCTTTTGTAATAAAATTGGCTTTCTAAAATATAATTAAAAGTCCCGTTGCTTAAGCTAAAATGCCTATGTTCTTGCTCCGTTTCATCGTTTAAAAAAAATGGATCTGATGTAAGCACACTTTTGGACGGAATATTAAAACCTGCAGCTCCAAAAATCCTGAAGCCTTTATTCATTCCTGCATTTTTAAAAAGATATCTTAAAAGCAATTTTGAATCTCCAAAGATACTCGAATGAGCATTTTTAAATTTGGATAAAGTATTCTCTGATCTATGATGAATAGAAGTTTCGCCAACTCCCCAATGCATTGAGCGAATTCCAATAGTTGTATTCAGCGAAAGATTTAATTTTTTGTTTAATCCGTAAACCAATGAAGGTTTAATTATAAATGTATTCAAAGTCCCTTTATGATCATAATTTTCTTTTCCAATAGGCTCATGCCACCAATCGATGTAACTGAAGAATGACTGTACACCATAAATGATTTGGTTTTTGGCAGCGCCAACCCCTTTTTCTGACTCACCAACTGGTAAGGAAGGATTACTTCAAAGCGATCACTGCCCAAATAATGATGCGATAAAAAGAAGAAAAATTAAAGGATTTTTAAATGCTTTATACATAAAAAATTCTAACTATTTAAATGAGAAAAAACAATAATATAAAAAATCCCATTTGCGATAAATAGACTAGAACAGAAAATAGAGGTGAAAAATTGATCTTCATCTTTTGATATATTAATTGTATAAAAAATGATGTCATAAACCATCCTATATAATTTTTTAATGGAGCTACGATACCCTCAAATTCCCAAAAGTTTAAAACGGGAGCCAATGGTTCAATCAATAGATCCAAAAGAACCATAAGCAAAGAAGCAAAAAATATTCTTGGCAAAAGTTTGTTAAATATCATGTCGGATATTCCACCACATGCAATGGATAAAAAGAACCAATTAACTCCTATCATCAATGGAACATTTAAAACTTTGAAACCCAAAACTGAACCATATGTATAGTTGCCAAATATAATTCCATAATTAACTCCGATCACTTCAACCAAGAATCCTATTGAAAATGCAAAAATAAAAAAACGAAGCATTTTAATTTTGTCTTCATAAATGAAAAATATAGAAAAAGTTGTCACTAGTAAATTTTGAGGGGTTAAGCTTAAAGTAAGATCTCTATTAATGAATAGAACCCCAATTAAGCCACAAATCTGGAAAAAGGCTATTAGAAAAAATAAACGTATTTCTTTTCTGGGTGCATTTAAAAACATATCTTAATCTTTGCTTGAAATGATATCATCTACTATTTTTGCTGAAAGTAAGCACAAAGGTATTCCTCCGCCAGGGTGAACACTGCCGCCTACGAAATATAGATTTTTTAATTTGCTTGTAAAATTGGGATGTCTTAAAAAAGCAGATAATTTCGAGTTACTGGAACTGCCATATAATGCTCCTTTGTACGATAATGTGTCATCGCTAATATTTTTTGGTGTGATAATTTTCTCAGTTTCTATTAGGCTATTAATGTCTATTGAAAGCGTTGCATTGATTTTGCTTATGACATTTTTTCTTAATTGTGATTTTTTAATATCCCAATCTTGATCTTCGTTCCATGGAACATTTATCATTACATACCAATTTTCTTTATCTTTTGGGGCATGATCTTTTACATCCTTTTTCGAAATATTGATATAGATTGTTGGATCATCTGAAATGTCTTTTTCTCTAAATATTTTATCAAACTCTTTTTTATAGTTGGAAGAAAATATTATGTTATGTAAATCAAGATTTGGAAATGTTCCATTAATACCCCAATAAAAAATCAATGCGGAACTCGACCTTTCATTTTTGATAACGTTTTTTGGTGTGTCGATATGAGGAAGTAGCTTGTCATAGGTATGATATACGTCCATATTTGATACAATTATATCAGAGGTTATTTCTTTTTTGGCAGTTCTAACTCCAATTACTTGATTGTTTTTAGTTAGAATTTCTTCTATTGCTTCATTAAAAAAAAACTCAACATCTAATTTATTAGCTACATTGTATAAATGCTTAGCAATGCTATCCATACCTTCCTCAGGAATAAAAGTTCCAAAGCTATGTTCAAGATGTTGAATAATGCTCATAATACCAGGGGTTTTATAAGGACTTGATCCATTATAAGTTGCATATCTGTCAAACATTTGAACAACATGTTGATTTTTAAAACTTTTTTGATTCAATGAATGAAGACTTTTGTTAATGTCAAGTCTGCCTAATTGGATCATTGATTTTATTGTTTCAAGACTTAAATATGTACTTAATTTGTGAAGAGAGCTTTCTAAAAAAACTTTGTTGGTTAAGTTGTACTTTTTTTTACTTTTTTTAAAATATTTTTCTACTGTTTTACTATCAATATCAAAAGTTGATTCAAACTCTTTCAAATATCTTTTTTTATCATCGTATGCAGTGAAGATCGTTCCGTCCTTCCAGAAATACACACAATGAATATCTTTTCTTTTGTATTTAAAATATCTTTTAGGGTCTAAGCCAGCGCATATATAGAGATCATCAATAAGATTCGGCAATGTTAATAATTGTGGTCCATAGTTGAATTTGAAACCATCTAACTCGATAGAATTTATCTTACCACCAGGGTAATTATTGTGCTCAAAAACTTTAACTTTATAACCTTTACTAGCAAGCCTTATACTTGTAGCAATGCCTGCAATTCCACTCCCAATAATACTAACATCTTTCATGGTAATTATTCAATTATGTCTGATTTTACTAGGAATCGAGCAAATAGGTCTTCTTTATACCAATTTTGCTCTTTTGCTTTTTTAACAATGTTTAAATGAAGATCATCCTTATATGCAAATTTTTTTATGTGATCAATGCTGTCCCAAATGCTAAATGTTGCCTGTTCAAAGAGGGGAAGCTCTCCCATGCCCTTATAAAATCTAACCCCCTTGGCACGGGATATTGATTTGCTTGCAGGGCTTATCGATGTCCAGAAATTTAACGCTTTGCTTATTTTTACCCCCCCTCTAGTTATAACAGCAATTTTACTGTTCAATAAATCATTTTTTTTAATATTTTCATTTGGGATAAATGGTTTTTGATTATTCCATAATCCACTACAGCTAATGGTTAGTAGTTTGATATATCTAATTGAATTACATTTAATTTTAAATTCTTTAAGATAACTCTCATCCATAAAACTATCACAAGCTTCTTCCGATTTCCAGCTGGTAAGCAAAGCATACGTTTTAAAATCTGGCGTGACTCTGAAACCTGGGTTTTTGCCTGTCCCAAGAAGTTTATAAAATAACAAACCGTCAGTATTTTTTAAGCGGTTATGATAAAGACCCATCTGTTTAAACGCCCAAAATAGGTTTTTAGTATAGCTAAAGAATATAATTGAGTTAATATTTTGCAATGATTTGAACTAAATTAATATGTTAAAATTACTTATTATGTAAATTTTTAACACAATTGTTTATTAATGGAAACAATTTAAAATTTTCGAGGTAAAAGCTTCATGATAAAAACCAAATTATTCATTCTAGGTGCAATCTTTTGTGTGCTTGGATTTTCCCAGAAAAAAGAAAAAAAAGCAGGAGCTATTTTTATGGATAAAATTTCGAAGACAGATCAAGAATGGCAAACATGTCTAACACCTGAAGAATATAGAATTTTAAGGGAAAAGGGCACGGAAAGAGCTTTCACCGGTGAATACTATAATCACAAGGAAGAAGGAACATACACTTGCGCTGGTTGTGACAATGAACTTTTTAGCTCGGATACAAAATATGATTCTGGCTCAGGATGGCCTGCATTTTTTGATGCCATTGATGAGACAAAAATTAACACAAAAAGAGACTTAAGTTATGGTATGATTAGGACAGAGATAACATGCGCTAAATGTGATTCTCACCTCGGACATGTTTTTGAGGATGGACCTAGGCCAACTGGCTTGAGATATTGTGTAAACTCATTATCTCTTGATTTTGTACCTAAGAAAAAAACATAGGAGTTTTTATGGAATTCACATTTTTTATGGTAGGATGGGTAGTTTCACTTTTTGGTTTTTATACACTTTACAAAGTAATGAGTAAAGCCGAGTAGTATTAAACTTACCAATTGTGAAAAAAATTAAAATTTATACAACCAATTGGTGTTCATACTGCGATCTAGCCAAAAGATTCTTTGATGAAAAAGGATGGGATTATGAGGAAATAAACATTGAAGAACTGGGATGGGGGCGAGAAAAATTACTTGAAGTCGGAAAATCAATGACAGTTCCACAAATAGTAATTGATGGCACTCCTATCGGAGGATATGAAGACCTTGTCAAGTTTTACTAATTACCTCTTTTTATGAAAGATTCTGGACAGAGATTTTCATCAAGATTCACATTTTTGCTTAGCGCTCTAGGAGTTGCTGTTGGTACAGGAAATATTTGGCGTTTTCCAAGAATAGCAGCTTCCAACGGAGGAGAGGACGGTGCCGGCAGTTTTCTTATAGCATGGATAGTTTTTTTGTTCTTGTGGAGTATTCCGCTCATTATAGTTGAATATGTAATGGGTTCTAAGTCTAGGCAAGGAACTATCGGAGCTTTTGCAATATTTATAGGAAAACCTTTCGCTTTTCTAGGCGGTTTTGTTGGTTTTGTTTCTACTGCGATTGCTTTCTACTATTCAGTTGTGGTAGGCTGGAATATTTATTATTTCTTAGTTACCTCTTTTAGTGAATTACCTGATAGCTCAGTTGCTTCTCTCACACTTTGGAATAATTTTCAAAGCAGTTATTATCCTGTTTTGTTTCATGCTATTGCAATGACGGTAGGAGGTTTTGCGATTTACAAGGGTGTTTCATCAATTGAAAAAGTAAATCGAATTCTTATCCCAACGCTTTTACTCATTGTTTTGATTTGTGTCATAAGAGCAATCTCTTTGCCCGGCGCCTTTAATGGAATTATCTATTTATTCACCCCACAATGGTCTCAGTTAACTAGTCCTAAGCTTTGGCTAGAGGCATTAACTCAAAACGCGTGGGATACTGGCGCCGGATGGGGTCTTTTCTTAACTTATGCTGTTTATATAAAAAAAAGATACGGTATCGTTAAAAATGCATTTACTACTGCTGTCGGCAACAACATTGTCTCGCTTCTATCAGCTGTTATGATTTTTAGCACCGTTTTCTCAATACTTGGCAATGAACTAAATATGCCTAAGTCTGAAATTTTAGATATCATGAAAACTTCTGGTCCTGCTGCTACAGGGTTAACATTTATTTGGATGCCACAATTATTTGAAAAGATGATCTTCGGCAAAACTTTATCCATACTCTTTTTTCTTGGTTTATCGTTTGCTGGATTTTCATCTTTGATTTCTATGCTTGAATTAGCTGTTAAAAACTTGATTGATTTTGGCTTGAAAAGGAAGCAGGCCGTTATTTGGATTGTAATTGTATGTTTTGTTATGGGGATTCCATCTGCAATGAACATCAATATTCTTGCAAATCAAGATTTTGTTTGGGGAGTTGCGTTGATGATATCAGGAATTTTCTTTGCTTTAGCTGCATCAAAATATGGAATTGAAAAAATCTTAAAGGAATACAATAACTCCCAATTTGATTGGCAATTTCCAAAGCTTTGGACTCCAATAATAAATTATCTTGTTCCTCTTTTAGGGCTAGTATTAATTGTTTGGTGGATGTCATTATCAGCTACAAATTATGCTCCAGATGATTGGTATAATCCTTTTTCACCCTTTAGTGTAGCAACTTGCGTAGTTCAGTGGTCCGTAGTTTTAGCATTTTTTTCATATTTCAACACATGGATAACTGGCAGGATATATAATCCACTTAACAATAATTAAAGGAATTTTATGAAATACTTAAGCTTTATTTGCTCATTTGCTTTGTTTCTCTGTAATGATATAAAACCTCAATCCAATAAGAAAGAGATTCAAAGAAACATAGATTTACAAAAAGAGAAATTTGAAAAAATAGCGAAATCAATATGGACCTGGGCTGAAGTTGGCTATCAAGAAGAAAAAAGCACAGCTCTTCTGAAAAAAACTCTCTTTGATGAAGGGTTTGACATTAGATCTGGTGTGGCAGAAATACCAACTGCATTTGTAGCTGAATATGGATCTGGTTTTCCTGTAATTGGAATTTTAGCAGAATTTGATGCATTGCCAGGCATTTCTCAATCGGTTGCTACAAAAAGGGTTCCGATTGAAGATAATAATGCTGGACATGCATGCGGACATCATCTGTTTGGCACAGCATCAACTGCAGCAGCTATCGCAATAAAAGACTATTTAAAATCGTCAAATCAAAAAGGAACTATTCGTTTGTATGGAACACCTGCTGAAGAGGGAGGGTCAGGTAAAGTCTACATGGTGCGAGCTGGATTATTTGATGATGTAGATTTTGTTTTGGATTGGCATGCCTCAGATAGAAATGCAGCAAACCCTGGAACTTCGATGGCGAACAGATCAGCAAAGTTCAAGTTTTATGGTTATTCAGCTCATGCGGCGGGTGCACCAGAAAAAGCTAGATCATCACTTGATGCTGTTGAGGCAATGAATCATATGGTAAATCTACTAAGGGAGCATATTCCTGATGGATCTCGCATTCATTACGTCATTACTAAAGGTGGAAATACTCCAAATGTTGTTCCAGATTTTGCAGAGGTCTTTTACTATGTAAGAGATTTTAATGTGAATATTCTGGAAAACATATGGTCAAGAGTTGTTAAAGCCGCTGAAGGAGCAGCTTTAGGCACTGAAACAAAAATGGAGTATGAAGTGATTCATGGCAATAGACCTGTACTTGCGAATGAAGTTGGTCAAAAATTAATGTATGAAAATTTACTTGCTGTTGGAGGTGTAAAATATGATAGAAAAGAAATGAAATTTGCACAAGACATATATAAGACACTGAACAATCCATCTCTTTCTATAAAATCCTCTGAGGATATACAACCATATGAATTTGTCAAAGGGAAGGGCTCAACCGATGTTGGAGATGTGAGCTGGATGGTACCTACAGCTAGATTAAGAGTCGCTACTTGGGTTCCTGGGACTTCGGCTCATACATGGCAAGCAGTGTCAGCAGGAGGAATGAGCATAGGAATGAAAGGGATGATAAATGCTGCAAAAGTGATTTCAGGAGCTGCATATGATATTTTCAATAATCCAAAGATAGTTAAAGACGCAAAAAAAGAATTAATTGAGAGGAGAGGCCCAAAATTTAATTATTACTCTATGCTCGGCGATAGAAAACCTCCTTTAGATTACAGAAAATAAATGAAGATAATTAACTCTTTTCTAAAAGCTTATGTCTAAAGAAGTCGTAGTCATTGGTTCTGGCTTAGCGGGAATGTCTTGTGCTACATACCTTGCCAAAAAAAATTACAGAGTCAGGGTCCTAGAGAAAAACTCAACCTATGGCGGTCGTTTGCAATCCTTTTCACAAGATGGTTTTACTTTTGATGCTGGTCCCAGTTGGTATTGGATGCCTGATCTATTTGATTCTTATTTCAATGATTTTGGAAAAAAGACAGCTGACTTTTACAAGCTAACCAGATTAGACCCAGGCTACAGAATATACTTTAATGAAAATGAGTATTTAGATGTATCTGAAAACTTAGATAAATTAAAAAAAAAATTTGATAAAATAGAAAGTGGAAGTGGAGAATCTTTACAAAATTATCTAGATGATGCTGGCGAAAAGTATAAAGTCGCTGTAGAAAAATTTATTTATAAACCAAGCCTCTCAGCTTTGGAGTTTATGGAGCTAGATTTACTTAAGCGTTTGGGCAGATTAAATCTCTTTAAACCAATCAGTAAACATATTAGAGAATATTTTAAAGACCCAAGGCTTATAAAATTACTCGAATTTCCTAGTTTGCTTTTAGGAGCAAAACCTTCGAACACACCAGCACTTTATAGTATAATGAATTACGCTGACCTATCTTTAGGCACATGGTATCCCAATGGTGGTATAAGAGCAATTGCAACGGGTCTTTATCAAAATGCTTTGGATCATAATGTTGAATTTTTGTTTAATCACCCAGTTAGCAAAATTGAAACAAAAGAAAATATTGTTGACCATATTTTAGTTCATGATAAAAAAATAAACTGCGATATCGTTGTTGGAGGCGCAGATTACCATCACGTTGAAAATCACTTATTAAATAAAAAAAATAGGAACTACAACGATAATTATTGGGACAAGAGAACCATGTCACCAAGTTCACTATTATTTTATTTAGGCATAAATAAAGAGTTAGATATTCCTCACCATGCTTTATTCTTTGATACTGATTTTGATAAGCATGCTGAAGAAATATATGATAAGCCCCAATGGCCTAAAAATCCTCTCTTCTATGTATCATGCACATCTAAAACTGATAATAGTGTTGCCCCAAAAGGCTCAGAAGCGGTCTTTATTTTAGTTCCAGTTGCACCAGGATTAAATGATAATGAAAATTCTAGGGAGATAATTTTTCAACAGATTGTCAAACGTCTTGAAAATGCTCTTGGAACAAATATTAAAGATTCCATTGTTTTTAAAAGATCATACGCACACAAAGATTTTATATCAGAATTCAACTCCTACAAGGGCAATGCTTACGGGTTAGCAAATACCCTTTTTCAAACTGCCATCTTTAAACCAAGAATAAAAAATAAAAAACTGAATAACATGTATTATTGCGGCCAATTGACTGTGCCGGGTCCTGGAATGCCACCCTCATTGGTTTCTGGGAAAATAGTCGCAAAGCAAATCATTAAAGAGCACGCATGAGCAATGAGCGTAGATACTTAGAATCTTGTTATCTTGCCTCTGAAAACTTAACAAAAAAATTCAGCACATCTTTTTCTTTAGGCATTTTCTGCCTTGATAAAAAAATAAGGAAATATGTTTACGCAATATACGGTTTAGTCAGAGTTGGTGATGAGATAGTTGATACTTTCTTTGATGTAGATCAAAGAAGTGAGCTCGATCTTTTTGAAGCGCAAGCCATGGATTCAATAAAAAATAAATATAGTTCAAATATGGTTTTACATGCATTTCAAGATGTTGTAAATAAATTCAACATAACTGAAAATCTTATCAAATCTTTTTTTGAAAGTATGAGAATGGACCTAACTGATAGATCGCACAATGAAGAATCCTACAGGAAGTATATTTTTGGCTCAGCAGAGGTTGTAGGTTTAATGTGCCTTCATATTTTTACAAATGGTGATAAAGATGAGTTCAATTCCCTTGAAAAACCTGCTAAAAGACTTGGCTCAGCATTTCAAAAAGTAAATTTTTTGCGCGACATAAGTGAGGATTATCAAGATAAAGGAAGAAGTTATTTCCCGAATTTAGATCTAAATAAGAAACTAAATGAAGATGACAAAAAAATAATTATTAAGGATATTGAAGATGATTTTTCCGCTGCTTATTTGGGAATAAAAAAATTGCCCAAGACCTGCAGGTTTGGAGTTACAATGGCTTATAAATATTACCTTCAATTGCTTTTAAAAATAAAAAAAACATCTCCAGAAAAAATTACAAGCAGTAGAATACGAATCAGCAATTTGTCAAAATTATTGCTTTTAATATCTACTTCGTTAAAGTCGATTTTGAAAATAAATTAATTTTTTTGATTTGTTAATTGATTGTAATTTTAACACTTATAAGGTTAATAAATGTTTCAAGTATCAATTGTCTTAATCACATTTGTTTGTATGGAATTTATAGCATGGGCCACACATAAGTATGTTATGCACGGTTTTTTATGGTATTTGCACGAGGATCATCATGTTCCATCAAATAAACAATTTCAAAAGAACGATTCTTTTGCGCTAATTTTCGCTATCCCTAGCGCATCAATGATTATACTTGGCAATGTATATTCTAATGAAATTATGCT
>TARA_B100001121_G_scaffold48188_1_pt1 | contig 10007 bp, 9 predicted proteins | sample TARA_B100001121 | Tara Oceans TARA_B100001121 (sample SAMEA2622817) | marine metagenome | biome: marine biome (ENVO:00000447); feature: surface water layer (ENVO:00002042); material: "saline water (ENVO:00002010), including plankton (ENVO:xxxxxxxx)" | depth 5 m
TTCTTAAGTTTTTTAGATAATTTTAACTTTTCATCAATATCATATGTCAATAAAATTCTTTGATATAATAAGGCTCTTCCTTTTTGATTGCTCATTAATTTATACTTCTCGTTTACATTCAATAGTTCATCGAATGTAAAGTTAAATCTTTTATATAAATTAAATAGTTCTTCTTCTGAGTAATTTCCATCATGTGTTGCTTTTTCAATTGTATTAATTTTTTCGATATTTTCTAAGTCGATATCATTTACTTTCTCTAATAAATTATTAGATGATAGATATTTCCATATCAATTTTGAGGTATTTTCGCCTGGAACATAATTAAAATTTGTAGATGTCAATCTTGACAAATGAAAATCTAAAATTGATTTATCTGAAATTTCAATATCTTTTTTATCCTCGTAACCCATTAATACACTAAATATTTTTTCGAAGGATTTATCTTTAAAATTATCTTCTTTTTTTAAATCCAAATAAAGTTGAGCATCCTCCCTCTTATCAAGCTTTATTAAACAGTAAATTTTAAATTTATCTATATAATTATCTGACACAAATATATTCAAATCATTGAATAAACTACAAGCCTCTGTTTCTTGTCCCTCTACTAAATAAGTGTCTAAGTAAAATTTAATAATTTTTTGATTTCCTTCAATATCTTTATTTTTTTCTAAAAAATTTTTTATTAAATTTAAATCTTTATTTTTAATTAAAAAATCTTGCTTAAATGAGATAAATTCTTTTTTATTAATATTTATATTTGGAAGGTATGAATTTGTTAGTAATGCTACTTTATAAATTTCACTAGCATCCTTAGATAAATTTAAAGTTCTAATTTTTTTCATTATCGATTTAATTTGGTCTCCGTCAGTATTCTTCCACATGTCAATATCTAAATTATTTTCCTGTGGATCATATAGTCCTATCAATTGCATTTCTTGTTTACCAATTATGTCAAAACTAGATATGGTTTGATTGTTATTTTCTATTTTTATTTCTGAAGAGATAGTACTTGTATTATTTTTTTTAATTTTATCCTCTGCCATTTCAGAGTCTAACTTCTTTATATCCCAAATATCTACAGGCTCATTTGAATAGGACAATGAAATTTCAAAAAATAAAAATAATGAAAAAAAAAAAACTAAATTATTTAATGATTTTGATATTTTCATTTGGTACTTGTTTTTCAATAATTTTATTTGGCGAAGGAAATTTGATTCTATCTATTAATAAAAAAACACCATAAATGACAATCACAACTATACCAACTTTTAAAATGTATCGACTTAAGTAACTTGATAGAGCTGGTCTTGTATTTTTCCGAAATTGCATATATCGTTAAATAATTTCAAATTAAGACATATTTATGTTTTTTCAATACCGAACTTATGACATCTAACAAAAACTTGGTACTTATTGGCATGATGGGATCAGGGAAATCTACTGTTGGAGGTGAATTAGCACAGAAATTAAAGTTAGGATTTATAGATACAGACAAAGAAATTGAAAAATTAGAAAAAAAAACCATTAAAAAAATATTTGATATTAATGGTGAAGACTATTTTAGAAAAATAGAGGAAAAAATTGTTCTTGATAAACTGAATTTATCTAAAAAAATTATAGCTCTTGGAGGTGGCAGTTATCTAAATAATGAAGTTAGAAAACATTCTAAAAAAAAGTGTTTCGTTATATGGCTACATTGGGAAAATGATACATTAATTAATAGAATTTCAAAAAATAAAAAAAGACCAAAAATAGTGAATTTGTCTAAAAGAGAATTGCATAATTTGATAAATGATAGGAACTTGGTGTATAAACAAGCGGACTTTAAATTAAATTGCGAGAGTCTTGATAAAAGTCAAATAATTGAAAAATTAAAATTTATTTATGAAAATAAAATCACTAAAAGTTAATACAAAACAAAAAAAATATTCAATTTACTTTAATAATAATTTAACAAATGAAATAAATAAAATATTAAATAAAGAAAAGTTTAGATTTGAAAAATGCTTAATCGTTTATGACAGTAAAATTAAAAAAAATTTTGTAGAAAAACTTTTAAAAAAAATAAATTCACCAAAAAAATATAGCTTAAGACTAATCTCAAGTGAAATGAATAAGAATTTTAAGAATGTAAATTTAATAATTAAACATCTTCTAAAAGATAAATTTTCTCGTAATGACTGCGTGATTTCTTTAGGAGGTGGTATTGTAGGTGATCTAAGTTCTTTTGCGGCAAGTATTTTTAAAAGAGGAATAAAATTTATTAATATACCTACAACACTGTTAGCTCAAGTAGATGCTAGTATAGGTGGAAAGACTGGTATTAATGATAAGGTATACGGAAAAAATCTAATTGGAACATTTTATCAACCGGACCTAGTTTTAATAGATATAAATTTTTTAAATACATTAAACTCAAGAGAGTTGATATGCGGATATGCAGAGATTTTTAAGCACAGTTTGATATCTAGTAAAAAAAATTTTTTGTATTTAGATAAATTTATTAAAAAAATTTTACTTCTTAAGAAATCATATTTAACTAGGGCTGTTATCGAAAGTTGTAAAATCAAAAAAGAAATTGTAGAGAAAGATGAAAGGGAAAAAAATCTTAGACAGGTTTTAAACTTGGGTCACACATTTGGTCATGCATATGAAGCAGCTTGTAACTATACAAAAAATTTGAACCATGGTGAGGCAGTAATTTTAGGCATAAAAACAGCAGTAAAATTTAGTTTCAAAAAAAAATATCTTAATAAAGCTACATATAACAAAATAATCATGCATATAAAAAAAATAAATTTTAAATTAAGTGTTAACAAAATTTTTAAAAAGAAAGATATAAATAAAATTTTAGGATTTATGCTTAATGACAAAAAAAATATATCTAGTAAAATAAATTTAGTATTATTAAAAGGAATTGGGTCACCAATAATTAATAAACCTTTCCACTCAAATGAGATTAAAAAATTTTTTTTAAAAGAATTAATTAATCTTTAATTGTATTGAGTGAATATATTTTTTAATTTCATGATCTAAAATTTTATAAACTTTTTTTGTAGTATCTAACTTTTTTTCGTTTTGTAAGTATTTCGATTTAATGAGTACTTTTATATGAAATTTGTTTTTTTCATGAGATAAATGTTTCGTGTGAAGGTAAGTTTTATCCTGTATTTCAATTTGATCAATATTTAAGTTTTCACATATTTTTTTTTTTACAATTTCTATAAGTTGATTTATATCCATATTTATAAGACTATTATAAATGAAAAATATTTGCGACTGGAATAATTGTAAAAAAGAGGGAGAATTTAAAGCGCCAATTGAAAGAGATAATAGTAAAAAATATAGACTATTATGTTTGGAACATATAAGGGAATTTAATAAAAATTGGAATTATTTTAACGGAATGAGTGACGAACAAATAATTAATTTTATTAAATCTGATCTTACTTGGCACAAACCAACCCAGAATTTTGGATCCTCTGATAATTTTTTCAAAGTATTGTGGAATAATGCATTAAAAGAGGACGATGCAAATGGAAAATTTGATCCAAGTTTTGACCATATGAGACAATATAGATTTGATCAAAATGACATTAAAGCATTTAAAATTCTTGGAATTAACGTAGGTTTAAAGTGGGACAAAATACAGGAAAAATTTAAAAAACTTGTCAAAAAATTACACCCTGATATGAATGCAGGTAACAAAAAATTTGAAGATAAGCTAAAAGTGGTTACTCTTGCTTATAATCAATTAAAAAATACATACAGGAAAAAAATTGATAGAAAATATTAACACACAACCTGACATTAAAATCTCAATAAAACAAACATTTGGAATTGATACTGACATGGAAGTCGATGCTTTTTCAAAAAAAAGCGAACTTGTGCCTGAAATTGATAAAGATTACGTTTTTGATAAAGATACCACTCTCGCTATATTAAGTGGATTTCTTCATAATAAAAAAGTTATAGTCCATGGATATCATGGGACTGGTAAAAGTACCCATATTACACAAATTGCAGCTAGGTTAAATTGGCCGTGTGTAAGAATAAATTTAGACTCCCACATTAGTAGGATCGATCTTATTGGAAAAGATGCAATTTCATTAAAAGATGGGAAACAAATCACAGAGTTTAAAGAAGGTATCCTACCATGGTCCTTTCAAAACCCAGTTGCACTTGTTTTCGATGAATACGACGCAGGAAGAAGCGATGTAATGTTTGTTCTTCAAAGAATTCTAGAGAGTGACGGTTATTTTACTCTTTTAGACAAGAATAAAGTGGTAAAACAAAACAAGTATTTTAGATTATTTGCTACAGCAAACACTATTGGTCTTGGTGATACAACAGGACTTTATACTGGAACACAGCAAATTAACCAAGCGCAGCTTGATAGGTGGGAAATTGTCACTTCGTTAAATTATCTTTCCGAAGAAAAAGAAATGAAAATTATTTTGTCTAAGAATAAAAAATTAGACAACCCAAATGGAAAAGAAAAAATATCTAATATGATTAAAGTTGCTTCTTTAACAAGAAAAGGTTTTATAGCAGGAGACATATCAACCGTAATGAGTCCACGAACTGTTCTTAATTGGAGCTATAACGCTGAAATATTTAAAGATGTTGGATATTCATTTAGAGTAACTTTTTTAAATAAATGTGATGATGCAGAAAAAAGTATTATTGCGGAGTATTATCAAAGGTGTTTTGGTGAAGATCTCCCTGAATCATTAAAAAATACTAAAATCTGATGAAAAAAAATGAGGAGTATTTAAAGAATAAATTTAAGCAAGCTCTGATTAGCACTTACAAAGCAATCTCTTTTGATTTAACAAAATCTGGAAGATCAAACAAAAACCAAGAGGAAAAGTCTTATAATTTAGACAACTTCGATAATTACAGTATTGGTCCAAACTTTGATAAATTAAGAGCTAAAGTTGACTCAGATGCTTTAAGAAAACTTTATAGTAATTTTCAAATATTCAATAAATATAACCCATATAATAATAATGAAAAAAAATTATATGAAATTTCGGAAAAAATAAGATGTGAATATTTAGGATACCTAAAATTTGCAGGTATAAAAAAAAATTTAAAAGAATCATATGAAAAAAAGATTAAAATTTATGATAAATTAAAAATTAATTCTAAAAATGATGTTAAAATAGAAACTGCATTTGAACTGTACTTAATTGATAATATACTTGATATTAATTTAATTAATAACAGTAAAAAGATGCTTAATTATTGGGGTGAAGAATTCGAAAGAGTTTTTTCAAAACACAATAAAGTTTTACTAAATAATTTAGAAGATCAAAATACTTACAATTTTGAAATTTCAAAAATAATAAAAGAATTATGTGTTTCTGATAACAATGATGTTGAAAATGATTTAAAAGATGATGATCAATCGGAGAATGAGAAAGACAGTGAAAATAATTCAAAAAATAACGATGATAAAAGTAAAAGTGATGAAGGTGAAGGAAACCAAGATTCTCTTGATATAGAACATGAAGTTTCAGAATTTAGAATGGATGATCAACTTGCTGAAGGAGATGGACAAGATCAAAAATTCGAAAATATATCTCAAAAACTAAATTTAGTTAATGATGATAACGAATACAAAGTATTTACATTTGAACACGATGAAATTGTAAAAGCAGAGAATTTGGAAAAAGATGAGGAAATTTTAAAATTAAGAAAAAATTTAGATCAACAACTATCTGATTTTAAAGATTTAATTACTAAGTTAGCAAATAAACTTCAAAGACAACTTCTAGCAAAACAAAACAGGGCATGGGATTTTGATCTCGAAGAGGGTTTGCTTGATAGCTCTAAACTTACAAGAGTTGTAATGGATCCCTATAACTCGTTATCATTTAAAAAGGAAAAAGATTTTGAGTTTAAAGACACAATAGTCACACTTCTAATTGATAATTCAGGATCAATGAGAGGAAGACCAATTACAATAGCAGCCCTATGTGCAGATATCTTGTCAAGAACTCTTGAAAGATGTTCAGTAAAGGTTGAGATCTTAGGGTTTACAACAAAAAATTGGAAAGGTGGCAACTGTAGAGATATATGGAATAATTCTGGTAAACCAAAAAAACCTGGACGATTAAATGAATTAAGACACATAATTTATAAATCTGGCGATGCTCCTTGGCGTAAATCAAAAAATAATCTCGGTTTAATGTTGAAAGAGGGATTACTTAAAGAAAATATTGATGGTGAAGCAATATTGTGGGCTTATAACAGAATTAAAAAAAGAAACGAGGAACGAAAAATACTAATGATTATATCTGATGGTGCGCCTGTTGATGACTCAACACTTTCTGTAAATTCTGGTGATTTTTTAGAAAAACATCTTAAGAAAGTTGTAAAAAATATTGAAAATAAGAAAGATATTGAAATATTAGCCATTGGGATCGGCCATGATGTCTCAAGGTATTATAATAGAGCGATTAAAATTAGTGACGTTCAGGAGTTAGGTGATGTCATGATTAATCAATTAAGCGATTTATTTGAAGATAAAGAAAAATTAAATTAAAGTTTCATTAAATCATTATTTTTCCATTTAATGTTTACTTCTGCGCCGTATCTAGTTTCTGAATTTCTTAGGATAATTTTTGCATGATTTTTCTCAAGTAAAGTTTTTCCTATAAATATACCAAGACCCAAACCTGATTTTGAGCTAATACCTCTTTCTATAGATTTTAAATATGGATACCCTATTCTGCTTAACACATCTTTAGGAAATCCAACTCCATCGTCTTCAATATTAATTTCTGAAAATTCACTGTCACTTTTAATTGATAAAAAAATATTATTTGAAGCAAATTTATTGGCGTTGCCTATAAAATTTCTAATTCCATAAACAAGTTCAATTGATTTTTTTATTGGAAATGGGTTTGTATCTTGATCTAAGTTGGTAATAAAATTTTTATCAGAGATTTCCTCAAATGACTTTACAATCTCATTTACATAATTTGCTAAACTAAAATCTTTTCCTATAAAATTGTCTTCAACAAATGGAACCACTGTTAACTTTTTAAGAATTTCATCACATCTTTTTACCTGACTTGACAAAAGCTCGATATCCTTTTTTATTTCCTCCTTATTATTTTTTTGTTTAAGTAATTCTTGAGAAATAATTTTTATTGTAGAAAGTGGTGTGCCTAAAGAGTGTGCTGCAGCTGCAGCTTGACCTCCCAAAGAAACAAGTTCTTGTTCTTTTGCAATTACTTCTTGAATTTTATCTAGCGCCTTTTTTCTTAATCTATTTTCCTTTCCGAATAAATATGCAAAATAATTTAAAAATATTAAAGCTATAATAAGTCCTAGAGGTATCGCATAATAATAATAAAAGCTTATTTTATAATTATTGAGTGGAGAGGGTAATTCAAAATGGTATATAGTTAAAAAGCAGATCAAAGATATAGTTACAAATAATATAATAAGATTAGATTTTATATTTAGGTTAGAAGAGGCAAAAACACTTGGAATAATTAAGAAAATTGAAAATGGATTAAGAATACCACCTGTTAAAAATAGTAAGCTCCCTAATTGGAATATATCAATTAACAAAAAATAGAAAGCAGATTGATTGCTTAATTGTCTTTGTTTATAAAAAAAAAACAAAAAAATATTACTTATTACCCCAAATAAAACAATTGTATTAGCAATAATAAATTCAAATTTAAATTTCAAAATAATTGCAACAACATTTATAGTGATTAATTGCCCTATAATTCCAATCCATCTTAAATTAATATATGTTGTTTTATCTAGTGAGTAGTTTTCAAGATCGTCAATTAAAGACATTTTTAAATATCTAAATTTGAGACATTAATAGCATTTTCAAAAATAAAGTCTTTTCTAGATTTTACGTCATTTCCCATTAAAGTATGAATCAAATCGAAATCCTCTTTTATTTTTTTTGAGTACTGAACTCTCAAAATATTTCTTGTCTCTGGGTTTAAAGTTGTATTCCACAATTCCTCTGGGTTCATCTCACCTAAGCCTTTAAATCTTTGAATTGATAATTTAGATTTTTCTAATTCGAATTTTGCAATATATTCTCTTGAACCTTTTTTATACTTCTTCATATCATTTGAATTTTTTATTATAAATTTTTCTAAGTCATCCTCATCCTTGAGATAGATATTTTTTGAATTTTTTGTTACTTTAAATAATGGTGGTTGTGCTAAATAAATATTTCCATTCTCAATCAACTTATTGAAAGGTTGATTATTAAAAAAAGTTAGTAGCAATGCTCTTATATGTGATCCATCAACATCGGCATCTGTCATTATAATAATTTTCCCATATCTCAAATCTGCAATATCTATTTCAGCGTCGTTAGGATTTAGGCCTAGAGCATTTATTAATGTTACAATTTCGTTAGATGAAATCATTTTTGACAAAGCTTTTGTCTTAAAATCTTTTCCATTGCTATTTACATTTTTGGTGGAACTGTCTTCAATATAAGTATTTAATATTTTACCCCTTAAAGGAAGAACCGCTTGAAATTCTCTATTCCTTCCTTGCTTAGCTGAACCTCCTGCCGAGTCACCCTCGACTATAAATAATTCGGTTCCTTCTTGCTTCGAGTTTTGACAATCAGCTAGTTTACCTGGCAAACCAGTCAGCTCCAACGCTCCTTTTCTTCTTACATTCTCTCTTGCTTTTCTAGCTACATCTCTTGCTAAAGCAGCTTGAATTATTTTTGACAGAACTATCTTGGAAATTGACGGATTTTGATCAAACCAAATTGAAAGTTTTTCGCTTATAATTGACTCAACAATATTTCTTACCTCTGAAGATACTAGTTTATCCTTAGTCTGAGAAGAAAATTTTGGATCAGGTATTTTAATAGAAATTATACAAGTCAAACCCTCTTTAATATCGTCTCCAGAAATTGAAAGTTTGTTTTTTTTTAACAAATTATTCTCACTTGCATATTTATTAACTACTCTAGTTAAGGCACTTCTAAAACCTAAGAGGTGAGTGCCACCATCCTTTTGGAAAATATTATTTGTATAGGCCGATACATTTTCTGAATATGATGAATTCCATTTTAAAGAACACTCTAATTCAAGATTATTTTTTTTGCCTTCTATTAAGATTGGTTTTTTAAATAAATCGTTGTTATTTTTGTTTTTTAATTTCTCTTTTTTTTCATCTAAAAATTCAACAAATTCTAATATTCCCCCCTTATAACTAAATTCATAATTTTTTTCTTTTTTTAAAGTTTTATCAGAAAAAATTATTTTTATACCTTTGTTCAAAAAAGCTAATTCTCTTAATCTTGCTTGAATTATATTTGAGCTAAATTTAACCGAAGAAAAAATTTCTTTGGATGGGTAAAAAGTTAACTCTGTTCCGGTTATTTTTGATTTTCCGACAATTTTTAATGGAGCTTTCGCATTTCCATTTTTAAATTCCATAGAGTACTTTTTGTTTTCTCTATTTATTGTAAGCATTAACTTTTCAGATAAAGCATTAACCACGGATACGCCAACACCATGTAATCCACCTGAAACTTTATAAGAATCGTGATCAAACTTACCTCCTGCATGAAGCTGAGTCATTATAACTTCGGCAGCAGATTTTTTTTCTTGTGGATGTAAATCAACTGGAATCCCTCGTCCGTCATCTTTAACAGTTATTGATCCATCAGAATTCATTGAAACTTCAATATTATTACAAAATCCTGCTAAAGACTCATCAATTGAATTATCAACAACCTCATAAATCATATGATGAAGACCTGTGCCGTCATCAGTATCTCCAATATACATACCTGGTCTTTTTCTAACTGCCTCTAGACCCTTGAGTACTTTTATTGAGTCAGCTCTGTAGTTTTGTTTTTGCATTTATTATTTTGGAAATGAGAATTTATACCATTATTTGATAAAATATGAAAATCTACGTATAAAAATTGCTTAAATAAATATTGAAAATCAATATTTCTAAATGACAAAAAAACCATTTTTTTTTTA
>TARA_B100001121_G_scaffold28104_1_pt1 | contig 9994 bp, 8 predicted proteins | sample TARA_B100001121 | Tara Oceans TARA_B100001121 (sample SAMEA2622817) | marine metagenome | biome: marine biome (ENVO:00000447); feature: surface water layer (ENVO:00002042); material: "saline water (ENVO:00002010), including plankton (ENVO:xxxxxxxx)" | depth 5 m
ATAAATAGAAAATCAGAAATCAAGATTAAGTATCAAGATGAGAATTTTAATATTCATGAGGATAGTTTTGACGGAATTGTAGCACGGGTAATACAGCATGAATATGATCACTTGGAGGGTGTTTTATTCACTGATAAAATTTCACCTTTCAAAAAGAAATTGATTAAAGGAAAACTTAAAAATATCATGACAGGGAAGGTGCCAGTTGATTATGTAATGAATTTCTTTAAAAGCCAGTCTTGATTTTAAATAGTTACACAAAAGAAATTTCCTACAATTTAAAGCTATCCTATCCAATTATTTTAGGTCTGTTAGGTCATACACTTGTAGGTATGATTGACAACATAATGGTTGGTAAATTGGACCCCACGAATCTAGCGGCTGTTTCCTTAGGTAATAGTTTTATTTTCATAGCCATGTCAATCGGCATTGGCTTCTCTGCAGCAATCACTCCAGTTGTTGCAGAAGCTCATAGTAGAAACGATAATAATGATCTGAGGAAATCATTTGTAAATGGTTTTTTAATGTGTTTGATTTTGGGGGTCTTTCTTTATCTAGCTATTTTATTGTTTAAGCCATTACTTTTTATGTTAGACCAACCAACTAATGTGGTTGATTTAGCAATACCCTACCTTGAAATAGTTGCCGCTTCACTCGTACCTCTTTTAATGTTTCAGGCTCTTAAACAATATAGTGATGGTCTGTCGTTAACTGCAAATTCCATGTACGCAACTGTATTAGCTAATATTGTTAATGTAATTGTAAATTATGTTTTGATATTTGGGAAATTTGGTTTTCCTGCTTTAGGAATAATAGGAGCAGCTATAGGAACTTTAACATCCAGAATAATTATGTTTTCTTTTTTATTCTTTTTGCTATTCAAAAAAAATATAATTAAAAATTACGTTTTAGAAATATTAAAATTTGTTGTAGACAAGATTATGATAAAGAAGATTCTTTCTCTGGGCTTCCCAACTTCTCTACAGATGTTGTTTGAGGTAGGTATTTTTACCGCTGCTATTTGGCTAAGTGGTTTACTTGGTGAAATTACACAATCAGCGAACCAAATTGTATTGAATATATCTTCGATGACTTTCATGATTGCCAGTGGTTTGAGTGTTAGTGCAGCAATCAGATCTGGTAATCAAAAAGGGCTTAGTAATTATAGGGAGCTAAAAAGAATATCTTTATCAATTTTATTCCTTGGAATTTTATTTGCATTTGTTTTCTCCTTTTTAATTTTTATTTTCAGAGAATATCTCCCTTACATATACATAGATATTACGGATGCATATAATTATGAAAAAAATATTAGGATTGTCGAAAAATCTGCAAAGCTATTTATCATAGTAGCCTTATTTCAACTTTTTGACAGTGCCCAAGTTATAATATTAGGAGCATTGAGAGGTATGCAAGATGTAAAAATTCCAACGGTAATAGTTTTTATTGCATATTGGATAATCGGTTTCCCAATAAGCTATTATTTTGGAGATATCAATCAGTTTCAGGAAACAGGAATATGGGTGGGCCTATTGTGTGGTCTTTTGTTTTCTGCTGTTTTTTTATATTTAAGATTCAATTTCCTGACTAATAAAATGATAAATAGTTTTGAATAGAATAAAACAAATCGATACCGAAATATTAATTTATCTAAATAATCTGGGTAGTGAAACTTGGGATCCGCTATGGATTGCAATTACAAATAAGTTCACGTTTATTCCAATGTTCATTTTACTTATTTATCTACTTCATAAAAAAAATGGGAATAATGGATTACTTATAATATTGTTTTTTATTGCATTATTAATATTATTCACCGATCAATTTACAAATCTTGTAAAAGATTCAACTCAAAGATTGAGGCCATGTAGAATGGACGATTTACAAAATTTATTAAGAGATATTGATATAAGGTGTGGAAAATATGGGTTCTTTTCAGCCCACGCTGCAAATTCAATTGCGGTTACAATTTTCGTTTTAAATTGCCTTGAGCAATCTGTTAAAAAGTATGTCAAACCAATATTAATAGTATGGGTAATAATTTTTTCTTATAGTAGAATTTACTTGGGTGTTCATTATCCCCTTGATACACTTTTTGGTTTAACTTTTGGTTTGTTTTCGGGTTTACTATTTAAATGTTTATATAATTATTTTAAATCTCGGAAAGAATTTTCTGGCTAGCTTCGAATATTGAAATTTTTTGTTCTTCGATTTTCTTTATCAAATTATCCAGTTTCAACTTTACAGATTTTCTATTAAAAAATGATTTTCTCAGAGAATAATCTATAATTTGAAGCAACCAAGATTTGTTTTGATTTACTCTATTATCATAAAAATAATTATTCTTTTTAGTCAAGCTCACATAATCATTAATGCAATCCCATATGTCTGCTAAACCATCTCCGGTTATACTACTACAGGTCAATACCTGGGGATTCCAATTAGATTTCTTCTTAGGAAATAATTGTAATGCTAGCTTAAATTCATTTTTTGCCTTTATGGAATTTTCCACATTATTACCATCGCACTTATTTATTGCTATTAAATCTGACATTTCAATAATTCCTCTTTTGATACCCTGCAATTCATCTCCAGATCCGGAGATTTTTAATAACAAAAAGAAGTCTACCATTTCTGCCACACTGATTTCATTTTGACCCACACCAACTGTTTCAATTAAAATAATATCATATCCAGCTGATTCACATAAAAAAATTGACTCGCGAGTATTTTTTCCAACTCCACCTTGGAAATTTGAGGCCGGGCTAGGCCTTATAAATACATCTTTATTAGCAGATAATGTTTCCATTCTTGTCTTATCACCCAAAATACTTCCCTTAGTGACACTGCTTGATGGATCAATGGTTAAAACAGCTAATTTTAATCCTAGTTTGGTTAAATAGTTTCCAAAAGACTCAATAAATGTACTTTTTCCGGCTCCAGGCACACCAGTGATACCAATTCTTATCGAATCGTTATTTTTCGTTTTTAGCTTTCCTAGGATTTTATTTGCTAATTCTTGGTCGGAGTCTTTATTGCTTTCGGAAAGAGTAATCGCTCTGGATAATGCTGCTATGTTTCCTTTTTTGATTTGATCGCAAATTTCTTTGGGGTTGATATTTCTTCTGCTCTTCAAAATTTGGTTAATTATTTTTTGTCATCAACCATTCACCACCTGCAATTAATTTTTCAGCATGTTTATATTTTAAGGTTTTAATTTCCCCGTTTTTTATATTTTTTATAGTAACCTTATCATTTCTACCAACTTTTGGTTGAGTTCTAACAATAGTTTCAATTGGACTGTTTGATTGTCTGTTTGTAATCGCTCTGTTTCTTTGTCTTAATTCCTCAGTATTAGGAATCTCATCTTTTGATGTATTTACATTTAGTGGTTTTCTAGATCTGGCTTCCTGAACATTTTTATTATTATCAGTTGCTATTTCTGCTTTGAATAAAAATGATAATATTTCCTTATTAACAGAGTCGATTAATGATTTAAATAATTCAAAGGCTTCGAATTTGTATATTAATAGTGGGTCTTTCTGCTCATGAACAGCTAGTTGAACGGATTGTTTAAGTTCATCCATTTTTCTTAAGTGCGTTTTCCATGAATTGTCAAGGATAGCTAGCGAAATATTTTTTTCAAAGTCAGTGACCAATTGACCTCCATTCGAATTATATGCTTTTTCTAAATCTGTTATAACCTGAAGATTTTTAATTCCATCGGAAAATGGAACAACTATTCTTTTAAATTTCTCCCTTTGTTTTTCGTAAACATGTTTAATCACTGGGTACGCAAGTTTTGCATTATTTTCAATCTTATTTAAATAGTGATTTAAAACAACGGTGTAAACTTTATCGATAATATCATTTTCTTGCATTGACTCAAATGACTCAGAATTAATGTCGGTAGTCACAGAAAAGTATTTAATTAGTTCAAATTCAAAGTTTTTAAAATCATTTGCCCCTTTGTTTGAAAAAACTATATTTTCACAAGTATCATATATCATATTAGAAATATCAATTCTTAGCCTTTCTCCGAACAACGAATTATTACGTCTTCTGTATATAACTTCTCTCTGTGCATTCATTACATCATCATACTCTAGTAATCTTTTTCTGATTCCAAAATTATTTTCCTCAACTTTTTTCTGTGCCCTTTCAATCGAATTGGTAATCATGGAATGTTGTATGACCTCACCTTCTTCTAATCCCATTCTGTCCATCATTTTGGCAATTCTTTCTGTTCCAAATAATCTCATCAAGTTATCTTCTAAGGAAACATAAAATTGAGAGCTTCCTGGGTCACCTTGTCTTCCTGATCTACCCCTTAGCTGTCTATCAACCCTTCTAGAATCGTGTCTTTCTGTACCAATTATTGCCAAACCTCCACTTTCCTTTACAGCCTCTGAAAGTTTAATGTCGGTACCACGGCCAGCCATGTTTGTAGCTATAGTAACTTGGCCAGGTTTTCCTGCCTCTGCCACAATATCAGATTCTTTTTTGTGAAGCTTAGCATTTAAAATGTTGTGTGGAATTTTTCTGATTTTTAACATTCTACCTAAAAGCTCACTTATTTCTACAGATGTTGTACCTATAAGAACTGGTCTTCCAGCTCTGGACAGCTCTGTGACTTCGTCTATAACTGCGTTATATTTTTCTCTTTTGGTTTTATACACCAAATCCTCTCTGTCACTTCTTTGAATTGGTCTGTTTGTGGGAATTTCCATTACGTCAAGTTTATAAATTTCCCAAAATTCCCCTGCTTCTGTTATTGCAGTTCCGGTCATTCCAGAGAGTTTATTATACATCCTGAAATAATTTTGTAATGTAATGGTAGCAAATGTTTGAGTAGCAGCCTCAATTTTAACATTTTCTTTAGCTTCAATTGCTTGATGTAAGCCGTCACTATATCTTCTTCCGTCCATAATCCTTCCTGTCTGCTCATCAACAATCATTACTTTATTTTCCATTACCACATATTGAATATCCTTTTCAAATAATGCATAAGCCTTTAGAAGCTGATTAATTGTATGAATCCTCTCTGATTTAATTCCAAAATCCCTATATAACTCATCTTTTTCTTTGGCTTCATCTTCTTTCGATAGCCCTTTATTTTCAATTTTTGAAATTTCAATGCCAATCTCTGGCATTATGAAAAAGTCGGGATCGTCTTTTCCTGATAAAAATTCAATTCCTTTATCTGTCAATTCTATTTGATTATTTTTTTCGTCAATTACATAATAAAGTTCCTGATCTACTTTAGGCATTTCTCGATTATTATCCTGCATGTAAAAGTTTTCGGTTTTTTGCAATAATTGTTTTACACCTTCTTCACTTAGATATTTTATCAATGCTTTATTCTTGGGAATACCACGAAAAACCCGTAATAAATTAAAAGCACCTTCTTCTTCGTCACCTGAGCTTATTTGATTTTTTGCATCAGCCAAAGTATTGATGAGTAATTTTCTTTGCGTTGAAACAATCCTTTCAATTTTTGGTTTTAGCTCATTAAATTCATGTTTATCCCCTTTAGGAATGGCACCGGAAATAATCAGAGGGGTTCTTGCATCATCGATCAGTACTGAATCTACCTCGTCAACAATCGCAAAATTATGTTTTCTCTGAACCAGATCATCAGGTGAGTTAGCCATATTATCCCTTAAGTAGTCGAAACCAAATTCATTATTTGTTCCATATGTAATATCAGAATTATAAGCTTTTTTTCTTTCTGGAGAATTGGGTTTGTGGTAATCTATGCAATCAACACTAAGTCCGTGGAACTCGAAGATAGGAGACATCCATGCGCTATCTCTTTTTGCTAAATAATCGTTTACGGTAACTAAGTGTACACCTCTTCCAGAAAGGGCATTTAAATAAACGGGTAAAGTGGCAACTAATGTTTTACCTTCACCTGTCTGCATCTCAGCAATTTTACCTTGATGCATTGCAACCCCACCTACAAGCTGGACGTCATAGTGAATCATATCCCAAACTATATTTTTACCAGCTGCATCCCATGTGTTTTTCCAGTAGGACTTGTTATTTCGTATTTCAACATAATCCTTGGTTGATGCAAGTTCTAAATCATAATCACTTGTTTTTACAATAATTTCTTTGTTTTCAACAAACCTTTTAGCTGTTTCTTTCACTACCGCAAAAGCTTTTGGGAGAATTTTATTTAAGGTTTCTTCACTTACTTTATAGGCATCCTCGTTTAGTTTATCAATTTGATTGAACAGAGCTTCTTTTTTATCAAAATCAATAACATTGTCAATTTCAGATTTAATTTTTTCAATTTGGGAATTGATTTCGGAGCAAGAATTATGTATATCGTCTTTAAAAATAGTGGTTTGATTTCTCAATTCATCATTTGATAAGCTGTTCATTTCTTGCTCGAAAGAATGAATTTCTTCAATGATTGGATTAATAAGTTTTAAATCTTTTTTTGACTTATCTCCAACAAATAATTTAAGAATTTTTCCAAGCATTAGTCTATAACATAACTATTTAAAACAGGTTAAATATACGACATGTTTACCTAATTTAATTAAGAAAATCCGATAAGAAACAGTAAATAAATAAGATGAATTAATATTCATCCTCATTCCAAAGGTAATCTTCGTCTGTCGGGTAGTCTGGCCAAATTTCTTGAATAGATTCGTACAAATCACCTTCATCCTCTATTGCTTGAAGATTTTCTACAACTTCCAAAGGTGCGCCCGTTCTAATGGAATAATCAATCAATTCGTCTTTGGTAGCTGGCCATGGCGCGTCACTTAAATAAGATGCAAGTTCGAGTGTCCAATACATGATTAATCACTTTTTTTTTGCAAAAATAATTTTTTATCAGAATTACGCAAGAATTTGTAAAAATTTTAATCAACCTTAGTCTGATTACCAACGAGTCTCTTCAATTTTATCTGAGTACATTAGATATCTACTCAGCACGAAAAAAAAGTCAGATAGTCTATTTATATAAGACAAAATAATAGGGTCTACTGATTGCTCATTATTAAGCTCTGATATTCTTCGTTCTGCTCGTCTACATATGGACCTACAAACATGAGAATAAGATGATATTTTATGTCCACCCGGTATAATAAAATTTTTAAGCTCTGGAAGTTCATTGTTCATTGAATCAATGTGAAATTCTATATACTTAACATCCTTTTTTTCTATTTTTACCTTTTCCATGATATCTTGATTTTTGCCTGTTGCTAATATCGATCCAATAGAAAAAAGTTTAGGCTGAATATTATTCAAAATATCTTTTATTGTTTCATCTTTTATGTAATCCTTTAATAACCCTAAAAAAGAGTTAAGTTCATCTACAGTTCCATATGCATCAACAGACAAGTTATGTTTATTAACTATTTGACCATCAATTAATGAAGTATGTCCTGAATCTCCCTTTTTGGTATAAATTTTCATAGTTAGGTGTTTTTAATTCGATTCACTAAAAAAGTATATCTGATTAAAAGAGCGATAAATATCGGTAATAAAGTTAAATTATATTTTTGAACTCCGGTAATCCAATGTAAAAATAAGAGGATAATTAGTATGATTAATAATTTGATATATCCAATTGACCAATTAGGTATTTTAGTTTTATAAATCGCGAATATCAAAGTAAAATTAAATGGGAAAGCCCATAGAAGATTGAAATTTTGAGCTCCAGCAAAATGATTACTAAAGAACCACAGAAAAATAATTAGAATTCCAATTGACCCTGAAATTAAAAAAATTAAAATATCTAAACTTTTATTCCATTTGTTTCTTTTGAAATTAAATATTGTAACAGCGACAATAATTAACGATAATATGAGGTTTACTAGTAGGGGAGACGGTAAATTTTCTTGGTAGCTTATTTTTGATTCTGGACTGTAAATAATATTTCTTTTGATAATATCAGCTTCAAACAAGTCTAAATAGTTCATTAAATTTTCGGGAAGAAAAAATGTTTCTCTTGTGTTGATTTTTTTGTCAATTATTGCCCCCAAGCACAAATCAATTCCAAGTGCGGCCCATGAATTTTCATTTATTTTCTCGTGAATCAAATTTCTGAAACTAAAAACGGTTTCAGACTCTAATTTTTCGTCTTTAAATTTATTATTTGTTTTGTCAATAACAATATCAGCGGCTCTGGTTGTACAATTATCCCTAAAATAATCATATATGTAATATGGGTCATTTAATTTTTCAACTAATAAATCAATAATTATTTTAATTGAATTTTGATCAAGATTTAGCTGATGCTCAACTATATATCTTTTTTGTCTGATATAATTTTGAATGAGATTATTGTAATTCTGTATTCCAAGTTTGTACTCAGGTCTACCTTTAACAAAGTTTGAATAAAAGTTTGGCGAATTAAAATCATAAACACCAAAATTAAATACTACATCATTTTTTAACTCTGCATCTTTAATTCTTATCGCCGTATGTCCAAAGGCATCTACTAAACTTGGTCCTTCTCCAATCGAAAGAATACTTATTTTGTAGCGACTTTTATCCTCTAGCTCATTTGCATAAATCTTAAATGAAAAAAATATTAATGTGAACACAAAGATGATATTTAAATAACTTTTAATCATCTTAAAATATTAAGGTTGAATTTCAATGAAAAAATATTTGAATATAGAGCAACAGATTGATTGCCAATATCGGTAAAAGCATAATTTATTTCAATATTACTCATATTAAATCCGATTCCAAAGTTGGGTTGGAAACTTATCTTTTGAGATGAATCATATTGCAATTCGTTTTGAAAGTTTCCAACACCAAACCTTAAATATACTAAATCAATGTATCCTAATTCAAAACCTAATGCTGGATTAACACTAATAATTTCAGATGAAATAATATCATTAGTTTCATCAAATAAGACAAATAAATCAAAAGCCCCCAAAAGGGAATATTCATTATTAATTAAGAATTCTTTTGAAATACCAAGTTGTAGTTTAGGTAAGGTAACTTCTGATTTCTCAGGAATTTCTTGATTTTGACCTTCGATTGCACCTTGGATATCATCTAATCTGTCCTGATTAAAAGACCAACTGTTATAAGTGGTGGTAATATCTCTTGCCATAAGGCCAAACTTCCAACCGGATTTATTTTCATGTTGAATTCCAATATCAAAACCAAAACCCCATGAATTTGCGAAATCTCCAATTATTCGTCTAATTATTTTAATATTTAAACCATAATTTAAATTCAAAAAATTGTTCTTTTTAGCATAGCTAAATAAAAAAGCATAGTCTGCTGCAGAAAATAATTCTATCCTATTAAAGTCAATATTTCCTTGATTGTCTATAAGTTGGGTGGTATCCATAATATCATCAACTCCAAATCTTATCAGGGAAAATCCTATCGCAGATTGATCATCAACTTTCTTCGCATAAGATATATAGTTGTAATTTGCAATATTTGCAAAATAGTTGGAATGCATCAAAGAGATTTCATCTCTTTCAATATTTAGTAAACCTGCAGGGTTCCAATACGTTGAATTTACATCATTTGTTGATGAAACAACTGCGTTGGCCATTCCAATTGACCTGGCATCTACACCAATATTTAAAAACTCGTTTGAATATTTAGATGAACTTTGACTTAATCCAGATAAGTGTGTTAAAAATAATAATAGTACTAATATTTTAGATCTCATTTTTATTATAACATTATTAAGGGTAATATATTATAATTAAGCAGTAAATTTATAATTAATATAAAGCTAAATCATTAGTTTTACCATAAATAATTATTGTGAAATTTAAGTTTTTACCAAATTTAATTACTCTCTTTAACTTATTCTTAGGATGTATTGTTACTCTTTTACTAATTGAAAACAATCTTGAGGTAAGAAATGTATTTACAATCACTGTTATATGTTTATTTTTAGATTATTTAGATGGCTATTTAGCTAGAAAATTGAATGTAAAATCTAATATTGGAATTCAGCTAGACTCTTTAGCGGATTTGGTCAGCTTTGGTT
>TARA_B100001121_G_scaffold223454_1_pt1 | contig 9993 bp, 10 predicted proteins | sample TARA_B100001121 | Tara Oceans TARA_B100001121 (sample SAMEA2622817) | marine metagenome | biome: marine biome (ENVO:00000447); feature: surface water layer (ENVO:00002042); material: "saline water (ENVO:00002010), including plankton (ENVO:xxxxxxxx)" | depth 5 m
ATTTACTGTCCATTTTTAAAAGAGAATGGTTTATTTTAAGAAGGCCACACGCTCTTACGCTTGAATCAATCATAGCAACAAAGCTTGCTCCTCGACTTACTGCTTCGAAGCCAATTATGCCAGTTCCAGAAAAAAGATCTAAAAATGTTTTGTTCTCAATAATACCAAGGATATCAAATAGGCTTTTGCGCACAATCGCTGTAGTGGGGCGATAGGGTGCGTTTTTTACAGTTTTAATCCTTCTTCCCTTGTAGATACCAGCATGAATTTGCATAGAGTCTAGTTGGGATATCTAGCTGTCGCTATAGTTTATATAGGTAATAAAAAATCGGGCAGTTAAGGATCCTGGTTCATTTGAAGTCATTTGAAATTTTTCCAAGATTATATCTGAACCCTTATTTTCAAGATAGGTTAACATGCTGTTTATTTCATTGATGTTTGAAACTGAAAAAAGGAATGGAGTGTGCTCTAAGGTATTTTCAGTGAAAACATCAAAGGCCTTGATCTGTATATCGGCAAAGTCTGTCAATTCACTTTTAAGCTGATCCATAGGAGTATAGCTACCCATAAAATCTTTATTAATAAGATCAATTGGATACTGAATAAGGTATCCATGCTGGTAACGATCAACACCACTAACCTGCCTAAGAGAATAATTTAACAAACTACCCAAAGTATCAATAGGTTCATCGGTTTCTTTAGTGTCGTTAAATATAATTTCATATACACCCTTACTTGCATCAATGCTGGTTAATTTTTCCATCGAAATTAAAGTATTTACTTTGACAAGAGATGCTATCAGGCTTTGCGAGCGATAAAACGATTTTTGTTGAAAATCGCTGTAGTAAGGAACCGGATCGTCTTCAACGACAGGTATTGTTTCGATTAAGTCTGGAGCTGCATCAATAAAAGCGAAAACCTTCTCTTCGGCAATCTCTAGTAATTCTGGTAAGCGATCTCTGAAAATAACTGCAGTTAGAGCAGCAAAGAAAAAGACATAAGCAAAAAATTGTTGAAAGTTTCTTTGTTTTTTTGGTGGCAAAGCTTTTCGAGCCTTGTTTTTGGGCTTAGACTCTTCAATTTGAGGAATAGGCTTATCTTCATTAATCTGCTGTAGGCCAGGGTTATTAAAAAAATTGATAGATGATTCGTTAGCTTTTCCATTTATTATAGCTGTTGCAATATAAAGATCGTTATTTTTTACTTCTTTGGGGATTTTTATATCATTTTTTTTGATATTCTTAAATGCTTCAACTTGTCGAATACGCTTGCCTTCAAAGTGGGCTTTTCTCCTATAGGATAATTTACCAGGAATGACGATTTGACCTTTGAAAATGTCTTGTTCATTACTAGAACCATCCGTTGATGATAGGGACCATTTATTTTTTGCAAATTTTGCACTACCCTTTAGGAAGCAATTTTTAGAATAATGATAATAATTATAGCCGTTTTTGTTATTGACAAATAAAGTAATACCTCTGGTTTTATTTAAACCATAATAGGCGCTGCTTTCAGTGCCCATCCAAACCGGCTCACCGCCCATTTCTTGAATGCTCATTTTCAATGATTCTGTCAGTACAGATGAGATTCTTAATGAAAAAATGCTTTTTGTTTCAGGTATAAAAGATCTGCCAAAGTATTCGTACGCTGAATCGTCACTAGCCACATTTCTCTGATTGATAGACCATTTTGAATATTCCCAACCATCCGCGTCAGACATATCTTCATCACATTGAGTTAAAACTGAATCGCAAAAATCATCTGGAACTGTAACAAAAATCTTTTCACCTTCAAATGATAATACTTTTTTAGCTGCCTTTAGAGCAGCGTTTATATCTACTATGGATTCTTTTGGAGAAAATACTGAGGATGTTTTTTTTGCTTTAAAGGGCTGATAAGACAAACCAGTAAGAAGAGATTTTGAGTTTTCATCTTTCCACTGAACGCACAATAAATGTTTTGAGGATACAAGTAAATGAATCACGGGGTAATATCACCTATCCCAACTTTTTGATCCATCATCAATAAAACCATGATTATCTGCTTTGAAGGCAAACAAAAGATATCTTCTTCTGACAATCGTTTCTTCTATAGGGCTATCAACCCTAACAGTATTCCCTTCGTCTTTAAGTGATATCGCATAGGATTTTTGGGATACGGGGCAAAAATACATAGAAGAATCAGGCATGTAGGTATCGTAATAATTAACAACCTCAACGCGCTCAGAAGGAACCTCTTCAACAAGAGCAACGAAATTAGAATCAGAGGTAAATTTAGATAAGAGTTTTTTCTGAACATAGGAGGTATCGTTGCGAAGTAAATCCTCCGAGTACATTACAATTGTAGCAATCGTATCAGAAATCGTATCTCTTCTCATCATAGGAAAACCAAAGGTCGTATCAAACTCAATATCATAACCTTTAGGTACATTAACAGAAAATGTTTTACTGTTGAGGGTTATGGACTGAGTACCCAAATATGTGGAATCGCCAGTCAAAGAGTCCCGAACCGAATTCACAACTTGAACGGCCCAAAGACCGTCACTAGTATATTCACCCATTACAGATTTATAAAAATTTTGAACGTCATACATGTTTTCCATGTGAAATTGACTTCTATCCTCAAAAGATTCTTCTTCATCCCATATAGCGCGAGGTACATAAATACATATGATCAAAAATATAAAAGCAACAACAATGCCTAATTCAAGTAGATCCGATACATTTTTACGTTTTTCATGTGATAGATTTAACAGATTTTTTTTCATGATAAAAAATTTCTTTGGTTACTTAATATTTAAATACAGATGATAATATTAATACTATTTTTATCTCGATGTATACTTTAATCTCAATAATTTTTTAATCTAAGTTTATTCGCCGAAAGACAGTTTTTGAATTTTTATTTAATTTTTCAAATTCTTCAAGCAACTTTTTTTGTCTAGAAGAGATTTTTTGAGGGGTTTCAACATGAACCCTTACAAGCTGATCTCCTCTAGAGGATCCTCGCATCCGTGGAAAACCTTTGCCTCTCATGCGTAAAACTTGAGAAGACTGAATACCTGCAGGTATTTTCAGTTTTGCCTTACCCTCAAGCGTAGGTATTTCCAAAGTTATGCCGCTGGCAGCTTCGTAAAACTGTATAACAGCCTCAGTGATAACGTCTTCACCATTACGATTGAATATTGAATGCTCTTCTTCTTCAAAGAAAATAATTAGATCACCAGATTGGTAGCCTTTTGGACCTTTGTTTCCTTGCTGGTTTAATGTCATATAGTTACCAGCAGAAACGCCAGAAGGAACCTTAATTTTTATTTCTACAGTTTTTCTATGAAGACCGCTTCCACCGCATGAATTGCAAGGATTTTGAATGGTTTGTCCGGAGCCTGAGCAAACTGGGCATTCTCGAACTGATACAGATTGACCAAAGAACGATTGAGAGACTTGTCGCACCTGGCCAGCCCCATTGCACTGTGAGCATGAAACAGGCATGGTACCCTGCTTTGCCCCACTACCGGAACAGGTTTCGCAATGCTCTAAGCGTTTGATCTTGATTGTTTTATTTACTCCAGAATAGATATCAGAAAATGACAATTTCAAATTAACCTTAAGATCGCGCGCTTTTTTTACTCTGGATGATCTACCTCCACCAAAAATACCTCCAAATGGATCAAAACCATCTCCGAATATATCACCAAAACTATTGATAATATCTTCCATGGACATACCACCTTGAAAGCCTGGACCACTACCACTATTTACGCCAGCATGTCCAAATTGATCGTATTGTTGTCGTTTTTGCGAGTCAGATAAAACAGAATAAGCTTCAGCGGCTTCTTTAAATTTAACCTCAGCTTCTTTATCGTTAGGATTTTTATCCGGATGATATTTCATAGCGATCTTGCGATAGGATTTTTTTAATTCATCAGAGCTCGCAGTCTTTGATACCCCTAGTATTTCATAATAATCTCTCATGAGGGTGTTTGGTTAACCACAACTTTAGCATGTCTTATTACTCGATCCTTGTAAAGATATCCTTTTTCAAAAACTTCAATAATTTCATTCTCTCTTTTATCTTTTTCATGTCTAATCATAAGGGCATCATGAAGCTCAGGATCTAAAACATCTCCAACATTGCAAAATGTCTTTACGTCTAGTTTTTCTAATTGCTTTGCAATGCCATTGATTATCAAATTAATACCTTCTGATAGTTTTTCTGTAGTTGAACCTTCATTTGAAATAGCCTCATTAAGCCTATTCAAGTCATCTAGGGCGGATAAAAAATGCTTTATAACAGTTTCGCCTTCATACTTCAAAAGCGACATGGTTTCTTTATCTTTTCTTTTTCTAAAATTATCAAATTCAGCTTTTAACCTGAGGTATTTTTCTTCGTTTTCACTAACAAGGCTTTTTAAATCATTAATTTGTATCTTTAATTTTTCAGTGGGTGTGATTTTGACATTTTTATTTGAGGATTTTTTGGTCGGTTTTTTAGATGGCATTCTGTACTACCCTTTTAAAAGTATTTAGTATTTCTTTGATGTTAACATAATTGAGTCTTTTTGGTCCAATTACTCCTATCCTCCCCGAAAGGGATTCGCATTTAAACTTTGAAGTTAAAAAAGCACAGCTGTTGAAAAACTCATGGTTATTTTCTCTTCCAATAAGATCGTTCATACTATCAACATTAAAGTTTTTTTCGATGTATAGATTTAGGAATTTCTTTTCAAGTCCAGGAAGGATTTTTTGAAAGTTTTCTATATCTTTAAATTCTGGCTGTTCAAGTAATACATTATATGATGATGTATATATTAATTTATTATTTTCTATTGAGAAAAAATTAAATCGGTCATTAATTAATATTTGAATGATTTCATGATTGATCGCTTCGCTATCGTTTAATCGTTGTGATATGGTTTTTTGAATTTCAATCAAGGATAGACCGCGTAATTTTTCCTTTAATAATTCAGTGATAGAATTTATGTACTTAACTGCGATCTCTATGTCAAGATTAAGCACAATAGATTTTACCAAGCCATTATCCAAGGCAAGAACAAGCATAACACGATTTCCATTTAATTCCACCAACTCTATGTCTGCCAATATGCTATTTTGATATTCTGAAATAGTAATCACGCCAAACATATTGCTAAGCTTTGATAACATAGAGGCCGTAGCGCTTAAAAGTTCGTCAACATTATTAGAAATAGTCTTTAATTCACTTTCAAGTTCTGAGATAGCATTTTCGTTTGTTGAGTGAGTAAAATTAATTGAATCAATATAAAATCTATAGCCGAGGTCCGTTGGTATTCGTCCACCTGATTTATGGGCTTTACGCAAAAAACCGTCCTGTTCAAGCGAAGACATAACACTTCGTATGGTTGCGGTGCTTAAAGGCATTGGTAAGATACCTTGAACAAATTTTGATGATACAGGAGCACAGGTTTTAATATATCCTTCAACTGTACTAATTAAGATCGCACTAAATCGAGTGTCTATATTGCTATATTTTTGAATGGGCATAAGAGGTTGAAATTAGATGATTATATAAGGTAGAATCTAATAGTGTTGAGATTTATTTCAAAAATCTACTAATCGCTCTATTTGAACCTATAAAACCAACAAGTATTGATAATGATAGAAGTATCTGAAGAATGAAAATGTGATCATAAAAAATATTGAATTTTGTTAAATCATAAACGATGTATTTACTGAATTGCAGAACACCATAAAGCGTGTAAACAGCTAAAACTGCAGCAAAAATACCATGAATTATGCCTTCGATTAGAAATGGAGCTTTTATAAACCATTTAGTAGCGCCAATCAGTTGCAATGACTTAATCAATTCCTTTTTTGAATAAACGGTTAAGCGAACAGTATTGGATATAATAAATACAGCAACAACTAGTGCTACAGAAACGATTCCAACCATGACCGTTAGAAATCTTTCATAATAATTTTCAATCCTGGAAATCAATTTTCCTTGATGATTCACCTCATCAACTTCACGATATTTTCTTAAATTATTTACAATGGGTTGGAGTTCAATTTTTGTTGGCCAATCTTTTTTTAGATTAATCACGCAACTTATAGGAAGAGGATTGTATCCAAGGAGACCCAAAATATCATCACCAAATTGAGATTTGAATATTCTTTCTGCATCTTTTTTTGAAATTACAGTGATCGAACGAACTCCATTGATTTTTTTGAATTCCTCAGATATCTCTAAAGCTCTTTGCTCTGTAACTCCATCTTTAAAGAACACTTCGATCTTATACTTATCTCTTAAATATTCAACGAGCTTGTTTGTATTCTGACTAACAATTAAGAGAAATCCAGCGACAATTAATGTTAAATAAATAGAAAAAATTGATGAAAATGCAGAAGATTTATGTCTCCAAACATTTTTTAAACCCTCGGCAAATATAAAAACAATTGTATTCATCGCTTATCTTATTGAACCGTTTTGCATTTCAACAATTCTATGACCTCTCCCTTTAATTAAATTATAATTATGAGATGCCATTAATATTGAGGTGCCCTCTTTACTAATTTGTTCAAATAGCTTAATCAGTTCAAAAGAGGCTATAGGATCTAAATTCCCAGTAGGCTCATCCGCTAGAATTATATCTGGATCTTTTATCAATGCGCGCGCCACGCATGCTCGTTGTTGCTCTCCACCGGAAAGCTCATAGGGATAGTGAGATTCTTTACCTTCAAGTCCAACCTCAAGCATTGATTCGCTAACGAGCTCAAGAATCTCATCTTTATCATATCCTAATACGTGTAAGGGAAGAGCGATATTATCAAAGACATTACGGTCTTCAAGTAAATGGTAGTTTTGAAAAATGACACCTATTTTTCGTCTCAAATAGGGTACCTTTCTCTTTTTGATAGATTGAGAATTGTATTTATCAACTGTTATTTTACCAGCCTTAGGAAATAAATCCATGTAAATGAGCTTCAAGATAGTAGTTTTCCCTGATCCGGTAGGTCCAATAAGAAATACAAACTCACCTTCCTTAATTTCCAAATTAAGGTTCGAAACCCCGCCGCCTTTTGGGTAGCTATATGAAACATTATCAATCTTTATCATAGTATAATCTAATCTTATTATTCAAAATTAAAATAGAAGATAAATGAAGACAAAATAACCCGTTAGCATTAACGCTGAAAGTTTTCTATTGAATGGCTGAGGAAGTTTTGCAGCTATAAAAATAAGAAATCCGTAGAACACCATAACGAGAACCTGAAAAGAAATGTCACCCCATTTAGAATTCAAGGGCTCAATAATTGAGGTAACACCAAGTACGCATAAAATATTAAATATATTCGATCCAATAATATTTCCCAGCGAAATTTCGCTTTGTTTTTTAAATGCAGCCATAGCCGATGTAGCAAGTTCGGGTAATGAAGTACCAAAAGCAACGACGCTCATACCGATTACAACCTCAGATATACCAAAAAATCTTGCAAAAAAGACAGCCCCGTCAACAAAGAGGTCTGCCCCTAACGACAATGCTACTATGCCAAAGACTACGAATAAAATCATTTCACTAAAATTACTTGAATCTGAACTTTCAATATCAATATCAGAATCAATCGGCTTCTTTATGCTGTAAACAATGTAAAAAAGTAGAGCGCTAACAAAAAATGCACCTTCAAATTTACTCAACCTGCCATCTAATGAAAAAATAACAAAAACTAAACATGAGAGCAGATAAACAATGAGATCGCGCCTAATCAAATGGTAATTCAATGTTATGGGAAAAATAAAAGCGCTCAAAGATAACACTAGGCCAACATTGGCAATATTTGAACCTATTGCATTGCCCACCGCTATCGATGAACTACCCTGAAAAGCGGCGTTTAAACTTACAAGCAATTCTGGCAAGGATGTACCGAAAGCAACAACAGTTAGGCCAATAACAAGAGTTGATATTTGATATTTTTCAGCAATAGCAACACCGCCTCTAACGATCCATTCAGAGCCAAAATAAAGCATCAGAGATCCTAAAAAGAGCAGTAAGAAACTCTCACTCATAAGTAGAGGTTTTCTTTATTAATATATTGCCAAACAGATTCAGTTACCATGTAACGTATGGTTTTGTCCTCAGCCCATCGCTTTCGAATAGTGGTAGAGGAAATTTCTACACGAGGAATGTTTGCAAACTGAATTTTTCCCAAAATCCAATTTGGTATATCAGACGGCCTGAAACCTGGGCGAATTGCAACAATCACTTTAGCTTCATCTATAATAGATTGGGGATTTTTCCATTTATGAAACTCCTTTAGCGCATCACTGCCTATTAAATAGAATAAATCATCAGTCTTTATATTGTTTTGATTTTTATAATCACGAATAGTATCAATAGAATATGACAGTCCTCTTCTTTTAATCTCAATGTCAGAAAGGACAAAATTTGGATTTTCTTTGATAGCTATCTTCAGCATCTTAAATCGATGGTCAATTGAAGATATATCATGTCCATTTTTATGTGGAGGCTGGTAGGCAGGAATAAAGACGATTTGATCAAAATTTTGAGCTTCAAAAATTGTTTGAGCAATAATAAGATGTCCAAGGTGAGGAGGATCAAAAGTGCCACCAAAAAGACAGGTTTTCATTCGAGCTCAATCCGATCGAAAACGCGATTTTGAACGAACCAAGCATCAACTAAGTCATCCATTTGAATTTTTTCAATGAAGCTGCGATTATTTGAATAATAAATCTTTGCCTCATTCAACTCATTCCTTTCAATATAACAAGCAATAGTTTTCAAATGAGCCATCTCGATAAAGTCTGTATCGTAGTATAAATCTTTTACTTGCTGAAAAGCTAATAAGGCAGCTTTAAATTCTTCCATTTTCATATATAATATTCCAGATTGGTAGGCTTTTTCAGATAGCTTGTTTCTTAAATCCTTGATGTCATTTTCTGCCTTTGTTCTTTCGTTTGAATCTGGATAATCATCAATGAATTCCTGCAATTTTTCAAGAGCCTTCTCACTGTACGTTTGATCATTAAAATATTTTGGAGATAACAATAGATAGGCTTCACAAATTCTATATCTAGCTTTTTCAATAAAGGGACTAAAAGGCATTCTTCGAATAAGGCGATCATATTCTGAGATAGCTAGTAAATGATTTTTTTCAAGAAAGAAGGATTCACCTAAATAAAAAAGTGCGTCGTCACCAAGCTCAGTATGAGAAGCGCCAATCACTACTGTATTAAAGTGATCTTGCGCTTTGATGTATTTCTTTTTGCTAAGCGCCGCTTTGCCTTTCTCAAATTCTTCATTGTAATCAATATCTCTTCGGCTCGTATTTGACGAACAAGAATAGAGCATAACAGCAAAAAGAAATATAATGTGCTTATTTTTTAAAATAAAGGTCATAAGGAAACGTTTAAATTTACCATGATAAAATTAACTGAACACCATCTTCATTGACAATTGAATAAGGTCTCAATTCGATATTTAAGCTCTTGAACGATTCTCTTTTTTTTGAGTTTAAAATTGTTTCAAAACCGCTTAATATATGATTTAATAGTATAGCTGAGGTAGCAATTCTAGCAAAGTTTGAATATCGGTTGCTGTCAAAGCGAAGATTTCTATAATAATCTTTTCGTTTAGTTAGAATTACTGTTTCAACATTTCCTTTTTTTTCACTATACCAATTGCCCTCAGAATCAAAAGGGTTGTCAAAGTCATCATCCCATCCACCTACAAATTGATCGTATTTGCCTATGTTTTCATAAAAATCTCTATCCCGGACCACCTGAATATCAGACCAGGGAAACCTTTGCAATAATTCTTCAAGGTTTTCACTCTGATAGTATTTATCATTAATTTTTAAACCTAGCTTATGGGTTCCAACAATTATTTCCCTCCAATTATCCGGGAAAATAACTTTGGTATTATCGTACCATCTTTTTAATTCCCAGTGGTTATCTGCAAAGTTTTCAAAATCATATCTAAGCTTTTTTGATTTATTA